>Ga0068863_100002148_pt1 | contig 19568 bp, 18 predicted proteins | sample KBSSwiS62_FD_66596 | JGI IMG/M metagenome (GOLD analysis project Ga0068863, IMG submission 66596) | Switchgrass rhizosphere microbial communities from Kellogg Biological Station, Michigan, USA - KBS Switchgrass S6-2 | ecosystem: Host-associated > Plants > Roots > Rhizosphere > Soil ...
GCCGCTGGGCAGCGTCACCAGGCCGGCCGCCAACAGCAGAAAAGCGCCGAGCGCCGCCAGTTTGGCGCCGGCGACGGTCGGCTGACGCACCGGCAGCGGCCCAAGCATCATCGCGTCGCGCCGGTCGAAGCTGAGGGCGTCCCAGACGAAGACGGTGATGAGCCCGATCGTGACCATCGAGTGTGAAACGAACAGGAGCTCGATCCATTCGAGCGTGTCGTCGAGCAGTTCGGTATCGTGAAAGCGCACCGCGCGGATCGCGAGCCACTGGAAGTGCGGAAAGATCTCGATCGTCAGGACGACGAGCGGAGCGATTAGAAACGCCAGCACCCAGATGATGGTCTGCCGCAGCTGGATGTCGGAGGCGACCGATTCGCTGGCGAAGAACTGCGCGAAAAACGTGCGGAACAAGGCGCGGCTGGCGCCGTAGGGATGAGTCACGCCGCCACTGACAGGTGCGCGGAGCCGGTCATGCCGAGGCGCGCCCGCGACGATCGCGCGAAGGCTCATCATTCGTTCATCGCCGCAATCATCGATCGGCAGCGCGCCTCGCTATCGTCTTCCTGAACGAGGCTGGCAAACACTGCATCGAGCGAAGGCAGCTGAAGCATTGCCCGCAGCCGCTCCACAGAATCGTGACCAACCACGTGGCCGTCCTTGAGGATCACCACTCGGGAACACACCTGCTCGACCACCTCCAGCACGTGCGAGCTGAAGACCACCATCTTGCCCTCAGCGGCAATCGACCGAACGAATGCCTTCAGCACTCGCGCGGCGCTGACGTCGAGTCCCGAGAACGGCTCGTCGAGCACGACGACGCGCGGGTTGTGGAGGACCGCGGCGGCGATGAGGATCTTCTGCCGCATTCCTTTGGAGTACGACGAAAGCGTCTGGTAGCGGTCGCCCCAGATACCGAGCAGGGTCAGGAACCGTTCGATCTTGTCGTCCAGCGCGGCGTCCGCTATTCCGCGCAGACGGCCGACCAGTTGGAGATACTCGGGCCCCGTCAGGTAGGAATAGAGGTGCGGCTCTTCCGGGACGTATCCGAGGATCGACTTGTAGCTCGTCACGTCGGCGAGCGCGTCCTGGCCATCGAGCAGCACGTGGCCGCTGGTCGGCGGTAGGAGACCGGTCAGGACTTTGACCGTTGTGCTCTTGCCCGATCCGTTCGGCCCCAGCAAACCAAGCACTTCGCCGGGATGGACCTCGAACGACAGGTCGTGAACGGCCGTCACGGGGCCATAGCGCCGCGTCAGACGGCGGACCTCGATCACGGGAGATTGGACACCGTTCCGACCCAAAAAGGCTCGCTGCCTGCCACGCCGACCTGTCCGCCGAAGCCCGTCGGGCGAAGGCCCAAGCGCCGATGACATCGTTGCGGCGCGAAGGACAACCGGATGGGCTCGGTTCCGTCTTAGGGCTCATCAGGCGGACAGGTGAAGTCCGGCTAAAGCCGGACACTACGTGCCGTATCCGCTTTCGCGCGCGAGACGCCGGACGGCGTCGAGCATGGCGTCGATGTCCTGCGGCGTGCTGCGGTAGTTGACGATGCAGGCCCGAAGTGTGAAGCGGCCGCGCAACTCCGTTCCTGAAAGAAAGGCCTCGCCCCCCAGCTGGAGACGATCGAGCACCGCGCGATTGACGGCTGCGATCGCGCCCTCGTCTTCGTTCTGTTGTCCCGCCACTCGAAAGCAGACGACGCTCAGCCCAGGCGGCGCCGTCAGCTCGAGATCCGGCGCCGCGCGCACGCAGTCCGCCAGGTACGCAGCCAACGCGACATTGGCCTCAATCGCCGCCTTGTAACCGGCCAGGCCGAATTCCTTCATCGCCATCCAGACCTTCAGCGCGCGGAAGCCGCGCGTCTGCTGGAAGCCGAACTCGCTGTACCAGATCGGTCCACCCACACCGGTCAGGCTGCCGTCCGTCCGCAGGTAGGGCGGGACCAAGCTGAACGTGGAGCGCATCGCCTCCGCGTCGCGCACGAAGACGAGGCCGGCTTCGACCGGCACGAACAGCCACTTGTGCGGATCCAGGGCGACGCTGTCGGCCGCGGCGAGTGCCCAAAGGCGATCGACATAGGCGTCGGTCAGGATCGCGGGCCCGCCGTACGCGGCATCCACGTGCAGCCACACCTGGTGCCGGCGGCAGGTGCCGGCGATCTCGGCGAGGTCGTCGATTGTGCCCGTGTTCGTCGTGCCGGCCGACGCGACAACGGCGATCGGCGTGATGTGGTTGGCGCGATCGCCGGCAAGCGCCGCGTCGAGCGCGGCCACGTTCATCCGGTAGTCGTCGTCGATCGGGATCGTACGAATCGATGCGCTGCCGAATCCGAGCAGCTCAATCGCCTTGCGGACGCACCCGTGCGACTCCGGCGACAGATAGAACGAAAACGGTTGTTCGGCGTCGCGCAAGCCGTCCGCGCGCACGTTGACGCCGCACCTGACGTGCCGCGCCACGGCGAGCGCGGTCAGCGTTGCCATGGAGCCGCCGCTCACGAGCAGCCCCTTCGCCTCGCGCGGCAATCCCAGCAGGTCGCGGAACCAGCCGACGACCTGACGCTCCACATAGATCGCGGCATGATTGCCGCCGGCGCAGCTGGGGTTCATCGCGGCGGCGAGCGCGTCGCCGAAGATGCCCATCACCGACGGTGGCGAATTCACCCAGCCCCAGAAGCGCGGGTGCCCGTTGCCGAAGGGGAACGGCGCAATCGTGTCGCGGAATTCGCGGAGGATGCCGTCCGGTGATTCGCCGTTGGCCGGCGCCGGCGTCGCATGAAAGTGTTCCTGAAGCTCGGGTGGCACCGGACGAAATACCGATGCGCTCGGCAGTTGCGTCAGGTGCTCGGCTATCAGATCAACAACCTGGTATCCGATGCGCTGAATCTCGTCCCGCGTCCACTCGCGCATCGCAAGTCTCAAGTTTCAAGTTTCAAGTTTCAAGTTTCAAGTTTCAAGTCATCAAGTCTCAAACGTCAAGACGGTGAGAGTTGAGACTTGAAGCTTGAGAGTTGGTTCAAGCGGTTTTAGCGAGCAGAGGTTCAGGAGAGCCTGCGACCGCCGCTGTGTCCTGCATCACTTCCCCGTGTTGGCTGAGGTCGAGACCGAGTTCTTCCTGGTCCGACGAGACCCGCAGCGGGATGATCAAGTCGGTCAGCTTGTAGAGGACGTACGAACCGCCGAATGTGAAGGCGGCGACGAACAGGAGCGCGCCGCAGTGCACGAAGAATGTGTACGCGTGACCGGACGTCAGACCGACATCTTTGGCGAACAAGCCGGTCATCAGCATGCCGACCATGCCGCCGACCCCGTGGCACGGGAACACGTCGAGCGTGTCGTCCAGCGTCGACGCCTTGTTCTTCCAATGCACGCAGAGGTTCGAGATCACGCTCGCGACGGTGCCGATGAACATGCTCTCGCCGATGCTGACGTAGCCTGCGGCCGGTGTGATGGCGACGAGGCCCACCACCGCGCCGACGCAGCCGCCGAGCGCCGATGGCTTCTGCCCGCGCATGCCGTCGAAGAAGATCCACGCCAGCCCCGCGGCGGCTGACGCCGTATTGGTCGTCGCGAACGCCATCGCCGCCTGGCCAGACGCCGACAACGCCGAGCCGGCGTTGAAGCCGAACCAGCCGAACCAGAGCATTCCGGTCCCCAGGATGACGAAGGGAATGTTTGCGGGCGTGTGCGCTTCGCCTGCCTGATGGGTCCGACGGCGTCCAAGCACCATCGCACCAGCCAGCGCCGCAAAGCCGGCCGACATGTGGACCACCGTGCCGCCCGCGAAATCGAGAACGCCCAGCTTGTGCAGGAACCCGTCGGGGTGCCAGGTCCAGTGCGCCAGCGGCGAGTACACGAAAATGCTGAACAGACACATGAACAGCAGATAGCTCGTGAAGCGGACACGCTCCGCGAACGATCCGGTGATCAAGGCCGGTGTGATGATGGCGAACTTCAGCTGAAACAGCGCGAACAGGATGAGCGGGATGGTCGGCGCGAGATCCGGATGGGTCTGTGGCCCGACGCGGCTGAACATGAAGAAGGTGAGGGGATTGCCGATCACGCCGCGAATGCTGTCGCCGAACGCCAGGCTGAAGCCGACGAGGATCCACAACATGCTGATGACGCCCATCGCCACGAAGCTCTGGAGCATCGTCGACACGACGTTCTTGGTGCGAACCATGCCGCCGTAGAAAAACGACAGCCCTGGTGTCATCAGCAGCACGAGACCCGTGGCGGTGAGCATCCACGCGACGTCGCCGGCGACGAGCGGACCGCCGGTCACTGCCTGCGGCGCAGCACGGACCAACGCCCCGGCGACGCTGATGCCGGCGACCAGCAGGAACGGCAGCGCCGAAAACTCCCGAATCCGCTCTGTTTTGCTCCTGACCTGTGCCAACGTCATCCCGCAGCCTCCGTTGGGCGGTGATGGTATCAAAACTGTGCCTGTTATGCACGAAATGAGGAACGCTCCTGTATAGCAACGGCACTCAGAGAGGATGTGTCGTCAGTTTTGTGCTTTTTCTGCACTGTTATGACGACAGGGTGCCGCCCGACAATTGGAATCGGACACTGGGCGCCGGGAGAGGATGAGGCTTCCGCCGCGACCGCGCGTGGTACGATCTTCGTTTTTTGAGGTTCGATTGATGGCGACCGTGAACAGCTTCGGAACCCGGATGTCGCTCGCGGTTGGCGGGCGACGGGCGCAGATGTACAGCTTGCCGACACTGCAAGCTGGAGGATTTCCTGGCGTCGAGCGCCTTCCGTATTCGATGAAGGTCCTGCTCGAGAACCTGCTGCGCCATGAGGACGGCCGATTCGTGAAAGCGGCCGACATTGAGGCGATGGCGACCTGGGACCTCAAGGGCACGGTGCAGAAGGAGATTTCGTTTGCGCCGGCACGAGTGCTGTTGCAGGACTTCACCGGCGTGCCGGCCGTGGTCGATTTGGCTGCGATGCGCGACGGCATCGTGCGCCTCGGCGGCGACCCCAATCGCGTGAACCCGCTGCAGCCGGTCGAACTCGTCATCGACCATTCCGTCCAGGTCGACTACTTCGGGCAGGCGAACGCGTTTCAACTCAACGCGGAGCTCGAGTTCTCGCGCAACAAGGAACGCTACGCGTTTCTCCGGTGGGGCCAGAACGCGTTCGACAACTTCCGCGTCGTGCCGCCCGACACCGGCATCGTGCACCAGGTCAACCTCGAATACCTCGCCCGTGTCGTCATGACGGCCGACAGCGCTGACGGTCCTCTCTGTTTCCCCGACACGCTAGTCGGCACCGACTCGCATACGACGATGGTGAATGGGCTCGGCGTGGTGGGGTGGGGCGTTGGCGGGATCGAGGCCGAAGCGGCGATGCTCGGGCAGCCGATTTCCATGCTCATCCCCAAGGTGCTCGGATTCCGGCTGACGGGCACGATGCTCGAGGGCGCCACTGCCACGGATCTCGTGCTGACCATCACCGAACGGCTGCGCAAGCACGGTGTTGTCGGCAAGTTCGTGGAGTTTTTCGGCCCGGGCCTCGCCGATTTGACGATTGCCGACCGCGCCACGCTCGGCAACATGTGCCCGGAGTACGGCGCGACCATCGCGATTTTTCCGATCGACGACATGACGCTCGATTACCTGCGCCTCACCGGTCGCGAGCCGGCACACATCGCGCTCGTCGAAGCGTATGCGAAGGCGCAGGGGATGTTCCGCACGTCGGCGGACCCGGATCCGATCTATTCCGAAATCATCGAGCTCGATCTCGGAACAGTCGAACCGAGCCTCGCCGGACCTCGCCGCCCGCAGGATCGCGTGTCGTTGAAGCACGCGAAAGCTGGTTTCCAGGCGGCGCTCACCTCGATGATGGCCGCCTCACCGAAGAAAGGCGCGGAAGCCGGCGGTTCGGCGCATGTATCGGCCACCACGGGTGGCGCGGCGGCGGCCGTTGCGGAGGTCCCGAAGGTCGCCACCGCGATCGACCACGGCGCCGTTGTCATCGCGGCGATCACGAGCTGCACGAATACCTCGAACCCGAGCGTGATGATCGGCGCAGGTCTCGTGGCGAAGAAGGCCGTCGAACGCGGCCTGCAGCGCCAGCCCTGGGTGAAGACGAGTCTCGCGCCCGGGTCGAAAGTCGTCACCGAGTATCTGCGGAAGGCCGGCCTCGATACATATCTCGACGCGCTGGGATTCAACCTCGTCGGTTACGGCTGCACGACCTGCATCGGCAACAGCGGTCCCCTGCCGGACGACGTGTCCGCGGAGGTCGAGGCGCGAAACCTGGTCGTGGCGTCGGTGTTGAGCGGCAATCGCAACTTCGAGGGACGCATCCAGCAGCAGGTGCGCGCGAATTATCTCGCGTCGCCGCCGCTCGTCGTCGCCTATGCGCTGGCGGGCCGGATGACACTCGACCTCACCACTGAGCCGATCGGCGTCGGCAGGGACGGGACGCCGGTCTTCCTCCGCGAGCTGTGGCCGACCGAGCGCGAGATTCAGGAAACGATGCTCACCGCGGTCACCTCCCAGATGTTCCGCGAACAGTACGCGGACGTCTTCAGCGGCGACGATCGCTGGAAGCACCTGCCGGTGCCGACCGGCGATCGTTTCGAATGGGAGCCCGATTCGACCTACATCCGCAACCCGCCGTTCTTCGAGCACATCACGATGGAGACGTCGCCGGTGCGTGACATCCTGGGAGCGCGTGTGCTGGCGCTGCTGGGCGACAGCATCACGACCGACCACATCTCGCCGGCGGGCTCGATCAAGAAAGACAGCCCCGCCGGGAAGTACCTGATCGCGCACGGCGTCGATCCGAAGGACTTCAATTCGTACGGCGCGCGCCGCGGCAACCACGAAGTGATGATGCGCGGCACGTTCGCGAACGTGCGCCTGCGAAACCAGATGGCGCCCGGCACCGAAGGCGGCTGGACGACGTATCAGCCCGACGGTGACGTGATGACGATTTACGACGCCGCCATGAAGTACAAGGACGTCGCCGTCCCGCTGCTGGTGCTGGCCGGGAAGGAATACGGCTCCGGATCATCGCGTGACTGGGCGGCCAAAGGCACCCTGCTGCTCGGCGTGAGCGCGGTGATCGCGGAGAGCTTCGAGCGGATTCACCGCAGCAACCTCGTCAACATGGGTGTCCTGCCGTTGCAGTTCCAGCCGGGTGCGACGGCGTCGTCTCTCGGGCTCACCGGGCGCGAACGGTATGAGATCAGCGGCATCGCACAGAGCCTGCGGCCGGCCGGATCGATCACGGTGCGCGCGTTCGGCGACGGCGACAAAACGACGGAGTTCCAGACGATCGCGCGGATCGACACGCCGGAAGAGCTCGTGGCGTTCCGGCACGGCGGGATTCTTCCGTACGTGCTGCGGCAGCTGGTCGGTAAGAAGTAACCTGTCGGGTCGGGGCTCGGGGCTAGCCGTCGGAGCGTCGCCGGCAGCTAGCCCCGAGGCCCGAGCCCCGACGCGGCGAGCGCGCCGCGCACGCAGATGAAATCGTCAGATATCAAAGCCAAGGCGCGCGAGCTCGGTTTCGACGCGTGCGGCATCGCACCGGCGGCGAATCACCCCGAGCTGAGTTACTACCGCGAATGGCTGGATCGCGGATACGCCGCCGACATGGCGTATCTGCAGCGCACCGCCGATCGCCGCGCCGATGTCCGTCACGTCGTCCCGTCGGCGCGCACGGTGATCTGCACGGCAACCGTCTACAACACCGATCGCCCGTACTCCATCGAGTCCGCCGACGGCCGGCGAGCGGAGATTGCACGGTACGCCTGGGGCGACGACTATCACGACGTGATTGGCGCAAGGCTCGACGAGCTGCTGCGTTGGATGCGGGCCTCGTCGCCGGAGCCGTTCGACGCGCGCGCCTACGTCGACACCGGTCCTGTCCAGGAACGTGTTTACGCGCAGTATGCCGGCATCGGTTGGATCGGGAAGAACACGTGCGTGATCAACCCGCAGCTCGGATCGTGGATCTTCCTCGCGGAAATCATCTGCAGTCTGCCGCTCGAGGTCGATGCGCCGGCGCTGGATCAGTGCGGGACATGCACGCTGTGTCTGGAGGGGTGTCCCACTGACGCGCTCGTCGCGCCAGGCGTCCTCGATTCGGCGCGCTGTATTTCCTACCTCACCATCGAGCTGCGGGGAGACATTCCGGACGGCCGCCTCGCCGGCATCGGCGCGCATGTGTATGGCTGCGACATCTGCCAGGAAGTTTGCCCGTGGAACGCCGTGGCGCCGCGCTCGACTGACCCCGCGTGGCAGCCGCGGGCGGCGTGGGACCGTGTCGACCTGCTGACGCTGTCGCGGCGCAGCGACGAGGAACTGTCGTCGGCGCTGGCCGGGAGCGCGATGCAACGCACGAAGTTGCAAGGTCTGCGACGTAACATCGCCGTCGCCGTTGCAAATGCTGCAACGGGGTCGGATACCGTATCCGATCCGGGGTCGGATACGGTATCCGACCCCGCGGTGCCGGGACCCGCAGTGCCGGGATCGGTGTCCGGCACTCCCGAGCAATGACCAAGCGGCCGCCCACCGACGCCGCGGAGCTGATTCCGGACCGCCCGACCCTGGACAAGCTCCGCGGCGCGGCGAAGCGCTGCCAGGCGTGCGACCTGTGGCGTCTGGGGACGCAGACGGTATTTGGAGAGGGCCGACCCCGCGCCAATCTCATGCTCGTGGGCGAACAGCCCGGCGACGCCGAGGACCTCGCCGGCCATCCGTTTGTCGGCCCGGCGGGCAAGCTGCTGAATCGCGCCCTGCAGGACGCCGGCATCGATCGGGCGGACGTGTACGTCACCAACGTTGTCAAACACTTCAAGTGGGAGCCGCGCGGCAAGCGCCGGATCCACAAGAAGCCGAGCGCGCGCGAAATCGCCGCCTGCCGTCCCTGGCTCGACACCGAAATCGCCCTGGTCAAGCCGCGCGCGATCGTCTGTCTCGGCGCGACCGCGGCCCAGTCGCTTCTCGGCCGCCAGTTCAGGGTGACGGCGGAACGCGGCGTCTTCGTCACGTCTCCGCTCGCGCCGTTGGTGATGGCCACCGTGCACCCGTCGTCCATCCTTCGCGCGCCGGACGACGAGGCGCGTCGCGACGAGCTGAAGCGCTTCACTACCGACCTGCGGAAAGTCGCCCGGGCCCTGACGTCGAAACGCCAGCCGTGACCGCGCGGAGTTTTCGTTTCCTGTTTTGGCGGTTTCGTGGGAAAACAAGACGATGACCTCCGGGCATTCCCTGGCCCCGTCGTTCCTGGTCGCGATGCCGCAGCTGAAAGACTCGAATTTCGAACGCTCCGTCGTCCTGCTCTGCAAACACAGCCCGACCGGCGCGTTTGGCGTTGTCGTCAATCGGCCGCTGATCACGCAAGGCCGCGTGACGGTCACGCTCGATCCGCCGGTGTCGACGGACCGGGAGCTTCAGGTGTGGATCGGCGGACCCGTGGAGCAACAGAAAAGCTGGATCCTCGTCGGCCACGAGCCGGACGACGCGGAACAGCTGACCGCGATTCGCGTCGCCGAGAGCCTCTACCTGTCGACGTCGCCGGATCTGCTGCGGCGCCTGCTCGAACCGACGCCGCCGCCGATGGCCCGGCTCATCGTCGGATACGCCGGGTGGGGACCGGGGCAGCTCGAAGCGGAGCTCGAATCCTCGTCGTGGCTCATGAGCGATGTCGACCGCGATCTCATCTTCAACACGCCACCCGAGAAACTGTGGGAGGCGGCGATTCGCCGACTTGGCGCCGATCCTGCAGCGCTCCAGATGTCGCGCGGCGTCCACTGAACCCTTAACCCAGCCGCGCCAGGAGATCGTGAATGAGACTGGCGGCCTGCCTCACGCTCGTTGCCGTTCTTGTCACGCCGGCGCTCGTGGTCGGGCACTCGAGCGGTGAGCCTGTCTCCCCGAAGCTCGTTGGCAGCCAGATCAGCGAACGTGGACCTGTCTCGCCGAAGCTCGTGGGAAGCCAGCCGAGCGAAGGCGGGAAATTTCCGGCGACGATTCGTGTCATGCCCGGTTCGCCCGCACGCGTTGAATTGACCAACACCGGGACTCAGCCGATTACGGCCTGGAGCTTCACCGTGGCGACGCCGACCGCGACGGGCGTGCATCGCGAGGGGCACTCGGCGGACGTCTATCTCAGTGAAGTGACCGGCAGTCTTCCCGGCGCGCAACCGCATCTCGATCGCATCATGCCGGGGCAGTCACGGGCGCTGCCGGTGGATGTGGCCGGCGCGGATGCGAGCGTCCAGCTGACCGCGCTGATCCTGCAGGATGGAACCGGTCTGGGCGATCCTGCGGCTCTCAAGACATTCTTCGATCACCGCGCCACCGAACGCGAACAGTTGCATCAGGTCGCCGATGCGTTCCGCTCGGTGCTCGCCTCGAAGCGTGGCATGGCGGCGCTCGAAGACCTGCGCCAGCGCCTGCAATCGGGGACCGACGAGTCGGAACCGCGCCGCACGGCTCGCGCGACTGTCGATGCGCTCCTCCAAAAGGCGAAGGCCGGAAGCGAAGACGATGCGGACCGCTCGGTCCGGACGTATGCGGACTTCGTCGCCAAGCAGTACGAGACCGCCGTCGCTCATACTCCAAAAACACAGTAGGGGCTAGGAGCTGGGGGCTAGGGGCCAGCCGCCACTCAGCTGGGGTTACGGGCCAGGTCTAGGGGCTCGCGCTGCGGTCACGGGGTCGTGATCTCGTCGAGCTTCGCGAGCAAGGCCGAGAACCCGCACTGCTCGGGATCGAAGAGTCCCCATTCGTCGACGGCTGGTTTTTCGGTCTTCGATCGCGGCTTGCGCGTCGCGGGCGGACGGTGCTCGTCCGTGCGGCGGCGCTCCATGTCCTGACGCAGCGACGCCATCAGCTCCTTCCAATCGGGCACATCGGCTTTCGCCACGGCCGCGATGCCGGGCACTTCAATCGGTACTCCTTCGATCGATGGCCACGCGCGCCACGGCGTCAGGCCGACCGGTGCAGCCAACTCCAGCACTTCTGGACGTTCGAATGCCGCTGGCGCTTTGGCGGCCGGTGCCGGCTTCGCGGCGGGCGGCGCGCTGCGTGACGCCGAAGCGGCCGCGCGCGGCGCCTCGACCGGCGCCGGCTGGACGGCGGCCGCGCGTTCGACCGCCTTCGGCGACTCCTGGACGGGAGGAGCCTGGAAGGCGAGCGGCGGTTCGATCGCGACTGGTGGTTCGAACACGGCCAGTGATTCGGCGGCCTCAAACTCAATCGATTCGAAGATGGAGTGCGGCTCGAACAGGACCGGTTCCGCGAGCATGATCGGCTCGTCGAACACGAGCGGTTCCTCGAGCAGGATCGGCTCGTCCACGTCGATCGGCGACTCGGCGACCGACTGCGCCATTGGCCGGTCGAAAACCGCTGGTGTGTGGACCGGCAACGAAGCGTCGAGCGATGCGGCGGCTTCCGCCCGGACTTCGTCGGAGGGTGGAAGCGTATATGTGCCGAACGGCTCGCCGTCGTACAGGTTCTGATCGTTGGCGGGGGGCGCCAGCGAACCCAACTCACTCGACAAGTCCAGCGCCGGCGATGCCGTGTCGACGTTCGCGTCCTGCTCGTCGGTTGACAGGGTCGTGTCGTACCTCGCCGTCTCGTATGTCTCGGCTCCGGCGTAACGCTCGGCCGCGCTGAGCGTTCTCGGCGCGGCGAACGGTTCGGTAGCGGCGAATGCTTCGGCCGGGGCTGGCGTCTCGGAGGGCGCGAACCTGTCGGCAGCGAACGTGTCGGTCGCAAACGTGTCGGCGGCGAATGTTTCGGCGGCGAATGTCTCGGCGCCAGTGTACGCCTCAAAGGCTGACGGTTCGGCGGCCTCGAACGCCTTGGTGGTCTGCGTGACTTCGCTCGATTGGCGTATGGGCTGCGAACGGTCGGCGATTCTGGCGACGCGCGATCCCGGATCGTCGTCGCGTTCGGCGCGCTCCGCGGCGGCTTCTTTCAGATATGCGGTGATCTGCTCGGCAAAGACGGCCGGATCGCAGCCGTCTGGCTCCGACTCCGCGCGGCCGCGCCGCCAACGTGACAGAAGGCCGCCGGACGTCGATTGCTGTTTGTCGCTGCCGAGTACCGGAATGGTCAGCGTCCGGACGTGCGCGGCGGCGGCAATCACACGCAGTGCAGCGGCCAGCGCAGCATCGTCCTGCGGCGACAAAAGCGCTGGCACAAGGACCAGGTCCGGTACACGTGCGCCGAGCACGTCGAGTGCGCGCTCGGTCGTGTCGGCGAGTACCAGCTCGGCGCCCACGCGGTGGCGGACGATCGCCGCCAGTTGCGCAGCCTGCCTGCGGTCAGGCTCGACGGCGAGGATGATCTGCATTCTACGTTCGAAGCATGAAGACGACGAGTACTCCGGCCACGAACGCGAACGCGACGAAGGGCGTGTGCTCGGCGGTTTGCTGCCGGGCGGCCCGCACGACCACGGTCGCCAAATCGCCGACGCGCTTGCCATCGGTGGCCATTTCGGCGGTCGGCTTCGAGACGATACGGAGCCCCACTTCGCGAACGCGATCGTCGAGACAGACCAGCGCCAACAGCAGCACCATGGCGGCTCCCGCGCACATGAGCGTTTCACCAAATGCACGCCGCCGGGTACGGGACGCCTTCTCTAAGGTCATAGACACATCGAACCGCAGGCGGTAAACGCAAATGTGGTGCCGTACGTGGGTCACGCCGTTTTTGCCTGTTTTGCGTGGTTATGCGGGCTGTATCCCAGGGCCGGCGCGTTGGCGTCGGCTTCCGCCGACCAAATCCGATCCTGCAGTTACGAATGTGCTGAGCCAGCGAGGCTGCGCGGCCGGGCCAGGCGGGGCGAAGCGGCGGACTGGCAGCGAGCCGTAACCGCACGCTGGGCCGCACTTTGCGGCGACGTCGCGCGAGTGTTCCGGCACAGGTGGCACATCCGTTGCCTTTTCACTCCTCGTCGCCGCGGTTCGCGTGAAAAGGCGCGATCGCGATTTCTTACACCGGTTCGCGCGTCGGGAAGGACGCGCCAGAGGAGACAGTCATGGAATTCATCGCACGTCTGAAGGCACTCGCGCGCAACGACGAAGGCCAGGACCTACTCGAGTACGCGTTGCTGGTCGCGCTCATCGCGCTCGTGTGCGTCGGCGCCATCACGTTGGCCGGCACGAACGTCAACACGATCTTCGGCAACATCGCTGCGGCCCTGACGACCTAGCACGTTTGTGCGCGGTGACACTCGAGGAGCGGACATGGTCCGCTCCTCGTTTTTCAGGAGGGCGGAAGACATGGCCCAGATGGTGGCAACAATCAGACGTCTGCTTCGCGACGACGACGGTCAGGACCTGATCGAGTACGGACTGCTCGTCGCCTTGATTGCGTTTGTCTGTGTCGCCGGCGTCACCTCTGTTGGCAGCACCATCTTGTCAGTCTTCTGGCAGGGCATTGGCCAAGCCGTCTGACCTCATCGTGATCGCGACGGTGGCGAGCGGCGCAGGCGCCGGCGCCGCCATCGATCTGTGGACGCGCCGCGTCCCGAACCCGCTCACCGCGTTGTTGGCGGCCAGCGGCGTCGTGTTTGCGGCCACCGGCATCAGCGGCATCACGCTCGCCGCATCGATCGCCGGCATCATCCTCGGCCTGGCGCTGATGCTGCCGGGCCACCTGTTTGGCGCCACCGGCGCAGGCGACGTGAAGCTGTTCGCCGCCGTTGGCGCGCTCCTGGGCCCTGTGCCCATCGTGACGGCATTTTTCTACACCGCTCTCGCGGGTGGCCTGATGGCGCTGGCTGTGGCGATTCACCGCCGCCGGCTGCGCCGCACGCTGGCCGGTACGGCGCGCTTCATTGCCACCGGCGCCGGCAATGCCGGCGAGATCGAAGCGCCAATCGAGCACAACCGGTTTCCGTATGCCCCGGCCATTGCGGTCGGATCGGTCATCGCCGCCGTGGGATTGTGAGGACCCTATGAAGAGACATCTTCGAAGATTCGCCGGCGAACGGGGCACCGCGATCCTCGAGACCGCGCTCACTCTGCCGCTGCTGTTGCTCGTGTCGGTCGGCATCTTCGAGTTCGGCCGCGCGTACCAGACGTGGCAGGTGCTGACGAACGCGGCGCGCGAGGGCGCACGGCTGGCCGTGATGCCGGGTGGGGCCGACGGCGCCGTCGAGGCGCGCGTCCGTGAGTACTTGAGGAACGGACAGCTGCCGAACGAGGCCGGCGCGTCAGTCGCTGTCGATCCGAACGCCAGGGTTGACATCGGTGGCGGCGCGACGGCGAAGGCGTCGCTCGTGACCGTGACCTACCCGTTTCAGTTCATGGTGCTGCAGCCGGTGGTGCGGCTCGTGGTGAGAGGGTCGAGGGTCGGCGCGCCGCTGAACCTCGTCGCGTCAGCCGAGATGCGAAACGAATCGCAGTAAACGTTCAGGGGACCTAATTTATGGCTCGCATGCGAGTGTTCATGGTGTTCGTGCTGGCAATCAGCGCCGGAGGCGCGCTCGCCTTCGGCACCTACAACTATCTGCAGCATATGCCGGTGCGGACGCAGTCGATCCCGACCCGGCCCGTGGTCATCGCTGCCACGGACCTGGACGTGGGCGCCGAGATCCGGCGCGAGGACATTCGCATCATCGAATGGCCAGCGAATGCCGTTCCGGCGTCAGCCTTTGGCGATCCGAAGGATGTGATCGGGCGCGGCCTCCTGCTTCCGGTCATTCAGAACGAGCCGATTCTGCCGATGAAGCTGGCGTCCACTGAGGCCGGCGCGGGCCTGCCTCCGGCGATTCCGCCAGGCCTGCGAGCGGTGTCGGTGCGTGTGAACGAAGTGATCGGCGTCGCCGGCTACGTGTTGCCTGGCACGCGAGTGGACGTCGTGGCGACTGTCAGCCCGACGGGACAGAACAACGACATCGCCAGCAAGGTGGTTCTGACCAACGTGCAAGTCCTCGCGGCGGGCACCAAGATCGAACGCAACACCGGCGATAAAAACAAGCCGATACCAGTCACCGTCGTCACGCTCCTCGTCGATCCCGAAGAGGCCGAGCGGCTGACGCTGGCCAGCACCGAAGGGAAGATCCAGTTGGCGCTGCGCAACCCTCTGGACAAGACGATGCCGACCACACACGGTGTCCGTCCGGCGGCCCTGATGGGTTTCGGCGTGCCGGTGCGGACGGCGACCACCCGCGCGCGCATATCGTCAGGATCGCCAGCCGCGGCCGCCGCGGCCGCGGCGCCCGCGCCGGAACTTCCGACGGTTGAAATCATCCGCGGAGACAAACGCGCCCACGAAGCCGTGCGGCAGGAGCCTTAGTCATGCGTATCACTGCAACCCTCGGTCGGCGTCTGTTCATCCTGCTGCTCCTCACGGCCGTGCCGCACGTCGCATGGGCGGACGAGCCGGGTCCGGTCCGCCTGCTGGTCGGACGGTCGGCGGTCGTCGACGTCGGCACGCCGATTTCCCGCGTGTCGCTGACGAGCTCCGACGTGGCCGATGCCCTGGTCACGTCGTCGCAGCAGCTCCTGGTCAACGGCAAGATGCCGGGCACCATCTCGATGTTCGTCTGGGAACGGACGGGCGCGATTCACAAGTACGAGATCGTCGTGCAACGCGATCTGGCCCGTCTGAACGAGCAGATGAAGATGCTCTTTCCCGACGAGTCGATTGAGGCCCAGAGCAACGGCAAGTCGGTCGTGCTCTCAGGGACCGTCTCGAACAAGGACGTCACCGAGAGGGCCATTAAGGTCGCCGCCGGCTATGTCGACAAGGCGGACGAAGTCGTCAACCTGCTCCGCCTGCAGGAGGGCCAGACCAGCAATCAGGTGCTGTTGCGCGTCCGCTTCGCGGAAGTGAGCCGGACCGCGATGACGGAGCTCGGCGTCAACCTGTTCACGAGCCCGACGGGGGTCGAGAACACCCTCGGTCGTGTGACCACGGGGCAGTTCGCCGCGCCAGGATTCACCGATTTGAAGTGGTCGAAGGCCGACAGCGATTTCGGCAGCGCTGTGACGAACGCTGAAGGCAAGTTCACATTCAGCGATTTCCTGAATCTCTTCCTCTTCAGCGAAAAGTACGACATCGGCGCCATGGTCCGCGCGCTGCAGACAAAGGGCCTGTTCCAGAGCCTCGCAGAACCCAATCTCGTCGCGGAAAGCGGGAAGGAAGCGAGCTTCCTCGCCGGTGGCGAGTTCCCGGTCCCGATCGCGCAGGGCTCGGGTGGCAACGTCGCCATTACGGTCCAATACAAGGAATTCGGTATCCGCCTCAATTTCACGCCGACGGTCTCGGGCAACCGCGTCCATTTGAAGGTCCGTCCCGAAGTGAGCACGCTCGACTTCGCGAACGGCGTCGTGCTCCAGGGGTTCCGCATTCCTGCCCTCACGACGCGCCGCACCGAAACCGAGCTCGAGCTGATCGACGGTCAAACGTTCGCGATCGCCGGGTTGATGAACAACTCGGTCAATTCGACTCTCCAGAAGATTCCGGGCATCGGCGACATTCCGATTCTCGGCTATCTGTTCAAGAGCAAGGCCGCGCAGAAGAACCAGACCGAGCTCGTCGTCATGATCACGCCACAGATCCTGCCGAAGAACTCTACCGGCGTCACGTCGACGCTGCCGCGCACGCCCGAGCGGTACCTGCCGCCGATGCCGCCCAAGACGCTGCACGATGCGCCGCCGCCGGCGTTTCCACCGGCGCGTGGCGGCGATAAGCCGTCGCCCGCAGCCGCGCTGCTGCCCCCGACGCCGGCGCAGTCCTCGTCCACGCCAGCGCCGGCCACCGAGCCGGCGGCGACGGTGGCGCCTGGCGGGGCAGCCTCGGGGCCGGTGATCGCTGACGAAAAGAAAGCGCTCGAACGCGCGCAGAAGGAGCACGCGCAGGCGAGCGAGGCCCACGCGAAAACTCAGGCCGTAGACGCTAAGGCACAGGCCAAGCAGGCCGAGGCCGACCGCAAAACGCAGAAGGCCGAGCAGGAGCGCCAGGCGAAGGTCGCGCGCGAGCAGGCGAAACAAGACGCCAAGGCGGCGGAGGTGGCGGCCGAGCAGGCGAAGAAGCAGGCCGAGATCGACGCCGCCGAAGCGAAACGCCAGGCCGAGCTCGAGAAGGCCCGCCGGAAGACGGTGGACGAGGCGCTCATGAAGGCGAAGGCCGCCGAAGCGAAGTATCAGGCCGAGCTCGCCAAAAAACAGAAGTAAAGGTGGTCCATGCGAAACCTGAACCGCTTTCAGAATCTACGGCGCGATGAGCGTGGCGTGTCCCTGGTGTTTATCAGTTGCGGCTTCATGGCGTTTCTCTCGGCGACCACGCTCGCGATCGACGTCGGGATGTTCATGAACGCGCGCTCGCAGGCACAGAACGCCGCCGATGCCGGCGCGCACGCGGGCGCCGTCGCGCTCGTGTTCAACAGCTACACGAACCGGACGCCGACCGGGCCCGTTGTCCAGAGCGCCGTCAACGCCGCTCGGGCGAACCGGGTTGCGGGCGGTCAGGTTTCGGTCGGACCGGATGACGTGACGTTTCCTCTCGATCCGGCCGGTCAAGCGGATCGCGTGCAGGTCCAGGTGTACCGCACTGTCGAGCGGGGCAACGCCGTCCCCACGCTGATGGGGAGTTTCTTCGGCGTTCAGCGCGTCAACATTACCGCCACTGCCACCGCCGAGGCGTCGCCTGCCAACGCGATGACCTGCGTGAAGCCGTTCATGATTCCCGACAAGTGGATCGAGAACACCGACGACAAAGGGAGGGCGGATGGCCCTTGGACCACGAGCTCGAACTTTGATGAATTCGACAACCATAACAACCCGCTGCCGAATCCTGACGTTTATATTCCCGCCGGTCACCCTGGCTACACCGGGTACACGGTTGCCAACGATGTCGGCACGTCGCTGGTGCTTCGAGCAGGTACAGGCGATCAGCCGAACCCGAGCTTCTACTTCTCCTGGAAGATGAGCAACGATATTGGCGGCAACTTCTATCGCGACAACATCGCGACTTGCAATCAGGAGTTGCTCGTGTACGACAAAGACAACCCGTACTTCATGATCCAGGAGCCGGGCGACAAGTCCGGCCCGACCCTCCAGGGGATTAAGGACCTGATCGCGAAAGATCCAGATGCCACCTGGGACAACTCGTGCAAGTGCGTCCACAGCAACTTCGCCCAGAGTCCCCGTGTATTTCCGATTCCCTTGTTCAACCCGCAGTACTACGCGGAGGGCAAGGCGAACGGCCGCGGCGCATCCTTCGAGCTTGCGAACTTTCTCGGATTCTTCGCGGACTACGTAGAAAACAACGGCAAAATCCACGGAATCATCACGAACATCATTGGCGTGGTCAAGGACACCCCTTCGACTGCGCCGACTGATTTGTTTCCCAAAGCGATTCGGCTGGTGCAGTAGCTATGGCGCAGCTCGTTGGTCTCATCGTTTCGTCAGACGCCGCGTTCACCAAGCATTTCGGACGCCTGCTCCGTGCCGGGGCAATCCCGGTGAGCCTCATCGAAGATCGCGGCGGGCAATTCACCACACCGCCCGATCTGGTGATTGTCGACACGCGGGGCGACTCGTCGTCCACCATGTCGACCATCGAGCGCCTTCGGGCGAGCGCGCCGGGGGCCGGCATCTTCGCCGTCGCACTCGCGGCCGACCCGGAGCTGATCCTGCAATCGATGCGCGCCGGCGCCAACGAGTTCTTCACCTGGCCGCCCGCTGAGGAAGCCTTCCACGGTGCCCTGCGCCGCGCCGCCGGACGCCGCGAAACCGCCCTCGGCGCGAGAGCCACGGCGACGACCCTCGTCTTTTTCGGCGCCAAAGGCGGCGCGGGCACCACCACCGTTGCGGTCAACAGTGCGGTGGAAATCGCGCGTCTTAGCAAGCGTTCAACCGTGATCGTCGACTTGAAGCCCGGGTTGGGCGAAGCGGCTCTGTTTCTAGGCGTGCGCCCGCGCTACAGCCTGCTGGACGCCATCGACAACCTGCATCGGCTCGATCGCGAGTTCATGAAGGAGCTGGTCGTCAAGCACAAGTCGGGCCTCGAGATCCTGGCCGGCTCCGATCAATTCGACCGGCCCGGTGCCGCCGACGGGAGCCCGATCGAAGAGCTCTTCCGTCTCCTGGCCCGCCAGTACGAATACATCCTGATCGATGCAGGCAGTCAGATCAATTCCTGCACGGTCGCTGCCCTCTACAGCGCCGACACGATCTTTCTCGTCGCCAATCCCGACGTGCCGTCGGTGCGCAACGCGCAGCGGCTGCTCGATCGGATTCGCCAGATCGGCGCCGGCGGAGAACGCGTGCGAGTGCTGCTCAATCGCGCTGCCGAGCCGTTTCCGATTCCGGCCAAGCAGATCGAGGGCGCGCTCGGCCACCCGATCCATCACACGTTTCCCAGCGACTACAAGACCGTGTCGACGGCGCTCAACTCCGGTGTGCCGCTGGCGCTGGCAGGTACTAGCGACATCGCCACTCAGTTCGATCACTTTACACGTCAATTGCTCGAGCCCGACGCCCAACCGTCCGCCGTGCCCGGCAAGCGCACGCTCACGGGACTCGGACGTCTGGCGTCGCTCTGGTAACCATCCATGTCCACTGCCGCGATTCCCGCATCGCCC
>Ga0068863_100002149_pt1 | contig 19551 bp, 8 predicted proteins | sample KBSSwiS62_FD_66596 | JGI IMG/M metagenome (GOLD analysis project Ga0068863, IMG submission 66596) | Switchgrass rhizosphere microbial communities from Kellogg Biological Station, Michigan, USA - KBS Switchgrass S6-2 | ecosystem: Host-associated > Plants > Roots > Rhizosphere > Soil ...
AGGACCGGCACGCCAGGACCGCGGTCGCCAGGACCGCCACGCCAGGACCGGCACGCCAGGACCGCGGTCGCCAGGACCGCCACGCCAGGACCGCGACCGCCAGGACCCGAGGGGCGGAGACCGCGACCGTGAAGCCGTCGTCCGCGAAGGCGGCGAGCGCCTGGTCGACGGGCATGAAGGCCGCGCGGCGCGGATGAGCGCCGGCGCCGTTTCCGGTTCATCGATCCTGTCGTCGGGCCGGGGCCGGGTTGAACGTCCCCGGACGGATCGGGGCGTGTTGCGAGTGCGTTTCCCGCGACTCGCGCGGTGGCCTCGGACCGGTGGCGCCGTTAGGCTGTGGCTTGATGACGAACGTCTCCCTGACCTGCGTCCTGGCCTGACTGTCCGGGCTTGGGCCAAGGTGTGTCGCGCTTCACAAATACGACCCTGAATTACGGATCGTATGCGGATTGTTGATAGGCGGTATCGGCTGGCGATTTAGCCGGCGGACCGGATCGGCCAACTGAATATCGTGCCGCTCACACCCGTGCGGGAGAGTCCCGGGCAAGCCGGCCCGTGGCGCCGAAGGAGCAAGACCTCCCCACAAACTCTCAGGCCCCCAACCGCCGGGTCAGGCAGCTCTGGAAAGCGGATGCGCGCGCTGGCATCCCGCCGACGGTGCAAGCCGGCACGTGGCCCCCCCGGGTGGCCATCGCCGGTGAAGCTCTCAGGCCAATGACAGAGGGGGAGACCAGGCGGTCGTTCGGCGCTGGCCGGTCGCGACCGCAGTCTCCCGGGGCACCCGCCCCTGAACCTGCCGCGGAGCCCGGCTCACGCCGAGTTCCCGCCTGATCACCGGAGCGGCCCTCATGCCAGAGAACCCCACGACGACCATCCCGACGGCGACGGTCCCGCTGGCGCCGGCCGCGGTTGCGCTGCCGGTCGGTGCGTATCCCGCGTTCGCGGACCGGCACATCGGCCCGGACGCGGCGGCGCGGGCGGCGATGCTCGCCGAGCTCGGCTACCCGACGCTGGCGGCGCTCACCGACGCCGCCGTCCCGGCAGCGATCCGGTCCGGCTCGCTGGCACTGCCCGCGCCCGTTCCAGAAGGCGCCGCCCTCGACGAGCTGCGCGCGCTGGCGGGCCGCAACCGGCGGGTGACCTCGATGATCGGCCTCGGGTTCCACCCGGCGGTCATGCCGGGGGTGATCCAGCGCAACATCCTGGAGAACCCGGCCTGGTACACGGCCTACACCCCATATCAGCCCGAGATCTCCCAGGGTCGTCTGGAGGCGCTGCTGAACTTCCAGACGATGGTCACCGACCTGACGGGCCTCGCGACCGCAGGTGCGTCGCTGCTCGACGAGTCGACCGCCGCGGCCGAGGCGATGCAGCTTGCCCACCGGGCCGACAGGAAGAAGCGCTCGACCTTCCTCATCGACGCCGACACGCTGCCGCAGACGATCGAGGTGGTGCGGACCAGGGCGCAGGCCCTCGGGCTCGCGGTGCACGTCGCCGACCTGCGCGCCGGCCTGACTCCCATGCCGTCCCCGGCGCCAGGTGAGGGCCCGGTCGAGGCGCTGCCCGCGGAGCCGGGCGAAGCACCGCAGGAGGCCGCGGGCGCGTTGCCGGCGGAGGTCCTGGCCGACACGTTCGGCGTCCTGCTCTCCTACCCGGGCGCGAACGGCGAGGTCCGCGACCTGCGCGGGGTGATCGCGCAGGCCCGCGACCACGGGATCCTGGTGACGGTCGCGGCCGACCTGCTCGCGCTGACGCTGCTGGTCCCGCCGGGCGAGCTCGGCGCCGACGTCGCGGTCGGCACCAGCCAGCGGTTCGGTCTGCCGGTGATGTTCGGCGGCCCGCACGCCGGCTATCTGGCCGTTCGCAAGGGCCTGGAGCGCAACCTGCCGGGCCGGCTCGTCGGAGTGTCCGTGGACGCCGACGGGAAGCCCGCCTACCGGCTGGCGCTGCAGACCCGGGAGCAGCACATCCGCCGGGAGAAGGCCACCAGCAACATCTGCACCGCGCAGGTGCTGCCAGCTGTGCTCGCCTCGATGTACGCCGTCTACCACGGCCCGGCCGGGCTCGCCGGGATCGCGACGGCCATCCACCGCCACGCCGTCCGGCTCGCCGCCGGCCTGCGTGGCGCCGGGGTCCAGGTCGTGCACGACGCGTTCTTCGACACCGTGCTCGCCCGGGTGCCGGGGCGCGCCGCCGAGGTCGTCGCTGCCGCGCTGGAGCACGGCGTCAACCTGCGCCTCGTCGACGCGGACCACGTCGGCGTCTCCTGCAACGAGGCGACTCTGGACGCCGACCTCGCCGCCGTCTGGGCCGCGTTCGGGGCCGCGGCGGCGGGCGTCGACGCCGGCGACGCGGTCGCGCTGCCGGCCGCGCTGGTCCGCGCGTCGGCCTACCTGGAGCACCCGGTCTTCCACAGCCATCGCTCGGAGACGGCGATGCTGCGCTACCTGCGCCGGCTCGCCGACGTCGACTTCGCGCTCGACCGGGGCATGATCCCGCTCGGCTCCTGCACGATGAAGCTGAACGCGACCGCCGAGATGGCGGCGGTCACCTGGCCCGAGTTCGCCGAGATCCACCCGTTCGCGCCGCTCGACCAGGCCGCCGGCTACCTGGAGATGATCTCGGACCTGGAGCGCTGGCTCGTCGAGGTCACCGGCTACGCGGGCGTCTCGCTGCAGCCGAACGCGGGCAGCCAGGGCGAGTTCGCCGGCCTGTTGGCGATCAGCGCCTACCACCGCGACCACACCCCGCCAGGCGCTCCGGCGCGCGACGTCTGCCTGATCCCGTCGTCGGCCCACGGCACGAACGCCGCGAGCGCGGCGATGGCCGGCATGAAGGTCGTCGTCGTCGCCTGCGACACCGACGGCAACGTCGATCTGACCGACCTCGCGGCCAAGGCGCGCCAGCACGCGGAGCGGCTGTCCGCGCTGATGGTCACCTACCCGTCGACGCACGGCGTCTACGAGGAGGGCATCGGCGAGGCGTGCGCGATCGTGCACGAGGCCGGCGGTCTGGTCTACGTCGACGGCGCGAACCTCAACGCCCTCGTCGGCCTGGCCAAGCCCGGCCAGTTCGGCGCCGACGTCAGCCACCTGAACCTGCACAAGACGTTCTGTATCCCGCACGGTGGCGGCGGGCCGGGCGTGGGCCCCGTCGCGGTCGGCGAGAAGCTGCTGCCCTACCTGCCGAACCACCCGCTTCGCGCCGAGGCCGGGCCGTCCAGTGGTGTGGGCCCGATCGCGGAGGCGCCCTGGGGCTCGGCGGGAATCCTGATGATCCCGTGGGTCTACCTGCGGCTGATGGGTGCCGAGGGCGTCACGGCCGCCACCTCGGTCGCCGTGCTGAACGCCAACTACATCGCCAGCCGGCTGCGGGACCACTACCCGGTGCTCTACACCGGCCAGGAGGGCCTGGTCGCGCACGAGTGCATCCTCGACCTGCGCCCGCTGACCAAGGACACCGGCGTCACCGTCGACGACGTCGCCAAGCGGCTGATCGACTACGGCTTCCACGCGCCGACGATGTCGTTCCCGGTCGCCGGCACCTTGATGGTCGAGCCGACGGAGAGCGAGGACCTCGGCGAGATCGACCGGTTCTGCGACGCGATGATCGCGATCCGGGCCGAGGCCGACCAGGTCGCCGACGGCATCTGGCCGAAGGACGACAACCCGCTGCGCAACGCCCCGCACACCGCCGAGATGGTCACCGGCGACGACTGGGACCACCCGTACCCCCGGTCGGTGGCCGCCTACCCGCTGGCGTCGCTGCGCGCCGCGAAGTACTGGCCCCCGGTCCGCCGCATCGACGGCGCCTACGGCGACCGCAACCTCGTCTGCACCTGCCCGCCCCCGGAGGCCTTCGCCGACGACCTGTCCGCCACCGCCCCAGCGACCGCGACAGTTCCCGATACCCGCTCAGCCCACCCGCTCACCTCGGTCGGCGCCGCGACCGCCGGTGGCTGACGCACTGACCAACAAGACATCCCAGAGGCGCTTTGCTGGAATCTGATGACCGCAGGCCCGCAGACGGCCAGTGTCGAATACGATCTCGGTAGGGACTTCCGTCGCTTTCAGACCACGGCCGGCCTAAGTGACGACGCGACAGCCGATTCCGTTTACTTGCTTGAAGTCTATGGAGATGGTCGGAAGCTCGCGTCCCAGCAGGTCGGGCTTGGAGACGTTTTCGACGTCGACGTTGACGTCACGGGCATCCTCCGGCTCCAACTGCTGGTGACACACCTCAGCGGCGATGACGCCAAGGGCACGGACCGAGCCAGCGTGATTGTTTTTGGCGACGCCAGGATCACCGGAAAGCAGTCCGACGTCCCATCGGAGCAGCCGACCTCCTGACCCCGCTGGTGCCGTCCAGTCCGGCGGCTGGCCGCCGCACCCTCGGAGGAGGACACGTCGCACGGCCGGCCGCCAGCTGTCTGATGAGTGGTCCTCCATAATCAGAGTAAGCTCGTGATCCCTGATTATGGAGGTCGTCGTGGGTGAGCTCCTGCGGCGTCGCTGGGAGAGCGACCTGGGCGCCGGTCTCTCCCGGCGCGACCGGATGTCCTGCGAGTACGACGCCTATCTGCCGGACCCGCTGGCACGGCGGGAGTACCGGTTCGACGGTCGGACGGTGGCCGATCTGGTCGATGCGGAACATGCGATCGCCGAGCTCAACCGGGAGGCTGTCGCCCTGCGCGGCACGGAGGTGCTCGCCCGGCTCCTGCTGCGCGCGGAGTCGGTCGGCTCGTCCTGGATCGAGGGCCTGGAGGTCGGCGGCCGGCGGCTGTTGCGCGCCGAGGCCGGACGCGAGTTGGGCGAGCCACCGACGGACGTGACCGCGGCCGAGGTGGTCGGCAACATTGACGCGATGGCCTATGCCGCGGAGCTTGTCGGCATCGCGGACCCGATCACCGTCGACGCCCTGCTTGAGGTACACCGGCGCCTGCTCGCCGGCACCCGGCTCCAGCAGTACGGAGGCCTGGTTCGGACCGTCCAGAACTGGATCGGAGGAAGCAGCTACAACCCGTGCTCGGCCGCCTTCGTCCCGCCGCCGCCCGAGTCGGTTCCAGAACTTCTGGACGATCTCTGCGCCTTCTGTGAGCAGGACGATCTGCCGACCGTCGCGCAGGCCGCGATCGCGCACGCCCAGTTTGAGACCATCCATCCCTTCGCCGACGGCAACGGGCGTACCGGTCGGGCACTGATCCACATGGTGCTGCGCCGCAGGGGCCTTGCGACGGAGGTACTGCCGCCCGTCTCGCTGGTGCTCGCCACCCGGTCGCGGGACTACATCGAGGCGCTGTCGGGCACTCAGTTCGTCGGCCCGCCCGACTCCGAAGAGGCCCGCGGCAGCGTCGACGAGTGGATCTCCCTCTTCGCCGGGGCCTGCGTGCGCGCTTGCGCCGACGCGACCGACTTCGAACATCGGCTCGGCGAGATCCAGCGCGGCTGGCGGGAGCGGCTCGGCGAGGTGCGGCCAGGCTCGACCCTGGACCGCCTGGTCGACCTGCTGCCCGCCGCGCCGGTCCTCACGGTGCAGTCCGCCGCACGGCTGGTCGATCGCTCGGCGCAGACCGTCAACGAGGCCGTCGGCCGGCTCGTCGACGCAGGAGTGCTGCGGCAGGTGACGGTCGGACGCCGGAACCGGGCATTCGAAGCCGTCGACGCAATCGAGGCCTTCACCCTGCTGGAACGCCGGCTCGCCAGCCCTGAAGGCGACGCGATGGTCAGTCCGCCGACCCGTCGGGTGCCGCGTCGGCGATGAAAGCGAGCGGCCGGCGCGCGGCGGGACACCGGGCGGTCCGAGCGTGGGGAGCCGGCGGCGGCGGTGAGGCGGGCATGTGGGGACGAACGTTGGGATACTGCTCGCCGTCGAGAGTGCGCCGGGACGCTGGGCGTGCCCGGCTGAGCTGGGCCTATCTAGGAGGAGCGCCGTGGTCACGACTGTTCAGGGGATCGAGGGCGCGAAGGCGCTCGCGGGGCAGGACTGGGGGACCAGCACCTGGATCGAGGTGACCCAGGAGCAGGTCAACACGTTCGCCGACGCGACTGGCGATCACCAGTGGATCCACGTCGACGTCGAGCGGGCGAAGACCGGACCGTTCGGCGCCCCGATCGCGCACGGGTTCCTCACCCTGTCGCTGATCCCCGTGCTCTTCCACGACGTGGTGCACATCGAGGGCATCTCGATGGCAGTGAACTACGGCCTGAACAAGGTTCGGTTCCCGTCGCCGGTGCCCGTCGGCTCGAAGCTGCGGGCGCACGTCAAGAACCTCGCCGTCGAGGATGTCACCGGCGGCGTGCAGGTCATCAACCAGATCACGATCGAGCGCGAGGGCGGGACGAAGCCGGTCTGTGTCGCCGAGTTCATCTCCCGCTACTTCGCCTGACGATCGGCCGCGTCCAGGGGCCAGGCCCGTGATCCGCTGGAATCACGGGCCTGATCCGTCGTCGGGCGGGGCTGGGCCGCGTACTCGCTGCGAGCGGCCGAATACTGTGGTGTTGTTTGTCCGGTTATCGTCCTGGGCAGGATCGAACCGGAGGCCGGCCGCGCGGGCGGCGGGGCGATGCCCCCCGGCTCGCGTCCGTATCGGCCGGGCCGCACCCCGGTAGTGCGGTGAGTGCTGACCCGCGGACTACCGGTGGGTTTCGTAGTCGCGTAGGGCTCGAATTGAACGTTCCGTAAGCGTCCATGCTCAAGGGGGGCACAAAGGTGTCACATGTTCGCTTGTCGGGTCTATACGAAGAGCGACGAGTCGGTACGGTTGGGTTGGACCTCGCGGTTGGTCCGCACACGGTGGCGTCACCCACGCCGGGTGGGCGGGCGGACCGGGTGGCGGCGCTCAGGGTTCTTCCGGGTCCATGAGCCGATCGGGAAGGTTCCGCCGGTGCCGCCGCGGCCGACATCGTTCATACGCACACACCTCGCGCGGGTGACCCGCGCCGGGCGTGCCGCGGTGGCGTCGCCGGGCCGTGTCCCGACGCGCGGCAAGCCGCATCGACGAGGTGCGGCGGCACGCTGACCGCGCCCCGACAGGTCATCGCCGCCCTGTTTCGAGGCGTTCGGGGTCTGGCCGTCGCGCGCCAGTGCGCCAGCATGCCCCACCTGGCCGCCAGGGACGCCGGTCGCAGTTGCCCCCCGGAAACAGGCGAAAGGCTGAGCATGGCCCCGGCCCACGACCTATGCCGCGCCCGCCCCGATCCGGTGACGGTGCCCTCGTCCCCGGCCGGGCCCGGCCTGCCCGGCGAGCCGTCGCGCCCGGTCAACCTCACCCGGTCGGCGGGCGCGGCGCGCCCCCTGGTGGCGACCAGCCCCCGCCGCCCAGCCGGCGGGCCAGCGGCCGGCATCGCGGCACGCCTGGCCGAGTCGAGCCCAGACCTGCCAACGGCGGGCGAGTCCCGGCAGGACTCGCCCCGCGCGGCGGGCGCCGTCGCCGCGACGACCGCCGCCGGCGCGGGAAACAGTGCCGGCGCGGGAAACAGCGCCAGTTCCGCAGACGCGGTTGGTCCGGGGAACGCCGCCGGCCCGGGGATCGACAGCAGCGAGAGCCCGGCCAGGGTGGGCCTGCCGTCGTCGGAACCGGGAGCAAGCTGGCTGTGGCTCGGCTACCTTGGCAGCGGCGCGATAGGCATCGCCTGCCTCGAGTTCGTTCCGGCCGTCGGCGGGTGGCTGGTCCTGCGGCTGGTTGCCTGCTGCTGTATGGGCACGTCGTCGGCTGCCGCCGTGTTCATCGGCCTGCGCCGCCATCAACCCTCCCCGCGGGCGCCGTGGCTGCTCATCGGAGTCTCCCAACTGATCGTCGCGAGCGCCGACGTGATCTTCTCGGCGACCGACTACCTGCTCGGCGACCAGCGCAGCCCCGGCCTCGCGGACCTGGTGTACCTGGCGCACTACCCGGTGTTGATCGCTGGGCTGCTCCCGATCGTCCGGCTGCGTACGCCCGGCGGAGACCTGCCCGCGCTGCTGGACGGCATGCTCGTGGCGACCGGCGCGACGACGGTGTCCGTGCTGTACCTGGTCGGGCCGAGCCTGCACCAGAACCTGTCCCTTCTGCTGACCGTCACCGCGATCGGGTTCCCGATCGCCGACCTGGTCGTGCTCTCGATCGGGCTGCGGCTCGTGTTCGGCACGGACCTGCGGCCGCCCGCCTTCCTCCTGCTGTCCGCGAGCCTCTTCAGCGTCCTGGCCGCGGATCTTGGCTGCGGCCTGCGGCAGCTACGTGGCGGCTACACCTTCGGTGGCCCCCTCGACGCGGCCTGGATGCTCGGGGACCTGGCGCTGGGCGCGGCCGCGCTGCACCCGACGATGGCGAGGATCGCGCAGCCGGCGGCGCGCCCCGCCGAGCTGGGCCGCGCGCGCCTGTGCGGGCTGTACCTCGCGGGAATCACCGGCCCGCTCTGCCTGATCGAGCAGCGCGGGCAGGCCGACGGGATCACCCAGTGGGTCACCGCCCTAGCGACGGTCGCCACCGTAGGTCTGATTATGGTCCGGATGCGGTACGCGGAAGTCTGCCAGCGGCGGCTCGCGAACACCGATCCACTGACCGGGCTGTGTACTCGGCGGTTTCTGGAGACGCGGCTCGCGCTCGCGGCGGTCCGGGCCGGTCAGCCCGGCGCGACGATCGCGGTCCTGCTCGTCGACGTCGACCACTTCAAGTCGATCAACGACCGGTTCGGCCACCCGGCCGGCGACCGCGCGCTGGCCGAGGTCGCCCGGCGGCTGCGCGCGGTCGCCCGGTCCGCCGACGTGCTGGCCCGCTACGGCGGCGAGGAGTTCGCGCTGCTGACCAGCGAGGCCGGCCACGAGGACCTGAGGGTCCTCGGCGAGCGGCTGCGGGTCGCCGTCGCCGCGAGCCCCGTCGCCATCGACGACGGCACCCCGTTGCTGGTGACGGTATCGGTCGGCGCGGCGGCCACGACCCTGCCGGCGAGCCCGGCCGAGCTGATCGACCGCGCCGACCGCGCGCTGTACGCCGCGAAGGCGGCCGGCCGAGACCGCTGCGTCCTCGCCACTTCGCCGCCCACCCGCGACAAGATCACCAAGGGTGACGTGGCCCGCTGCTCGTCGGCCGCCTGACGCCCGCCTACCGCCGTGGGGGCGTCAGCCCGGCGGGCGGGATCGGCGCGTCCACCGGGCGCCGCCGGATCTCGGGCAGGTACGGTGTCAGCTCCTCCGGGTCGAAGCGGTACAGCCTGATGGACCACCAGACTGGTCGGCCCGCCTCGGCCCCGTGCTCATCGGACGTTTTGTACGAGCCGTCGGGAAAGAGCGTCATCCAGTGCCCGTCGGACATCCCGACCAGGGTCGCGAGCTGGCGGCCGCCGTCCGCCACGTCCCACAGCCTCGTCGTGCCGTCATCGGAGCCGGACACCAGCAGCGTGCCCGCCATGACATTTTCGGCAGAAGCGGCCGTGACATCTCCGGCAGAAGCGGCCATGACATTTTCGGCAGAAGCGGCCGTGGCGAACGCCACCGATCGGATCTCCTCGGTGTGCCCTACCAGGCGCGCCTGCTCGGCGCCGTTCTCCGGGTCCCAGAGACGGATGACGCCGTCCTCGCCGCCGGAGGCGAGCAGCCGGCCGTCTGGGGCGAAGGCGATCGTCCGTACCCGGCCGCCGCGGCCCGTCAGACGACGGCGCAACGCCCCGCTCGCGGCGTCCCAGATCCGGATCGTCCCCGGCCCCGAGGCGCTCGCGAGAACCTCGCTGTCCGGCGAGAAGACCACCGCGTTGACCCAGTCGGGGTGGCCGGCGAGGCGGCGGGCGGCGGTCCAGGCAGGTGACCTGGACGACGGGCCACGGGCCGCCGCCGCGTCCCAGACGTAAACGGTCCCGGCGTCGGTTCCGGCGGCCAGCCGCTCGCCGTCCGGTGAGAACGCGACCGACAGCACTCGCAGCCCGCCGGCCTTCAACGTGGCCGTCGGGCGGCCGGTCCACGGATCCCAGAGGCCGACCGTGCCGTCCGAGTGGCCGACGGCGAGGATCGTCGTGTCGGGCGAGAACGCGACCGCCCGCGACGGGGAGCGCCTGGTGTTCAGCCGACGCACCGGCGTGTCGAGATCGGCCTGGCCTTCGCCACCCCGACCGGGCAGCTCGTAGATCCGGACGAGGCCGTCCTCACCGGTGGTGGCGAGCAGGGTGGCGTCGTCGGTGAGGCTCATCCCGTAGCTTGTCGCGTGCTCGCCAGAGCCGACCCGGACCTGCGCCGCCGTCGTGGTGTCCCACAGCCGAAGCGAGCCGTTCTCGCCGACGGCCGCGACCAGCCGCGTCTCGGGCACGAACGCCGCGGCCGTCACGTCCGTGGTCCGGCTGGCGAGCAGCGTGCGCCCCGCCGGGGCGCCGTCGCCGACGTTCCACAGTTGTATGGTCCCCTCGGCGGTGCCGACGAGCAGCGTCTCCCCATCAGTGCCCACGAACTCCAGGACGGTCACCCAGCCGCCGGCCGCCCGCAGCGTCGTCGGCGGCCCGCCGCCGCTCAGGTCCCAGACCCGGACCGTGCCGTCGTCGGCGCCGACCGCGATCAGGGTGCCGGTCCGGTCGATGGCGAGTGCGCGGGCCTTGTGCTCGTCGCCACGCAGGCAGGCCATCTCCCGCCCGGCGGCGAGATCCCAGATCCGGGTCGTGCTCTCGCCCCCGATCCAGGCCAGCCGCGTGCCGTCGGGGGAGAACCGCAGCGTGCGCGCGTTCTCGTCGGGCGAACCGAGTACGGAGATCTCCTGGCTGGTGCCCACGTCCCATAGCCGCACCTCAGAGCCGTAGGCGAGCATGGTCCCATCGGGGGAGAACGCCAATGCCTTCACCCGGTCTGGCGAGTCGTGCGGCGTCGCCACCCGAGCCAGCGTGGCCAGGTCCCACAGGTGGGTGCGGCCCGACCAGCAGCCGGAGGCCAGCAGCCGGCCGTCCGGGGAGAACGCGAGCGACCGGATCCGGGAGGTGTGCCCGGTGAAGCTCGCGATCTCCTCGGCCGTGGTGACGTTCCACAGCTGGATCTGGCCGGCGACGTCCCCGGCGGCGAGCGTCGCGCCGTCGGCGGAGAAAGCGAGCGCGCGAATCCACTCGCCGGGCCCACGCAGCACGGCCAGCACCTGCCCCTCGGAGAGGTCGGCGAGCGCGACGTGGTGACCGGTCGCATAGGCGACCAGGTCGTGGGAAGGCGAGACGGCGTGGGTCCAGCGGCTGCCAGAGTCGACGACGACCTCGACCGGGTCGCGGCCGGGGACGGCCGCGGCCGCGAGTTCGGGGACGCGGTGCGGCAGGTCCGGGGGAATGGCACCGAGCAGCGCGGCCCGCTCCCAGCGGCTGCCGGTGAGGGTGGCGCCGGTGAGGTCGGCGTCGCTGAGGCAGGCCCGGTTCAGCGTCGCGTCGGTGAGGTCGGCGCCGGTGAGCCGCAGACCGCGGGCGGTCACTCCGGTAAGGCGGGCGCCGGTCAGCGTCGCGCCAGCGAGGATGGCGTCGTCGAGCGTCGCGTCGGTCAGGTTCGCGCCGGTCAGATCGGCGCCGGTGAGGTCGAGGCCGGCCAGCTCGGCGCCTTCCAGGTGGGCGCCGGCGAGGTGGGCGCCGCGGGCCGCCGCCGGGTCTGCGCGGCGCGCGATCGCGAGCGCGTTCACCCGGGCCGCCTGCCCCGACTCCGGGTCGGCCAGCGCCCGGCGCGCCCAGGCCGTCGCGGCGCCGTCGCCGGCCACCCCGCGCAGAAAGTCCACCATCAGCGGCGACATCGCCCGCGCGGCCAGCACGTCGGCGCTGTCCAACGCGACGCTCCCGGAGGCGGCACCTCCCGAGGCGGCACCTCCCGAGGCGGCACCTCCCGAGGCGGCACCTCCCGAGGCGGCACCTCCCGAGGCGGCATGGTCCGGGGCGTGGCCGCGCGCCTCCGCCAGACCGCGCGCGGCCGCGGCGGCGACGAGGTACTCCATCACCGACTGGTGGATGAAGGTGAAGCCGCCTTCCTGGCCGCGGACCAGCAGGCTGCCGGAGCCGACCATGTGCGCGGCCTGGTCGGAGTCGAGTTGGCCCGCCTCTGCCCGGTCCGTCATCGCGTCCAGGGCCGCGCTGGTCGTCGTGGCCAGCTCCGAAAGATTGATCACCTGGTCGGTGGTCCGCCACAGGCGCAGCGCGAGCGCGGTCACGGCCTCCCGGCGCTCGCCCGCCGTGAGCGTCGGGCCGGCGCCGGGCGGCCGGGCCCGTGCCTCCTCGTAGCGCAGCCATTCCTCGATCAGCTCGCCGTACAGGTCGGCCGAGCTGATCACCCCGGTCCTGGCCTGGACCGCGCGCAGCCGGTCGGTGTCCAGGGACGCGATGAACCCCAGCATCCGTGGGTTGTGCGAGAGCCCCAGCAGGTCACGGATGTCGTGGATCAGGCCGAGCCGTTCGCGGGCCCTGGCCACGTCGCCGTGGTGCAGCCGGATGAGGAACTCCTCGATCTGGCGCTCGGTGAAGTCGCCGACCTCGGCGATCCGGCTGGCCGGCAGCAGCTCGACCCGGGCACCCAGCGCGCCGCGGACCTGGCCGTGGGAGAGGAAGTGCTGGGTCCGACTGGTGACGACGATCTTCGCCTGGCCCTCGACCGCGTCCAGCAGCCGCCCGAGGTGCTCGGCCGCCGTCTCGTAGGTGACCCGCAGCGCCAGCTCGTCGAAACCGTCGAACAACAGCACCAGCCGGCCGCGGCGCAGCATGTACCGGAACACCGACACGTCGACCCGCTGCTCCCCGGAGGCGACCAGATGGGCCGCCACCAGCTCGTCGACGCTGTGCGCCTTCTCCATGGTGCGCAGGTCGATCAGCAACGGGATCAGGTGCGGCCGAAGCTCGGGCAGCGTGCGGGCCAGCTCGTGCAGGCAGAACGTCTTGCCACGGCCGAAGTCGCCGAGGATCAGCACGAACCGCGCCGAGTCGGCCGTCAGCCAGTCGACCAGCTGCCCGAGCAGGTCCCCGCCCTTCTCGCCGGCCGGCCCGTCGGCGGGCCCGGCCGGGCCGGCGACGCCGTCGATCAGGCGGTACCGCTGCGGCAGGTAGAGCGCCGGCGGGTAGAGCCGGTCGGCCGCGAGCCGTTCGCCCTGGCGACGCAGATAGCTCCGCAGGTCCAGCAGGCCCTGGTACTCGACGAAGCTGCGCAGCCGTACGCCCCGCGCGGCCGCGTGGCGGACCAGCCCGTCCGGGGCCGGCAGCGGCCCGCCGTAGACGAGGTCGGAGGTCAGCTGCGGGTCGGTTGCCGCGTACTGGCGGTGCACATGCTCGACAAACCGGTCGACGGCGCCCTCGTCGACGCCGTCCTCGGCGATCCCGACCGGCCGCTGCTCGAACACCGGTCCGTGCGGCACCGTCACCCGCAGGTACTCGGGTGCCAGGCTGACCGGTGAGATCCGGGTGACGGTCGCGCCGGGCGACGAGATCTCAGCGATCTCGGCGACCCGGTCGGCGAACGACTCGCCTCGGCGGGACGCCCGCCCGTCCTCGGTGGGTGAGCCCTTCCCGGGTTCGACCGCGCCTGGGCGTTCGCCTGAGCCGTTCGCCGTGAACCCGCCGGCCGGCTGCCGGCGGGCCGGGCGTGGGAACGTCGCCTCCGCATGCTCCCAGCGGCTCCGGTAGGAGACGGTCCCCGCCGGGCCGGTCTCGTCTGCGGCCCGCCAGACGCCCGCGCGGCGCGCGAACCGGCGGTCCAGCCGGGTGACCTGGGTGCGGCTGATCCGCAGCAGCTGGTAGCGGTGGGCGGCCTGCGCGGTCGGGACCGGATGCGGTGGATGCGTGCTGATCAGCGACGTCCCGGAGCGTGGCAGTCGGCTCGGTACAGCGGGCAGCGGCGCGCCCGCCGTCGGAGCGCCGTGCCCGTGCGCCGCGAGCACGAGGTTGACATGGCCGCCCAGGATCACGTCCACGCCGTACGCGTCGGTCGCCTTGGCCGAGTGGATCCGGTCGGCCGCGAGCGGCGGGTGGTGGCCGATGGCGAGCCGGAACCAGCCGGCCCGCTCGTAGGCGGCGAGCCGGTCGGCGAACCAGCGGGCCTGCGCCTGGCCGACCTCGCCGCGGTCGTCCGCCTGCCGATGGCTCATCGCCATCGTCGAGTTCAGGCCGGCGACGACGAGCCGCAGGTCCGGCATCGGGTAGAGCGTCCACTCCTGGCCGACGGCGAACGTCCGGTCGTCCAGCCCCCGGTAGAAGTTCGCGTGGAAGTCGACGAAATGCCGCCATTTGCGCCAGTACGGCGGGGTCGGCTCGATCTCCTCGTCCTCGCAGGCGGCGAAGTAGGCGCGGGCCGCCGCGGCGCTCACGTCGCCGCGGCCAGGCACCAGCGCGATCCGGTGCACCGGCAGGCCCAGCCGTTCGGCGAGCCCGGCGAGCCGGGCCGACGCCTGTTCGTACTCGCCGCGCCGCCCCTCCAGCACCAGCCCGGTGACGACGAGAAGGTCCGGCGTGATCCCGGGATTGACGGCGAGCGCGCCGAGGTCGTCGAGCAGCGGGGCGTCGAACGGATCCGGGCCGGGGTCCGGCGTGTGGCCAGGCCGCGCGGGCGCGGTCAACGTCGGCAGGTGCAGGACGGTGATCGACGTGCGCTCGGCGGCCGGCGCGGGCGGCTGGCCGGCGGGCCGGGCAGGCGGCTCCACCGCCGGGCCCGCGGCTGGCCGCGCCGAGGCGCGCGCGCTCGCGGGTGGGTGACGGAGGCCGGGCGAGGCGGCTACCGAGTCGGTCACCTCTGGCAGCAGCCCGGGTCTGGGCGGCCACGGCTGCGGTAGCTCGGCCCGCGGCGGCGCGGGGCCCGGCGCCGCGGCCTCGCCGGCCGCCGCCGGCCCCGCGGCCTGGCGGGGCGGGACGGGCACCGTGGCCTCGGCTGGCGCGGCCGTGCCGGCGGCCGGGATCGCGAGCCGCGGCGGGGCAGGCAGGAGCCCATAGCCGGGGAAGGGCGGCTCGTGGCCAGGCTCCGGCGGGCCGGCGGGCGGTTCGCGCAGACCCCGCAGCATGGTCTGCACGGCCGCGGCCCGGTCCAGCCCGACCAGCACGATCATGTTGATGGTGCTGAGCAGCGGCGGCAGCTCGCAGGCTTCTACGAGTACCGGCAGCAGGAATCCGTCCCGGTCGTGCGCGATGCGCATTCCCGCCTGCCATTCCTCCCGCACCCAGGAGGACCGGTCGAGGTAGGACGGCGAGATGACCGCGATCATCCGGTCGGCGCGGGTGAGCGCGGCGTCTATCTGGTCGATGAAGTTGGCACCGAGCGGGAAGGAGCGATGGTAGAAGTCGACCTCGTAGCCGGCTTCGCGCAGCACATGGTCAAGCCAGCTGCCCCAGCCCTCGTCCGGCCCGGCCACGCTGAGAAAGATCCGCCGCGCGCCACTGGCCGGCGCACCGTTCTCTCCCCGCACGCCCCGATAGTCCCAGAACTGCGTAATCCATATGGGAAATCGACGAACCCGCCCGGCCCGACACTCGGCGCCCCGTTCACGGCCTTTGGGAAGGCGTCAGCCGGCGCGGCCCCCGTTGGTCGGACCGAAACCTGGGGGCCGCGGCCGGCTCGAACCCCGTCAGTGGGGCGTCGTCAGTGACTCCCGGCCACCCGGCTCGCTGACGGGTCGGGGGATCTCGACGGCCGTCTGGGCGGCCGGGTCGGTGGCCTCGCTCAGGCCGATGCGGGCGTGCAGCCGGCGCAGGGGGGCGGGGGCCCACCAGTTGGCACCGCCCGCGACGCGCATGAAGGCGGGCACGAGGACGCCGCGCACCAGGCTCGCGTCGAGCAGGATCGCCAGTGCGGTCGCGAGGCCGAACATCTGCATGAACCGCACCGAACCGGTCGCGAACGCGGCGAACGTGACGGCGAGCAGCAGCGCCGCGGTGGTCACGATCCGTCCCGTGCGGGCGAGGCCGGCGGCGACCGCCTCCGTGTTCGGGGTGCCCGCGTCGTGTTCCTCCTTGATCCGGGAGAGCAGGAACACCTCGTAGTCCATCGACGTCCCGAACGCGATGCAGAACAGCAGCACCGGCATCGACGTGTCCAGCGGGCCGGGGGTGAAACCGAGCAGGCCGGACAGGTGGCCGTCCTGGAAGATCCAGACCGCGACGCCCAGGACGGCGCCGAGCACGAGCGTGTTGAGCACGATCGCCTTCAGGGGCAGCACCACGCTGCCGGTGAACAGGAACAGCAGCACGAACGTCGCCAGCGCGATCAGTCCGATCGCCAGCGGCAGTCGCGAGCCGATCGCGTGCTTGCCGTCCACCAGGCCCACTGACGCGCCGCCGACGAGGACCTCGGTGCCGGCCGGCGCGGGCAGCGCGCGAATCTCGCGGGCCAGCTTCTCCCCGGCCCCCGAGATCGGGTCGATCGTCGGGACGACCTGCAGGTAGGTCGCCCCCGAGGCGGCGAACCGGGCCGACGCCGGGCCGGGCGGGGTGGCGAGCGCGCCGCGCTGGAACGTGCCGGCGGCGCTGTCCACCCGGCCGACGCCGGGCAGCCGCGACAGTGCCGCCGCGTAGCCGGACAGTCCCGCGTCGCCGAGCTGGCCGCCGCCTGTTCGGTCGTTGACGACGACGTCCGTCGCGCCGCTGATGTTGGCGCCGAAGTCCGTGCGCAGCACATTGCCGACGGACCGGCTGGGCGCCGCGCCCAGGACCCGCTCGTCCGGCGTGGCGAACGAGATGTGCAGCACGGGCGCGGCGAGTACGAGCAACAGGGCGACGACGGGCAGGCCGGCGAGCAGCGGCCGCCGCATCACCCGGGTCGCGACCCCGCGCCAGAACGGCGACTCGGTCGCCTCACGCGGCGTCACGACGGCCGGCGTACCCGCGGCGCCGCCGGCCGAGACGGTCGAGGCCGCGGGACCGGCGTTGCGGGCACCCGCGGCCCGACGCCGGCGGACGAGGCCGATCAGGCCGGTCACCCGCAGCGCGTTCACCTTCTCGCCCAGCAGCATCAGCACGGCCGGAAGCACCACGATCGCCGTGAGCATCGTCACCAGCGTGACGGCGATGCCCGCATACGCCATCGACTTCAGGAAGTACGGCGGGAAGACCAGCATCACGGCCAGCGCGACGATGACGGTGGCGCCACTGAAGAGGATCGTCCGGCCGGCGGTGCGCACGGTCGCGACCACCGCCGACCGCTTGTCCTTTCCGGTTGCCAGCTCCTCGCGGAACCGGCTCACCATCAGCAGCGCGTAGTCGATGCCGAGGCCCAGGCCCATCGCGGTCGCGAGGTTGATCGCGAAGATCGACACGTCGGTCGCGTCGGCGATCACCCAGAGCGCGGCGAACCCGCCGAGGATGCCGACCAGCCCGACCCCGAGGGGGAGTGCCGCGGCGACCACCCCGGCGAAGGCGATGATCAGCAACACCAGCGTCACCGGGATGGCGATCGACTCCGCGGTGCCGAGATCCTTTGTCACCTGGGCGTTCACGTCCCGGTTGATGGCGGCGCGGCCGCCGGGCCGCACGGTGACCGGCCCGGCGTCGGAGGTCTTCTCGTACTTCGTGACCAGTGCCTTCGCGTGGTCGTCGTCGACCGAGGCGACGACGAGCGCGGCACGGGAGTCGTCGGAGCGCAGCGCCGCGCCGGCGCCCGTCCAGTAGGAGATCGCGCCGCGGACGCCCGGCTGCGCGCCGAGCTGGGCGGTCAGCGACCGGCCGGCGGCGGCGACGGCCGGATCGTCGACGGTGCCGGAGTGCGCGGTCACGAGCAGCACCAGGTTGGGCGCGCCCCCGAACCGGTCGTCCACCTCGTTCACCGCCCGGGTGGAGTCGGACTTCGGGTCGTCGAAGCCGCCCGACAGCAGCTTGCCGAAGGCGCCCACGCCCAGCACCGCGGCACCCACGATGAACAGCGCGGTGACGGTGAGAACGATCCTGGGTCTGCCGGTCACACCCCTGGCCAGACGAGAGAACACAGTTGCCTCCTGAGAGCTACACTCACTAAAGTGAACAGTGTTCTCCAAAGGGAATGCTGTCAAGATGTGATCTGGGACGCCCCCGGTCGCCGGTTGTCGAACGGCAGGTCGTGGAACGACCATGTCCTTGCTGGAAAGATGGCTCGGATGACCCCACTGGCCCCCCGCCGCGAGCGGCTGCGCGCGGCGACGATCGCCGAGATCAAGCAGGTAGCTCGTGATCAGATCGCCTTGGGCGGCGTGGGTGCGATCTCGCTGCGGGGTGTGGCCAAGGCCATGGGGATGACCCCGTCCGCGCTGTACCGCTACTTTGACAGCCACGACGTGCTCGTGGCCGAGCTCTGCGCGGACGCCTTCGCCTCACTGGCCGACGATCTCGAGGCCGCCTACGCGGCCGGCGCGCAGGAGGTCCATGCCCGTCGCTGGTTGCGGCTGGCGCGCGGGTACCGCCGCTGGGCCCACGAACACGAGCCGGAGTACAGCCTGCTGTTCGGGCCGCAGTCGTCGCACGACCTGCGCGACAAGTTGGGCCGGTGTGGGGCCGAGATGCGCCGGGCCGTGGGCGTGCTGTTCCAGTGCATGATCACTCAGGTTGTCGAGGGCGTGATCGATCCCTCCCACCTGGAAGCCGGGCTGAAGCCCGAGCTGCGAGAGCGGCTGGATGCCTGGGGCGCCGAGGAGGGGGCCCCGATCTCCACGGGCGCCCTCGCCGGCTGCCTGCTCGTCTGGACGCAGCTGCACGGCTTCCTGTCCCTTGAGCTCTTCGGTCACCTGCCGCCGGCGCTCGGCGACGCCACAGACCTGTACGACCAGCAGATGCTCGACGTCATAGTCAGGATCGGCTACCGCGAGCCGATCGACCTGATGGCCGTGACCGCGCCTGATCCCGACGCGGCGGCGACGGCGGCCGCCGCCGGGCCGGCCGTCGCCCACCGGGCCACCGGCCCGGGCTGACCCGGCTGGATCCAGTTCGATCCAGCCGGGCGCCGCACCACCGCTGCCACTCCGTCGGCTGCGTGCGCTCCGGCCTCGCCTCACGACCTCCGAAATCGTCGACCTCCCAGATCACGACCTCCGAGATCACGACCTGCCGGATCGACTTCGTCGATCCGGCAGGAACCCCGTTCGCCGATCCGGCAGGAACCCTGTCGCCGATTCCGCAGGGACCCTGTCGCTCCGGCGAGACCTCCACACGCCGCCTCCTGCGGGTCAGACGATCCTCAGGCCGAGGTGCGCATCGTGCGGCCCAGGGTGTCGAGCGCCGCGCGCCGGGCGGCGGCGATCTCGGGCAACCGCGCCTGATACGCCGGTGAGTTCGCGAGCGGCGGGTAGAAACCGAGCCGCGGCACGAAATCGACCAGGTCGTAGCCAGGCGGTCTGTGCAAGGCGTACTGCCGTCCTGGGAAGATCAGCCCGTAGTCCGCGGCTATCTCCGAGACCGTCACCAACGGGTCGGTCGGGCGCCGTTGGAAAAACGCCTCCAGAACATCGACTGTGAAACTTATCTCGTGGAACTGCTTGACCAGGTCGTGGTAGTGCTGCCCGACCTGGTATTTGATCGGCAGCTCGACCTGGGCGTATTCCTCCGGTGCCAGCAGGTCCATCGCCAGCACCTTCAGCGAGGTCTCCACGCCGTAGCCCCGGGAGAAGGCCAGCGCGGCGAACACGTCCGCGTCGAGCGCGAACTCACC
>Ga0068863_100002151_pt1 | contig 19546 bp, 19 predicted proteins | sample KBSSwiS62_FD_66596 | JGI IMG/M metagenome (GOLD analysis project Ga0068863, IMG submission 66596) | Switchgrass rhizosphere microbial communities from Kellogg Biological Station, Michigan, USA - KBS Switchgrass S6-2 | ecosystem: Host-associated > Plants > Roots > Rhizosphere > Soil ...
CGTGTTTCCCGGCGATGACCGCCCTTGCTTCTCCACCGGCAGTATAGGAGCTTGACCGCTAAGGAGGCTGTTGCTAAACAAGTCGAATGACAACGCAAGACGAACGCGATGAATGCGCGAAGCAACACGGCGGGAATCATACCTCGGAATGTGCATGGATCGTCTGGATTTCAGAGGGTAAATACTACCCCAATCCCGGCTGCACCTGCCAAACAACCGAAGCCTACCAAAAGGCCGATTCGGTGGAGATTTACTTTCACCCTGACGCGCTTATCAAGCCGTAGGGAAAGTATTCCACAACGCAGGCTCGCACAGCAGGCCGCAATCTCGTGCCCATGATGGGCGCTGGTGCGGCGTTTCTCTACACTCACGGCAGGAGGGCACCCAAAACGGCTGATAGCGCAGCAGCTTATGAATGCGGCCACGGGAATGATGCACCTCCACGGCGGCTCTTGGCGGGTTGATTCCAGCACAACGGCAGATTTGGCAGACGGCATTCTCAGGACGGGCCAGCCAAATCGCCTTCTCCTTGTGGTACGCCTCCATCTCCTCCGCCCGCTTCACAGACTGCTTCCGCATCCCCTTCCGCTGTCTCACCCCTCCAGCTTTCTTGAACGAGCTAAAAACACCCTTAGCGCGCTGGCGTTCGGCGTATGCGGCCCGGAAGCTGACCTTGCGTTTCACAACAGACTCACCACGGCAATTGTTTGGGCATCCTTTTCCCAGAAAGAAACGCGCATACTGGCGTCGTACCAGTCGGGATGACCAAAATAAATCGGCGTCAACGTGCCGTTCAGAACGATGGCTCTGACTTCCGGGGTGCGGAATGGAACCGGGGAGTATCCGTCTGCCCTCATCTTCTTAACGTCTAGTTGTGTGACCGCGTTCACGTTTGCTTGCGTTTCAGACCGCCCATTGCCAGGTAGCCGCCGTCATCAACGGAGGATGCACCCCCAGCGCGGCACAAGCATCAGGGTTCAGGTCGATCCCGGCTCCGTTGTGGATATTCGCTTTGTGGGGCATTGTGTCGTCCATCTGGCAGACCACGCTCTTTTCCCCGATGGTCACAAGTACCTTGGCGTGACGGGCGGAAACACCCCATTTTGGCAACCAATCTTCAGGAGGAAGGGCACACTTTGGGCCGCTCCCCTCTGTGCAATCGTCGCCCCACTTCCCAATCCCGTTGTCCCCCACCTTGAAACAGTCCTGATCGCTGCCACCCATCGCTTTGCATTTCCGAAACGCTGCTACGTCCGCAGGGTCAGCGAAGGACGACGCCATGACGTGATGCACCCCGTCTTGAGCCGTAGTAGGCCAAGGAGCCTCGTCTGGCGTGTTGATGAGGGAATGCAGCGCAGCAAGGCTTTTCGGTCCAAATACGCCATCCTGAGTGACGGCGAGCAGTCCCTGAATCTGCTTGCGGGTTTCCAGCGCATTCACGGCGTGGCTTGGGCAGTGGCTTTCTGAATCCCGTTCGCCAGAGCTTGCGAGATGAGCGCGGATTCTTCGGGCGTGGTCGGATGGATTTTGTTCACCACCGAGGCGAGATTATTGGCGAGGTTCCTGATTGCTGTGGGGTCATCGGCAAATGCCTTCACCGTGGCCGCAACGGTCGTTGCTGGCGTTCCTTGGGAGTTGGCAAAGGTAGCAATGTCCCCGGCGACCTGAAGACCGTTTGCCACACCCCACGCGGTATCCACGTTGCCGCCGTTGGAGAAGTAGGCCAGCGCGATCTTCACCGCTTCCTGTTCGGCAAACTGCACCTTGGGGTTGGCCTGCCAAGCGGTGAGGGTTTGGCATCCCGTGAGGGAGACACAGAGCAGGATGGCAACGAGACGGAGTTTAGTGGTCATTGGGTGGGACTTTCGGCTGGTCGGGTGGACTGGCAGGGCTGCTGAGAATGGCTCGGGCGGACATGAGGACAGGGCCAAGCGCGCACAGAATCTCGCCGGTCAGGTAGACCGTCTTGCTGTCCACATGGTGCATGAGCACCGGACCCACGGCGAGGAAGCAGGCTCCGATGAGGAAGAGGATGTTGCGGAGGGATGGGGTCATTTGGAACGCTCGATGGTAAAGCTGCTGAAACTGTAGCTCAATCCGAACTCAGGATGCACGGGAGTAGAAGCGTAGACTGTTTGATGAGTAGTCCTGATTAACGCTCCCGTTTCGGAATCCTCAGACCAAGCTTCCACCTTCTCCCCCATCCTGCACAACACCGGAGACAACGCCACCGCTGCGATGACTGAACGGATAAATCCTCTGCGGCTCATTCCCTCGACTACAGCACGCCATTGACAGGATGGCAAGCCGTCATTGTTTCTTCTCCGAGATGACGTAGCTCAACTTCTGCAACAGCAGGTTCGTGTCCTGCTGCAACTGCGACTGTTTCTCCTGCCGCTCCTCGCTCTTGCGTTCAGCAACCTCCACGGCGGTAATCCTGGCGTCATGCCGCTCCCAGCTAATGCGGTAGTCCGCGTAGGCACTCATCCCGGCAATCAACCCCCCGATCATTACCAGCAGGTTGCCAGCGGTGATGGTCCGGTCGAAGCGGAAGCCTCCCTGCTTGAAGTCAGGCTGTTTTTGCATGTCGATTCCTCCGTAGATAGGCGTAATACGCTCGTTCACACAAGACTTCGGGGTGCCGGTTCACATCCCGTTTGTTCAGGAAATCCTCTGCCCCCGAGTTGATGCACAGCGCAGGTAGTGCTGGGTCGTCATTGGCGGTCAGGATGACGATTGGAGGAAGAGTGCGAAACTCGGCCATGATCTTCGCCAGCGTTTCTTCCTTGTGCTGTGGAGGGAGGGTCAGGTCGATGATTGCTACATCCACTTCGCCCGACTTCATCAGCCGGTATCCGTCATCCCAATTGGCTGCGGTCAGGAACTTCGTCTCGCCGTGGAAACACTTCTCGCACATCGCATACAGTCGCTCGATGAGTTCGCTTTGGCGTGGATCATCCTCGATATATACCAAAGTTTTAATTGTAAACCCCCTCTGGTAAGGTAAATATTTCGCGTTCTCCGATGGGATTCAGCCACCGGAAAACGCTAACCACAAACGAAAGGAACTTCGCAGTATGGCTATAAAGATCATTCCCGAATTGACGGAATCGGACAAGGAAAGGTTTTGGAGTAGAGTCAACAAAAACGGACCAGTTGTGCGAGAAGGTCTTTCTCCTTGCTGGATTTGGGATGAGGCATTTAGACGCAAAAATGGGTACGGAAATTTCTGTTTTCTTTATAGTGCATTCCTCTCGCACCGCGTCTCTTGGGCGCTTCACAACGGAGAAATCCCATACGGCCTTTTCGTATGTCACAAATGCGACAACCACGCGTGCGTAAATCCGGCGCATCTGTTTCTCGGTACTCACACCCAAAATTTGGAGGACATGAAAGCCAAGGGTAGAAGCCTCAAGGGAAGGAAGAAAATCCACTCCAGTCATCTCAAAGGCGACGCCCATCCAGCGCGCAGGATTCCGGGGTGGAGGGCGGGAAGTAGAAATGGAAGATCGGTCATAACTGAGTTCGAGATTCCCCATATCCGAGCGATGATCGCAACCGGAAAATCGGTTCGGAAAATCGCTGAAATCTACGGAGTCGGAGACAACGTGATCCAAAAGATCAGAACTAGCAGAACTTGGAAGCATGTACCCTAATGGCTTCATGTAACCTCGATCAGTGCGACTATGATGAGTGGCTTCACACCTCGTAAAGCGCCGCCTGAATCTCCACAGTAGTTGCATCTCCCTGCCCGCAGGTCGCGCCGTAGACCAGTGTGCCGGGAGAAGTGACGTTGCCGGTGATGGTGCGCGTGCCATTGAACTCGTCGCCAATGTTGTTCGGGGCGGGATTCATGTCGCTGCCAACGTCCGTGGCGTTGAAGTTTGGTTCGCTCGCTGAGGTTCCGGTGATGTCACCCACGACTTGAACATCTTCAATCACCAGCCCGTCTTGGCAGAGCAGCTTGGAATACATCTGCTGGACGCCGTTCAGGAACTTGCCCATGACGCGGAGCTTGATCGCGCGTGGCCCGACCTCCAACGGAAGTGAAATGACGGGAAGGTAGTCGTCCGCAGGGACAACGGTGAACGGGGTCAGGTATTGGCTCATAGGGAGAGGTTTAAATTGTCGTCGATCCATTGCCGAATTTGCAAATCTTCCGCGCTACCAAGCACGATGCTGCGGGCGATAACCATGAGGAGGAGGTAACGATTAGCCGCAGAGTCGTTTCCAGCGGATGCTCCACCGGATACGGCAATATTGTTGAAGGTGAATGGAGCGCCAGGGCTGACGCTCCCCGTGGCTTCAGTGTTCCCCGTGGCAATCAAGCTCTCGGCTCCCGCACTAGTCACGTTGGCCCGGATCAATGTCGGGCCTGACGCCGGGGATGCAGTTTGCAGGACGTTCTCCTGATTGTCGTCTACCAGAGTAGGAACGCCGGAAAACACCCCGATCAATCCCGTAGTGCCTCCAGAGTTGGCGTAAGCGATGTAGTTGGAAGAACCGCTATCAATGTTTCCGCCGCAATAAATGGTCAGTGCCGTAAGAGCTTGATCTGCTGTAGCGAGACTCTTTAACCCCAATGCATCAAACTCCAACCCATCCGTCCGTGCTGTGGGCTGCAGCAACGCCGTTCCTTGCGTGGCGTTCACGCTCGTCCCGTATTGCCCCTTAGACGCAGCCACGGCCTGTCCTGCGGTCGCTGGAACTGTTGGAGGGTTGTCGGTGTAGACGTTCCCGATCTTGTTCCACAGCATCACTGTGAGGTTGGGGATTTGCGAGGGGTCGAAGGGAGTAGAACCAGAAACCATGCTGGCATAGCTCACCCCCGCTCCCGCGAGTGCCACGGGATGTGCTACACCGGGGATGCCGAAGAAGACGTTTGCCATGCCATCAATTTACGTCAGCGTGGCGATGTAGAGCGTGCCCGCGCTCACGGTGTAAGCGATGGAGCCGATGGTATCGGGGCCGTCCGCGGATACTCCCACGGTTTGGGACGCGCCAAAGGCGGCCGCCGTGATCGTTCCGGCGAAGTCGCTCGAGCTACTGAAGGCGACGGCTTTCTTTCCGGTTGCCACCGATCCATTCCCGGTCGCTGCAGTCAGCGCGAAGGTTCGAACTACTCCGCCGACGATCTGAACGGCGTTTGTGGTCCCTGGCGTGGCTTGGGAAATGGCGACCGTGGATCCGGTGGCGAAGGATGCCGCGACATTAAGGGCAGCGCCAATGCCGCCAGTGAGGGTCGCTGCGCCCCACGACGCATTCGACATGGTTTCCGTGGTGACGACCTGATTCCCGGCCGCGCCTGGCTGTGTGATGGCGCTGGCGGTGAAGACCATGGTGTCCCCTGCGCCGGCGGATGCGGTTCCAGCTTTATTGACTGCGGTGTTGACGCTGTAGAGCGTTCCCTGTCCTGCCGCGCCATTGACGGCGGCGATCAGGTTGTCAATGGAATCCGAGGCGCTTCCGGCGACCAGCACTTGGTTTCCGGTCGTGGTGAGCGCGGAAACCCACGTATAGGTGACTTGACCGATCGTGACCGTCTCTCCTGCTGCCGCATTTGCGGCGAGCGTGAGCGTTCCGGAGGCCTGCGTCGGAGCAGAGCATCCAATCTCGGCCGGAGAGCCATTGCTGGCTAGGGCCCCGTAAACGATTGCTCCTGTATCTGGGAAGGCCATGGAGGATTAGGCAGCGGTCGACTTGGCGGCGAGGTCGTAGGTGGTCCAGGTATCCGCTGCCGTGCAGATGGCGAGCGTTCCCTTGGATGCGGGAATCAGGACGCCAGCGTCTGCCGAGAGACCATTGATCGTTCCTCCGGATGCCGGGTAAAGAATGGCTGCGGTGGCGGTGGTGTTGATGATTTCCACGACGTCGCCCGCCACGCCGGTGACGAGTCGCACGCCCTTAGCGGCGCTGTCGCTTGAGATTGCGAGAATGTTCGCGCTGCCGAGAGCCGCAGCGTTGCCGGTTGCGTTGCCCGCAGCGGCGACTGGAGTAGCGATGACCTTGAAGGCAGCTTTTCCGCCGAAGGTATTGAGACCGGTCGATGTCTTGAAGATGCCCGTCCCGAGCGAGAAATCGAAAAGGCTAGTTCCGGTGGTGCAGAGAAGATTCTTGTTCGCCGCGAGGGTGGTCGTACCGCTGAGCGTGCCGGCTCCGGTGCTGGTCTTGAAGGTCCCAGTGCTTCCGCTAAAATCGTTCGAGGCGCTCCCGCTGGCGGTGAGGCCTCCGGAGATGAGCGGGGCCGTGAAGGTCGAACCAGCGACGCCGCTGTAGCCACTGTTGTCGCCCAGCGCCGTGGTCTTTTGCCAGATGGCTGGCGTAGTCGTGTCGATGACGAGCGCGCCGAGCGGAGGATTGATTTCCGTCACGCTGACGTTGGTTGGATTACCGGGCCAAGTGTAGAGAAGGATGGTACCGAGAGAACCTGGGATGGGCATAAAAAGAAGGGTGTTGAGGTTGGCGAATGGAGCATGCGCGCCACTCTTTGTTTCACAAGGCGCGAAAAATGATTGCGGTTGCCAGTTTTCAAGAAACTGCCACCGATTCCGAAGGTGCTGAATATTAAACCGTGTTGACAATCATGCGTGGTGATTATTCAATCAGAAATGCTAATGCCGCTCGCCACGAACGACGCGCAATCCGCCGCTGAAAAAGCGTTGGCGGATGAGGCGGCGCGCTCGGATGCGTTCCTCTCGATGCTTGAGCATGAGCGCCGGTTCGAGGCGATGCGCCGGGCGCGGGTTATCGTGCTCCCGCCAGTTCCCGCTGCTGTAGACGCTCCCGGGCGAGTTTCTTGAAGTCGGGCCGATTCTGTTGATAATTGGCGTATGCCACCGCTGCTCCCGCATCCTTTCCCATGGGAGCCAGTCCTGGGATTGGTGGGGTTGCTGGTGCTGTGGGTCGTCCTTGACCATTACTTTGCGCCGTAAAGTTTTTCTTGCAACCGCATCTGGGTTCGGTTAATTCATGCGCATCGGAAGTTCTTTCCGAGATCGTTCAGACCGATCCAATCAATGAAAAACAAATGCCTCTCCCGTGCCGTTCAGCTTTCGCTGTCGGGTCTGACATGGGATGAGGCGCCTTTCATTATATGAATCCGAAAAACTTCCGTGATGCGACTGTCGTGCCGCTTTATAGCGCGACGCCTGATCCTCGAGGGTTTTTCGAGTCGGTTCTCGGATTCTCTGGATTGGAAGGGAAATGGTTCCGTGTATCCTATGCGGACCAAAAGCGTTATTTTGGCCGCGTCCCGTTTGGTAAGTGTGCGGTGAAGGTCGAGGGCGATGGCATCTTGACGATAATCAAGACCAAGGCGTTCGGGCGGGATCGAGATTACTTTGAAATGTTCTTCGATCATCTCTCTAAGTGCTTTCGCTCTACTTGGGGCGACAATGCAGAGATTAAAACTCCGGGTTTGTCTCTATGAAAAAGAATCTTCGAAGCGCATTGATTTCTGCTGGATTTAAACGGGAGTATGCCTCGCGGGATTTGGGTGACGGAATTTATTCTGAGACGTGGATCGACGGCGAAAGCGAGGTCGTCCTGAAGTGGAAGGGGAGGAATATGGCTCGGATTGAAGCGGCGGTGCCATGCCGTCGAGTAGATCGCCCCGCCAAGTGCGAGAAGTGCAATCGGCGAACATTTTGGATGGTGCAGGTTGCGGGTCGTTGGGCCGCTTGGTGTGGCTGCGGGAATTGATATGGACGCGAAATATAAATCGCTTTCTGATGCGGCTCAGAAGCAGCACGCGGAGGCGTTTGAGCATCTTTTACAGGCGCTTCGAAGGTATCGCCATCCTCTGCCCGCGCTATCTACATACCACCACAAGGAGGCTCGGATGATGTCGCAATTTTTGGAGGTTTTGCTGGATCAGCTTTATCCGCGAGAGGTGTGGGAGCAGGTTTTAAAGGAGATGGCCTGATATGGCGCAGGCATGGATAAAAGAGGTCGCGATTGCGGACGTCGTTGAATCGAAAGCCTACTTCCTTTCGAACAAGGGGCCGATGGGGTATTACTCGTTCTACTCGGAATGGATGAGCGGTAAAAGAGGCTGGTCGTCAAAGCCTGGAATCGCCGTTCAGTTTTTCGGGACGGACCAATTCAAAGCTGAGTTGTCGAAGCATCCTGATTGGGTCGCTTTGGAGATTCCTGCTGATGCCGACAAACGCTGGCGCGCAAGAAAGCCGGTTCCGAATTACAGAAAGAGAAAATGAACATTAAGCTAAAGCCTCCGTGTTGGGTGGTTCACAAGGAAACCGGGGCCGTTCTGAGAATGCGCAGCGTCAGCATTCCGAACGGAAGACTTAGAGCGCACGGATGGAATGGCCTAGTTTGTCATGTGCAGAATCACAAGGGGACGGGAATCGCGGAATACCGTAAATTTAGAGCACCTACTGACGATGAATTGCGTGCATTCAACCACACTGTAGGAAAAGCATTTGGAATCTAGAATGAATGACGCAGCAGTTGAGAAGATTTATCGACGGATGTTCAAACGTCGGCTTTGCCAGTATTCAAATCCGCTGGACTCTTGGAACGTGGTCTATGTCTCAAAAATACGGCCAAAGAAGGCGACTGAGGCAATCGCAGAGTTATTGGCGGTCGGCCATCGCGTCACGGCTGGGTATTACACCACTGGCGTTCGTGGATTTCACGAATGGATGATCTTCTGGAAACCGAAGAAATCTAGCGCGCGGCCGTCTTCGTCAAACTGACGGTAATTCTGCTGTTCGGGTGCGTGAGCATGAGGATCGCGGCGCGGTGGTTGCCATTGGCAGAAACGACGTATTTACCTGGCTCAACGCTTGGGACGACGTGAATCTCGCTGACTCCCTTGTCCTTGAATGGCTCGCGCTGGAATAGGCGATTTGCCGCGAGCAGACGGCTCTTGATGAGTTCGTCTCGGCCAATCTTCAGACTCGAGACTGGGATCGTCGTCTTGATCGTTTCGTCGGGTGCTTCCGGTGGTTTCTTATCCTCGTAGGGAAGTCCAAGCGCCTCGGGGCGGATGCGGCGCTCGCCGAGTTTGTTGATCGTTTCCGCTGCGTCGATGTCGTCCTCCAGCGGCATGAATGTGGCCGGTTTCCCGGTGTTCTGTTGGATGCGCGCGCGCACCTGGTCCATCACGGCCTTGTCCTCGGCGATGAGGCCCTTGAGTTGGTCGATCTTGAGCACTACGCCAGCTTCCTCGGCTTCGCGGGCGAGGCGTTCTCCCGGGGTGCCTCCGTCTTCGGGTTTTCCGGTGTCTTCGGTTGGCATGAAGCCCGAAGGTTGCAATTTCAATGCCGCGCGCAAGGATTCTCGCAAAGGCTCGTTCACGTCGGTCTTTCCCTCGGCGTCCCGCTGCTGCTGGTAGGCGTTCAGTGAGCCGTATTCCTTGTTCACGCGCTGGTGAAGTGCGTCGATCTCGTCCTCCTCCTCGGGGGTGAGTTTCCCCTTTTGCTCCTTCTGCGAGAGGGATTCGAAGCGTTGGATCCATGCGGGGTCGGATTCGTCGATCATCGGTCCTTCTCGTGATTCCGGCATGAATCCGGCCGCGACCGCCTTCGGGTTGAGCTTCGACATTGGCTCGAGGTCTGAGGCCGGCGCGGTGAATCCCGTGGGCCGGACGGTCTGAATGTCTCCCTCCTGCATCGGGATGGCGCTTTCCGCCCCCTCGAGGATGTGCTGCGGATCGAGCGTTTCGAATGGGCTTTTGAAGGCGTCGTTGGTGTCGAATCCTTCGGCCTTGAGCTTGGCGCGGATGGGGTTGCTTTCTCCGGTGGCCTCGTCGACCCATGGGTTGTTTTCCTGGGCCAGCGCGTAGGCTTCCTCGGAAGTCTTCATCCGCTCAACTGCTCGGTTTAGAACGCCTTGGAGTCTGGCCTTGTCCTTTTCGGTCTTGGCCTCGGCGAGTTTGTCCTGCTTTTCCTGCACTTCTTTGATGCGCTGGGCATATTTCCCGGCGTCCTCGCTGTGCATTAGGAGGTTCATCACCGCGAAGCGATCGGCGGGGATGGTCTCTGGCGTGTAGTTGAGGTCAGGCTTTGGGAGGTTGCTGTCGGGGAATCCTTTGATCGGCGCGCTGCCGTCGCCCTTCCAGCCGTGGGCGTGGTTGTCGGCGTAGACCTTGGCGTCCCGGATCATGGTCGATTCCTCGGCCAATGGCAGGTTGAGACCCTTGGTTTTGACGAAGTTGTTGTAGCTCTCGGCGTTGTGCAGGAGGTTGTCCAACGTGAAGACCTGTTCCATCGGGCGTCCGCCCTTAAACACGGTGGTGATGGGGATGATCGCCTTGTGCTGGATGGTGCCTTTGGTGCGGTCTGCGGCCGGGTCTTCGACGTATTCCCCGCGGCGCTCGGTCATGCCGACGCGCTGCCATGGGGTGTCCTCGGTCTGGGATTTCGCGGACCGATAGCGAATGTGCATCAGGTCGCCGAGGCTTCCCTGCAACTGCTGAAGGTTCGAATCTGCGCGCTGGGTGATGCCGCCGGCTAGGTCGACAAGGGCCGCGTGGTATGGATTCTTGATGTCGAAGTTGCCGACGACTCGAACATTGCCGACGGGGTCGACTTCGCGGTGCAGCCCTCCACTATGGTCGTCGCCGATGGCGTCGAGGATCGCGTTGGCCTTGGCGTTGTAGATGCGTTTCTGCGCGGCGTCCGTTTCGGGTTTCTTCTCTGCGGCTACGGCTTTTTGCTCGGCATTCGCCACGATGGCGTCGACTGCCTCCCGAGTAGGTAGGGCGGGACGCAACGGCCCAGGCCCCGAAGGCGCTTGAACAGGAGTCGGAAGTGCTTGAATTGCGACCGCTGGGCTTTGAGGAAGTGGTTGGTTCTGTGTCTCTGGCGTCTTTCCGGCTGGTTGAACATTGGCTCTTTCCTCCTGTCGTTGGCGTTTTTCTTCGGCGGCCTGCTGGTCGCGGAATTGGTTGCGGCCTTGGATGGCCTTGCTGATCTCCAAAAACATCTTCCCGGGCGTTCCGTCGCCGAATCCTTTGTCATGGACCAGCCGAGCCACTTCATCCGGGGTGAGGTTCGGGTTGTCGGTGTCGATGGTGTTGCGCCAGATACCCTTGTGCTGGAATTGGTTCTCGCGCTCCTCTTTGAGCATGGTGGAGAGGTTGATGCCTCCCTCCTCCATGATGGCGTCGATGATGTCGTCGCCGTTCGGGCTCGGTGGGATGCCGAAGGTGCTTTTCTTGCCGGTCTTGGCAATGGCACTCTGGGCGTCCCGCTCGCTGTTGTAGGTCTTCTGGCTGGTCGGGTTGCCGGCGGCGTCGACGATGATGAAGGTTCCGGCAGGACCTGGCTTTACACTGAGGGCTGGTGTTTCCGGCTTGGCATCTGTCGGCTGATCGGGTGCGTAATCGTGCGCCAGCGCCACGACGTCGCCGATTTTGTGGGTCTTGGTGCCGCGGGCGTTCATCGGGTCGGTTGTCCTGGTCGTGTCGATCGTATCACCCACGGCTCGGGTGACTCGGCGGATCTCGCCGTCTCGGGTTGCCACGATGTCGCCAATGCGCGGCGCGGCGCCGGTCCCGCCGGTCACCGTGTGTTTCTGGCCGGTTTCGTCGGTAAATTGGCCTTTTTCGCCGAGGGGGATTTGGACTGGCTCCGCTGGCGCGCTCGGGAACTTCTGGTTGGCGCGCTTCTTCAAGGCGTCGATAAGGGCTTCCTCGTCCGTTTTACCCTCCGCGACATCGGCCCATTGCTTGGCTTCGTCGGCTCCGATTCCTTGCTGTCGCAAAAGCGCGGCGATTCGGAATCGATTCAAACCGGTTGGGTTCGCGTTTTGGCCTTGTGGAACGGGTTGTGGTGGCTGCTGTTCTCCGGCGATAACTTTTTGCCATGCGTCGAGGCGTTTTTGGAGTCCATCCCGCTTCTCGGCGATGGCCTGCGCTTCGGCGGCGTTGGTGGTCGGTTTTGGCTTGTCCAGTGCAGAGAGTTGATTCTGTAGGTCGCGGATGGCCTGCTCGGTGGTCGGACCGGCGACACGGGCCTTGCGCGCTGCTTCCCCGACGTCGTAGAGCGTGTCCTGCATCCGGCGCGCGGCTTCCTTCACCATGCGGGTCTTGAAGGCCAGCGTGGCATCGGGATCCACCGGCGCCGAGAGACCGAGGGCTTCGAACATGCGCGCGGCGCCGTCGATGATTTTCTCTTTCAGGGGCTTGGAGAGGGTGAATTTCGATACGTCCTCACCGCGGAGGATGCTGCGGGTGATCTCGGCCAGGTTCTCCTCGAGGATGGCGTTGACGGGGTTGGCCTTCTCGATCTGGGCGCGGATGGCGGCACGGTTCTGGTCGTTGACTCCCTTGGTGCTGTTGACCAGAGCGTCGTAGTAGGCATTTGTCATGTCGCCGATTTCCTGCGGGGAAAGGCGTTGCGCGATGGATTGGATGAGTCCTCGGGAGTCGGCCTGCTGGCTCATGTCGGACAGCCATTTCACGACGGCATGGCCTGTTTCGTGGCCGGCGGTGTCGGCGGTGGCTTGGCCTGCCTTCCCACCTGCGGCACTTAGGGCGTCGGCGTTCAGGTAAATGGTCGATCCGTCGGGCGTGATCTTTCCGCGGGCCCCTTGGCCGATTTCTCCGCCGGCGGCCTTGGCGAAGGTTGGACCGTCGACGACAAGGACGTCGGTATCGGTTCCGCCAAAGAGGAAAGAGCGGAGGCGGTTGATGCGCGCCTGGTCCTCGGGTGCGAACTTCGCCATAGTGGCGTTGTGGGCGGCGTAGTCGGGGTTGGCCGTGAATTGGGTTTGGCCGTGCTGCTCCATCAGCTTCGCCTGCAGGGCCTGGTCCATGGCGCGCAGGGATGCGGATGCGTGCAGCGCCCCAAGGCCGGCGCCGAAAATGCCCGCTCCGATGGTGCTTTGGGCGAATTCTTCGGGTGATTCGGCCTGGATGGCGTTCACCGGCGCGAATCCCGCGGCCGTGGAGATGCCTGTTGCCGCGAGATTGCCGACGTTTCGGGCCGTGTTCGGCACAAAGGTGCTTTTACCGGCGTTTTCTGCAGCCTCGGCGGCTTGGGTGTAGGCACTGGGGTTGCCGGTCCGGAATTCGTTGCCTTGAGCCTCAAAAACGCGCCCGAGTTTTGATCCCAGCTTGGCGCCGAGTAGCAGGGCCCCGATGCCGGCGGCTTCTTCTGGGTGCTGGTAGGCCTCGTATCCTGCTCCTAGGCCGATGGCTCCCTTGGCGACGGATCCAAGGTGGCCCGGGATGGCCTGTGCGGCTTTGAGCGGGAGTTGCATTCCCTTTCCGGCCAATTCCGTAGCGGCGCCTCCGATGGCTCGCGCGCCTGGGAGCATTGGTGCCTCGGCCAAGGCCAAGTTGAGCGGGTCGCCGGCGGCGGTCTTCATCTCGGTCGCCAAAGGGCGCACCGGCGGCGCTCCAATGGATTTCAGTCCCTCGGGGCCGTAGGTTTCCGAGAGGGGTGCGCCCTCGTTCGGGGTGATGGCTGAGACAACACCGGTGTCGATCGGCGTTCCGGTGGCGATCTGCTGCTGGTTTTTGAAGGCTTGGATGCGGGCGTTGAAGTCGGCGCGCGCCTGCTGCGTCTCATGGGCCTTGCGCTCCTCTGGCGTCATGGCGGCGAGGGTGTCCTGGCTCGCCATGGATTCCACCCCTCCTTCTCCGCCCGATGGCAGGGCGTTGACGACCTTGCGACCGAGGTTGCGGAGGTTCTGCTCGATCCCTTGGGCGGCGAGGATGTTCTCGGCCTTGAGTTGCGCAGCCTTTCGACCGTAGGCGTCGGCTGCTTCCGTATTACCCATTGCGTTCGCTCCGCCGGCAATCAAGGAGTCGTAGGCCTGCCGGTTGACGTCGATTGGCGTCTGGACAAGGCCACCCAGAAATTTACCGACTCCCTTCACGCCTTCCACCCACGGGGCCAGGCTGAAAACGGTTTTTGCGGCTGCGCCGGCCTTTTCTCCAATGGTCCGGTTGGCGCGGGCCTGATCGACTTGAAACGCCGTGTCTGCATCCTCCGGGTTCATGGCGGCGTGCGCCACTGGGTCAAAGGTCGAGTCGCCTTTAAGCTTCTGGATGTGGGCTTGGACGTCCTCCTGCGGCGCGACGAATCCGCCGGCGGCTGGCGCTGGGGCGCTCAGGTCTTCTTCTGGCGCGGTGAAGGCCATTTATCGTTTCGTGGCGGTTTTGCCTTGGCTGTCCCGGTATTGGGTTCCCTTGGGGAGTGCGTCGTATTCCGCCTGGCTGTTCACAGTGGGGATGCCCTGTGGCTGTGCTCCTGTCGCGGGTTGCGCCGCGGGTGCGCCGGGATTTGGAACACGGGACGGTTCGATCTCGGCCGGATCGACTCCAAGCTGGCGGATAATCGCGGCGGACCTAGGGTTGAGCCAGTTGGTCTCCTTCCATTTGCCCATGGTCTGCATATATTGGTCGTGCAGTTCCCCGAGGCGGCTCCCAACGAGATGCAGGGCGGCTTGGACTGCGGCCTGAGTCTGCTCGGGCGTGTTCGCGGCAGAGAGAGCGTTGCGGGCGGCTTCGACCTCGGCGGTGTGCGGTGCTCCACCCTGAAACGTCTTTGCAAGTTCCGCGGCGACCGCCTGCTTGACCTGCTCCACTCGGGTGATTTCGGGGCTTCCATTGGCCGATGCGATCTGGTTTTTCACCCAGTTCAGGGGCTTGGCGCCGGGGGTGCCGCTGTGGAAGTTGTCGAGGCCTTGCATAGCGTCGTTCAGGTCTTTCAGATGCCCGATGACGGTGTTTGCCGCGGTGATGTTCTGAAAGGTCTTGCCTCCGCCCTGGAAGTCTCGAGCGAGCGCCTGCCGTGCCTGGTATTGGCTGGCGTCAAAAGTGGGGTCGTAGGCCTGCGTCGCCGCGAGCACACGCAACCGCTGCGGTGCCGGCATACGGGAGAGGGCGGTGAGCGGGATCTGGTAGCTGGCGAGTTGTTTGGCGACGGAGGCCTCGTTTGGAGCGAGTCCCTTGAGAGCCGCTTCGCCGTGGACCGGTTGACCGAGCTCGTCGGTCTGCGGTGCGGTCTGCTGGGTGTGCGGGCTGATGATCTTCGACTCTCCGGTGATGGGGTCGTAACGCACCATTTCCCCTGTGTTTGGGTCAGTGAAATACTTGAACTGCTCGGGCTTGCCTTCTGTCTTCTGGACGTCGCCGAGCTTCCCTGTGACCGTTTCCCCGGGCTGCGTCTGAACGCCGACAAAATGGCCGGCTGCGGTGCTTTGCTGCTGGTTATAGAGACCGGGGATGTCGGGGACGGTGGGGTATTTTCGAAGAAGTTCACCCTGAGAATACGGGTCGAGTTCATTCCATCCCTTCCCTTTTGTCGTCGGGTCGACGGCCCATTGCGCCATTTCATTTGAAGCGGTGCGGCCGGCGCGGGCGTTGGCGACGGTATCGGTGGCCTGTTCGGTCGCCGCCTGCTGCTGCAGCCGGCGCTGGCGCATGTCCTCGAGCTCGGCCTGCGTGCGCGCGGTTCCGATGGCCTGGGTTTGGTCCACGGGCTGGGAGAATGGGTCGAGCAGGGAGGCCATGGCTTAATCGTAGTTGTCCTCGTAGGCGTTCACGCGGGGGCGCGCACCTTCGGAGTTGGAGGCGGACTTGCTGGCGTTTTCCCCGGCGTTACTCTGTGCTGCGGGTTGTTTGGGCGGCTGCATGCGGGTGTCGCCTGCGTCCTGCGTCTGGTCCGGTGCCGCGGTGGTCACGCCGCTGCCCTGCGGGGCGCCGCGGGCGCCGCCGATGATGTCCCGCACGTTGGTGAAGGCCGAAGGTTCGCCGTATTGGTTGGCGTGGGCAGTGAAGGCCACGTTTTCCGGGGATCCCGCTTTCCAGATTTCGGGGTAATTTTGATACAGATTCGCCCGGGCCTCGGCTTGGTTGTAGGGCTGTGTGGCGCCGGTGGTGGAGACTGAGTTGCCTTGGGCGTCGGTGACGTTTCCGGGGGTGAATCCAGTTGTGTGCGTGCGTCCATCTTCTCCAATAAATGTGCTCTGAGTGCTTGGGGTTTGGTACTTCTTCAGGATGCCCGACGAGCCGGCGTAGTCGTTCTTCGGGTTGTACTCAATGACTCGCGCGCCTTCGTTGCCGGAGTAGGGGTCAAAATAGCTTTTGTCGCCGCGGTAGTTGCTCGTGCTGTCGGCGATGGTGGTCCCTTGCGGCAATTTGCTGCCGCCGGCGAGGTTGTTCAGCGGGACTGGGGAATGGATGTAGTCGGGCTGCTGGGGTGTGCTCTGCGTGTTTGTGACCGGATTGGAGGCGCGCGCCTCCTCGGCCTCCATTCCGGTGGCGTATGGGCTCAGGGTGCTGGCAAAGCGCGCGTTCCACTGATCGGCCGGAGTGAATCCGTAGGGGCGACTCTGCGCCGAAGGAGGGGCGCTGCGGCCGCCATTGTTCGCCCGGGCAATGCGGGCATTCTCATGGGCGTCGATCTGGCGCTGGTTTTCGATCTGTTCCTGGGCGCTCTGTTCGTGGCCAAAGGTCTTTTTTGGACCGACGAGCGTAACGGGCGGAAAACGGGTAATGGCCATAGATCAGGATGGGTTTGCGGGCGGTTCTGGTGTGGGAGTTTCTGGGATGGTAGGGGCGACTTTCTCCTGCGCCTGCTTGGCGAGGTCTTCCTGCTTTTGTGCGGCCACTTTCTTGTTCGTTTCGTCGAAAAGCGCCTGCAGGCTCGGGCTGCGAGGTTCCGGAACTGGAGAGCTTTGACTGCCGAGCATCACGGTTTCGACCGGGTCGCCTTTGCCGAGCAGAACTTGGGTCAACGCCTCCTCGCCGTTGGCGGCGGTGATCTTCGTTTTTGACCGTCTGGTGATGGAAACGATGAAGTCAGGCATGGGGCGTTGCGGGTGGGGTTTTCATACTCTCTGTTTTCGGTTCTGTCACGCTTTGAATCTTCTCGGCGTTGTGGATGGCCATGCGGATCAGTCCGAGGGCCGGGAGTTGCTTTCCTGGGACGTATTTCAGCCAGTCCCGGCGGTTGGCCTCCTTGACGATTTCCACGGCAAGCGCCTCCTCGTTTTTATTGCACCACTCGATCCCCATGCGGTCCATTCGACTGGAGAGCATGTTGCACTGGCATCCGTCTTTCGGGAGAAATTTCAGGAGGGCAAAAATCTTTTTGAGTTCAGTCCCGACGCCCATGGCTGGCTTAAGGACCGGTTTTTGGACGTTTTCTGCGCTGACACCATAAGGGCATGCGAAGTCGCGCTCGGCGACAAATCCCTTGGAGAAAAGCGATGCTCGGAAGGTTTGGTCATGTCGGCACGCCACACAATGGACGCGCGCGGAGCAATGGGGGCTCTCGGTCCAGTTCATATCGAAACGCCGGCTGATCCGTCTCCGATGTCGGCGCCGGATAGGCATGTGATGGTGTTGACGAACGTGCCGGAAAGGTGCCCGTCTCCGATAAATAGCGGGCCGCCGATGTTGAATGATGGCTGCTCGGGAACGCCCCATGATCCCAGAAGCGAGAGACTCAAATTGGAGCGGTTGCAGCTGATCCCCCAATTGATCGTCTCCGTGTAGGAGATCGGGTCGTCGGATGCGCAGTCCGGCAGTGCTCCGTAATAAAGCAGTTCGACCGTTCCTCCGGATCCTCCCCACGTCCTTGGGCCCGCCTTGGAAAGCGTCACAGTTCCCGCGGGGGTGACGGAGGTTATTTTGATGTAAACACTGCTAATCCCCGGTTGTGGAATTTCGATACAGTCCGTGTTGCAAAGGGTGAGTCCCGAAAAGACGAGTTCCATGGTGGCCGGGTAGAGCGTCTGGCAGGTGTTCTCCTGCGGGTCGTCGTTGATGTCGCTGTCCTCGGGGATGAAAAGGTCGGGTGGCGGTTCTCCGGTAATCGACCCTTGAGGTGGAGGAAGAAAGGAGTGCTTTTCCTCGTTTGGGAAAAGCCCTTTTCCGTCCTGCCATCCTGGCTTGAATGAGCGCAGCAATTCGATGACTGACGGCGGTAGTTCGCTCATGACGGGGTTTCCACGGTGACGGTGCTCATCTTGTAAAGATTGAGCCTGCCCGGGGTGACTTGGCAATCGGCAATGAAGCTCGACGGCATCGTGGTCGGATTGGATTCCGTGATTCCTGTGTAACCGTTGGTGATGCAGGGAGGGATTCCGGCGCTGGAGTAGGAGACCGACGTCGAGATTTGCTCGATCGTGCCGGCTGGATCTGCAGAGACGCTGTTGGAAATGTCGTAGGATTCACCGAGCGTGGCGATGCTTCCGGAGGCCAGGATGAAGACCTGAACGGCCGCGAGGTCGCTCGGGCCTGGAGCCGTGGTGAAATACTCATCCACGATGACCGCCTTCCCTTTCCTGGCGCCGTGCAGCATGTCGAGGGTCACAGTGCTGTTAAAGCGCCATGCGGTGCGCCAGGTGACGGAGGCAAAGCTGCCGGTGAGCGTAGTGGTGGTGGTGCCGCTGCCAACATGCCCTGTGACGCCCTGCAGAACGTCTGGAAATGGGTAGTCGATGTAGGTGCTGTAGGTTTTGGTGGCTCCGGAAAGGCTCGAGGAAAGAGGCTTGCTGCGAATCTTCACCGCGACCTTGTTCGTGAGGCCTTTGATGTCCACGAAATATCCGCTTCCGTCGATGCCGCCGTTTCCCTCGGATCCAACCGCGACGAGTGAACGCAGCACTTCCACGGCGATGTTCGTGTTCGGGTCGGTCTCAACGTCGCGGATTTCGATTCCGGTGAAGTCGGCGAGTGTTTCCTCGTAGACGAGCTCGTCGGTGTGCGGCTGTGTGATTCTGCTCCCAACGACGCCACTGAGTCCGGTTGGCGGGTCGGTGAGCGTGCTTTCCAGCGGGACTTCCTGCGTGGTCGTCTTTAACTCAATGGAGTTCAGAAACTCGGGCGGATAAATCCGGCTCCCGCCGATCAGCCACTCTTCTACCCTTAGCGGTCCTGGGTTGCGCGTGGCCATTTACTTCCCTCCGGTTGGTGTGGGCGAAGTCGTGGCCGGTTGCGCCGGTGGTGGCGTGGCCGGGGTGGTGGTGCCCGTGTAAAGGCCAACGTCCCAGGCGATGAAGCTCTGAATTGCCTCGTCGTAAAGCTGCTTGATGGTGTCCTCGGGGATGTTTCCTTCCTGCCGCGGGGCGACGAATTGCAGCCAGTATTTGTTGGCCTCAAGGATGCCGCCCCACTGCAGCACTTCGGGGCCGTAGGTGATGAAGAAATCGCTTCCGCTGATCGTGCTGGCGCTGGTCACCGTTGGGGTGCCGGTGGTGGTGCCGGAAAGTGCGGCGTAGGTGCCATCTGGGACCTGGACCGCATTGTCGGCCGGGTTGAAGACGTAGCCGGTTGTCGGGACGCCCTGGTTGAGCGCGGTGATCGGGGTGATATACCATCGCCCATTGGCGAAGCTGCCATCGGAGGAGTAATACCAGATCGCCTTCTGGTTCGCCTCGGAAATGTAAAGGTTTTGGCCGTTGACTTGGCCGTAGGCGGTGTAGACGGCGTTGTATCCAGAGGTGCCAGCGCTGGCCACGGTGGCGGTCGTGGCGCTCACGTAGTCGTCCAGGAACTTCACCCCGTCGATGCGGGCGGTGAGGGGGTAGGTGTAGGTCGAGCCGTAAAGCTGCAGGTTGA
>Ga0068863_100002158_pt1 | contig 19512 bp, 17 predicted proteins | sample KBSSwiS62_FD_66596 | JGI IMG/M metagenome (GOLD analysis project Ga0068863, IMG submission 66596) | Switchgrass rhizosphere microbial communities from Kellogg Biological Station, Michigan, USA - KBS Switchgrass S6-2 | ecosystem: Host-associated > Plants > Roots > Rhizosphere > Soil ...
GGAGCGCCGGTTCTCGTCGGCGGTCGGCGCGGTCGGGCTCGTCTTCTTCGCCGCCATGGGCACGATGTTCTTCCTGGCCTTCTACCTCCAGCTGCTGCGGGGGTACTCGCCGCTGCAGGCCGGCCTGCTCATGACCCCGTTCGCGGCCGCGCAGCTGATCTTCGCGCCGCGCAGCGCCACGATGGTCAAGCGGTTCGGCCCGAAGGCCGTCTGCGCGGCCGGGCTCGCCCTGGTCACCGTGGGGTTGGCCGGGTTCGCGCTGGTCGGCGCCACCACCCCGATCTGGATCCTGATGGTGTTGACCTTCGTGCAGGGCGCCGGCATGGCCAACGTGATCCCGCCGGCGACCGAGGCCGTCATGTCCTCGCTGCCGCGGGAGAAGGCTGGCGTCGGGTCCGCGATCAGCAACACCGTCCGTCAGGTCGGCGGCGCGCTGGGAGTCGCGATCCTCGGCTCGGTGCTCTCCGCGGTCTACCGCGGTCAGGTCGCCGACGCGGTTGCCGGGCTGCCCGGTCCGGCCCGCGACGCGGCGTCGGAGTCGATCGCCGGGGCGCACGGGGTGGCCGAGCACATGGGGCCGGCCGCCGCGCCGATGCTCAACGCGGCCAACAACGCCTTCGTCTCCGCGATGCACTGGGGCGCTGGTGGATCGGCCGTGGTCGCGGTGATCGCGCTGATCATCACGCTGGCGTGGATGCCGCGTCGCGCGTCGGTGCTCCCGACCGCGGCGCCGGCCCCGGCAGAGGTCCAGGAGCCGGTGGCAGCCCAGGCATCTGAGGGGTCTCCGCAGCTGCGCCACGAGCTGCCCCGCCTGGTCATCGGGCCGCCCCCGGAGGTGCTCGACAAGATCACCGACCGGGCCGGGTCCAACACCACATGACCAGCGACGACGCTGGCCGGGCCCGCTAGTTGGGGTCACAATGTTCATCATGAGCACCACGGACATCGCGCCGGCCGACCCGGACCGTAAAGGTCCGGGTCGGCCGCGCAGCGTTCGCGCGGACGAAGCGATCATCGCGGCCGTCATCGACCTGCTCGCCGACGGTACGACCGCCGAGGCGCTGTCGATCGAGGCGGTCGCCGCGCGGGCTGGCGTGGGCAAGGCCACCATCTACCGCCGGTGGCCCAACAAGGACGCGCTGCTGCTGGACGCCGTCGCGTCGCTCAAGGGCGGGGTGCCCGAGATCGAGGGCCACTCCGTCCGGGAGGACCTGATCACCCTGCTGCACCCGGTCGGCCGGCACGAGACCTCGGCGGCCGCGGCGCGGGTGCTGCCGTGCCTCATCTCCGAGCTCAAGCGCAGCCCGCTGCTCAACCAGTGCTTCCAGCAGGTCACCGAGCCACGCCGGCAGCTGATGCGCGACGTCCTGCGTCGCGGCATGGACAGCGGCGAGCTCCGCCCCGACCTCGACGTCGACGTGGTCATGACGATGCTGGTCAGCCCGATGCTGTACCAGTCGATCTTCGACTGGAACCCGCGACTGGACCGGGAGAAGCTCCCGGCGCAGCTCGTCGACGCCATCTGGCCCGCGATCGCCACCTCGGCCTGACCGGCGCGGTCAAGATCCACACAACTGCGCGCGCGTAGTGACACTGGGAGCGCTCCCGGACCACAACGTCCGCGCAGTTGTGTGGATCTTGCCGGTGCGGGCGTGTCGCGCGTGCGGTGAGCCCGAGCCTGGGATAGCTTCCGAACGTCTGTACGCGAGGGAGGACCGGGTGCGGGTGCTCGGAGTGGACCCCGGCCTGACCCGGTGCGGGGTGGGCGTCGTCGACGGGGAACCGGGGCGACCGTGCCGCCTCACCGCCGTCGAGGTGATCGTCACCGATCCGGGCGCAGAGTTGTCACACCGCCTGCTCGCCCTGCACGAGGCGTTCGACCGCCTGATCGCCCACCACCAGCCCGACTCGGTCGCGGTGGAGCGGGTCTTCAGCCAGCACAACGTCCGTACCGTCATGGGCACCGCCCAGGCCGGCGCGGTGGCCGTGCTCGCCGCGGCCAGGGCTGGACTGCCGGTGCAGATGTACACGCCCAGCGAGGTCAAAGCGGCCGTCACCGGATCCGGCCAGGCCGACAAGGCCCAGGTCGCATCGATGGTCACCCGCCTGCTCAAGCTGACCGAGGTGCCGCGGCCGGCCGACGCGGCCGACGCGCTGGCGCTGGCGATCTGCCACGTCTGGCGGGGCGGGACGCAGGCGAAGCTGCTGGCGGCCCAGAACAGATACAGGGGAGGCTATTCATGATCGCGAGCGTGCGTGGCCGGGTGACCGCGGTCTCGCCGGACGGCGCAGTGGTCGAGGTGGGCGGCGTCGGCCTGGCCGTGTCCTGCTCGCCGTCGACCATCGCGACGCTGCGGGTGGGCGACGAGGCCCGACTGGCGACCAGCCTCATCGTCCGGGAGGACTCACTCACCTTGTACGGGTTCCCCGACGACGACGCGCGCAGCCTGTTCGAGCTGCTGCAGACGGCCAGCGGAGTGGGACCGCGACTGGCCCAGGCCGTGCTGGCGGTGCACGCGCCCGACGTGGTGCGCAAGGCGATCGCCACCGGGGACGCGACGACGCTGACCCGGGTGCCCGGCATCGGCAAGAAAGGTGCCGAACGCCTCATCCTCGAGCTGCGGGACCGGATCGGGCCGGTCGGCGGCGGGGGCGAGGGCGCGATGAGCCTCCCGGTCGCCGGCATCACCTGGCAGGACCAGGTCCGGCAGGGGCTGGTCGGGCTGGGCTGGACCGCCGGACAGGCCGACCAGGCGGTGTCGGTGGTGGCGGCCGACCTCGGTGGTGAGGCGGCACCGGCCGTGCCGGTCCTGCTCAAGCGGGCCATCCAGGTGCTGGGCCGGGCTCGATGACCGCGGACCAGATCATCGAGGACGGCGACGGAACGGATCTCGTCTCGGCCTACGTGATGGAGGCCGAACGGGAGGCCGAGGCGACCCTGCGGCCGCGGCGGCTGTCGGAGTTCATCGCCCAGCACCGGGTCCGTGAGCAGCTGGACCTGCTGCTGCAGGGCGCGATGCGGCGTGGGGCTCCGCCGGAGCACATCCTGCTCTCCGGCTCGCCGGGGCTGGGCAAGACGACCCTGGCCATGATCGTCGCGGCCGAGCTGGGTGCCGGCCTGCGCATCACGAGCGGCCCGGCGATCGAACGCTCGGGGGACCTGGCCGCGATCCTGACCAGCCTGGCCCGCGGTGACGTGCTGTTCATCGACGAGATCCACCGGATCGCCCGGCCGGCCGAGGAGCTGCTGTACAGCGCCATGGAGGACTTCCGGGTCGACGTGGTGGTGGGCAAGGGTCCCGGGGCGACCGCGATCCCACTCGACGTGGAGCCGTTCACCCTGGTCGGCGCGACCACCCGGTCCGGCCTGCTCACCGGGCCGATGCGGGACCGGTTCGGCTTCGTCGGGCACCTCGACTTCTACGAGCCGAGCGAGCTGGACGTGCTGCTGCACCGGTCGGCTCGCATCATGGGCATCGCGCTCACCGAGGACGGGGCGACCGAGATCGCCGGACGGTCGCGGGGAACGCCTCGGATCGCGAACCGACTGCTGCGGCGGGTGCGGGACTTCGCCGAGGTGCGGGCGGACGGCGTGGTCACGGCGGAGACCGCGCGGGCGGCGCTGAAGGTGTACGACGTGGACGACCTCGGCCTGGATCGGCTGGACAAGGCGGTCCTGGGTGCGCTGGTCCGGTCGTTCGGCGGCGGCCCGGTGGGCCTGTCCACGCTCGCTGTAGCGGTCGGGGAGCAGCCGGACACGGTCGAGGAGGTGTGCGAGCCCTTCCTCGTCCGCGCCGGCCTGCTGGCCCGTACGCCCCGGGGCCGGGTCGCCACTGCCGGCGCCTGGCGTCATCTTGGTCTCACCCCGCCTGACCGGCTCGCCTTCGCGGATCGGCTGGTTTCGGGCACCTCCGGCCGACCGGATACGATGGGTTACGGTTCCACGCCTGACCTGTTCACACAGGAGCCGTGAGGCGCCCACCGAGGTGGGCCGGGGGACCGGAACGGGAGTAAGCGCCACCTACTAGACTCCCGGCGATCTGGATAGACAACCCACCAGTCCTGGTTTTGTGTGTTCGGCCACTCCCGTGGTCGGATCTGGACCCCCCGACCAGGCCATACGGAAGGCAACCACCGTGGTATTCGCTGCCGATGCGACATCCTCCTCGGGCAGTTGGCTGGCCTACCTGCCGCTGCTCGTGATCGCAGTGCTGCTGTACTTCGTTCTCATCCGGCCGCAGAGCAGGCGGCGTAAAGAGGCGATGGAGATGCAGCAGAACATCGGCCCTGGTGACGAGGTGCAGACGATCGGTGGGCTCTACGGTACGGTGACCGAGGTCGATGACGACTCGACCACGATCGAGGCGGCGCCCGGCGTGCACCTGCGCTTCGCCAGGCAGGCTATCGGCAAGGTCATCTCCAAGGCGGAGCACGCCCCGGAGGACGACGCCGGCAACTCCGATGCCGAGAACGTGATCGACCGCGGCTGACCCGTCGCCTCACAGCTCGCACCCAGGTCCACCCGGGCGAACTCACAGTAATTCGCCCGGTCCGGACTGATCCGACAAGACCCATACTTGGTACACGCGCCACGGCGTCCCGATGTCTCTCGCTTGATCCCGCTCCGCAAGCGTCGACGAATGAAGGGGAGCGGACCGGCGCCCCCCAACCCGTCCCCTCGGCGTCGGTGCGCGGTCGCACCGGCGGGAACTCGTACAGGGAGAATCGACCACCGTGGCATCACCACCCCAGGGCCAGATGCGCCCGTCGCGGTACCTATTCACGTTGCTCGCGATCTTCTTGGTCCTGTTCGGGATCGTGGTCATCGGCGGGCACGGGTCGTTCAGCAACCGGTTCAAGCCGAAGCTCGGTCTGGACCTGATCGGCGGTACCACGCTCACGCTGCAGGCCAAGGCCCAGCCCGGCCAGAACATCGACAAGAGCAACCTCGACACCGCTCGGGACATCATCGAGAAGCGGGTCAACGCGTTCGGTGTCGCTGAGGCCACGGTGGTCGAGGAGGGCAACGACACGATCATCGTGTCCGTGCCGGGCCAGAACGAGGAGGACATCGCCCAGGTCGGCAAGCCGGCCCAGATGCGCTTCCGGAAGGTGCTGGACACGACCACGGACCTGCCGACGGCGACGAGCCCGTCGGGCAGCGCCAGCCCGTCCCCGGGCGCGACCGCCTCCCCGGGCGCGAGCCCGACCGCGGCCGCGACCACCCCGCCGGCCACGACCCCGGCGGCGACGAGCCCCGCGGCGGCCGCGGCAACGGGCAGCCCGTCGCCGGGTGCATCCGGGCCCAGCCTGGCCGAGCAGCAGCAGGCCATCCTGGACACGATCGGCCAGGACGCGGCCTCGGCGGCGACCCAGATCACCGACCCGAAGTCGCTCGACCAGGCGACCATCGCCAAGCTCGAGCCGTTCCGGAAGCTGACGGCGCAGCAGGTCGCATTGCTCCCCGCGCAGCTGCAGTTCAACGTTCCGCAGATCACCTGCGACAAGCTGAACGAGCGGCCCACCGGCTCGATCGTGGACCCGAACGTGGGTGCCGTGGCGTGCGAGACGGGCCAGCACACCAAGTACCTGATGGACAAGGCGAAGGTGCTGGGCACGGACCTGTCCGGCGCGCAGGCCAACCTCGACCAGAACGGCTCCACCTGGAAGGTGGACCTGACCTTCAGCGGTGCGGGCACCAACAAGTGGAGTGACCTGACCAGCGAGGCGTACAACAACACCGGCGGCACCTGCAAGGCCACCCAGCCCAACCAGGACACGTCCGCGTCCCAGCAGCAGGTCTGCATGGTCGCGGTGGTGCTCGACAACGAGATCGTGTCGGCGCCGGCGATCCAGGGTGTGCTGAGCAGCCAGTCGCAGATCACCGGCACGTTCAACAAGGACAGCGCGACGCTGCTGGCCAACCAGCTCAAGTACGGTGCCCTGCCGCTCACCTTCGACCAGGGCAACCTGAGCGCGGTCTCGGCCACGCTCGGCGCGGACTACCTGCGGGCCGGCCTGATCGCGATGGGCATCGGCCTGATCCTGGTTATCGCGTACGCGTTCTTCTACTACCGCCTGCTCGGCTCCGTGATCTTCGGAAGCCTGGTCCTGTCCGGCTTCCTGACGTTCATGATGCTGATCTTCCTGGGCCGCTGGATCGGCTTCACCTTGACGCTGGCCGGAATCGCCGGCTTCATCGTGTCGCTCGGTGTCGCGGCCGACTCGTTCGTCATCTACTTCGAACGCCTCAAGGACGAGATCCGCGAGGGTCGAAGCCCACGCAGCGCCATACCGCGGGCCTGGGTCCGCGCCCGGCGCACCATCATCACGGCCAACGCGGTCACGATTCTCGCCGCGCTGGTGCTGTACATCATCGGTGCGAGCCAGGTGAAGGGCTTCGCGTTCGCGCTGGGCCTGGCGACCTCGCTCGACCTCGTGATCGTGTTCCTCTTCCGGCACCCGATCATGACGATGCTGGCCCGGATGCCGGCGTTCCTCTCGCCGCGGGTCAGTGGCCTCGGCCGGGTTCTGCACCATGCCCGCGAGGACACCCCGCCGCCCACCCGTGGCACCCGGAACCGCGCGAAGGAGGCGTGACATGACTGACGAGCAGGACGACCAGATCGTCTCCGACGACGTGGTGGCACCAGGTAGCACCGAGAAGCGGCACGGCATCAGGGACCTGGCCAGCCGGCTGTACCAGGGCGATGCCGGCATCGACGTGGTCGGCAAGCGCAAGATCTTCTACGGCGTGGCCATCGCCATCGTCGCGATCTTCCTGGTCACGATCTCGGTGCACCGCTTCAACCTGGGCATCGAGTTCAAGGGCGGCAACTCGTTCACGGTGCCGGCCTCGGTCGGCACCCTGTCCGACGTGCGGGCATCGGTGGAGGAGTACGGCGGCAACGTCGCTTCCGCCGTGCGGATCGACTCGCTGACCGGCAACGGGCAGGCGTCGTACCAGATCAAGACCGCGAAGCTTGACCCCGACACGACGGCCGCGTCCGTCAAGGGTCAGCAGATCCAGTCCAAGCTGGCCCAGAAGTACGGCATCCCGGTGAACGCGATCAGCCAGGAGGCGGTCAGCGGCGAGTGGGGTTCGTCGGTCACCACGCAGGCGGTGATAGGCACCGGCGTCTTCCTGGTCCTGGTGCTGATCTACCTGACGATGGTGTTCCGAGAATGGAAAATGGCCGCCGCGGCCCTGGCCGCGCTGTTCCAGAACCTGCTGCTGACGGCGACGGTCTACCTGTTGACCGGGTTCGAGGTCACGCCGTCGACCGTGATCGGCTTCCTGACCATCTTCGGCTTCGCCCTGTACGACGTGGTCGTGGTCTTCGACAAGGTCCGGGAAAATACCCGCGGCATCATAGGAAACCCCAACCGGACGTACGGCGAGGCGGCGAACCTGGCCGTCAACCAGACCCTGATGCGATCCATCAACACGGCCATCGTGGCGTTGCTGCCGGTCGGCGGCCTGCTCGTGGTCGGCGCCGGACTGCTCGGCGCGGGCACGCTGAAGGACCTCGGCCTGGTGCTGTTCGTCGGCATGCTCGCCGCGGTCTACTCGTCGATCTTCTTCGCCACCCCGGTGCTGGTGGACCTGAAGGAGTCGGAGCCGCGGTTCAAGGCTCACAAGCAGCGGGTCCTGGCCCGACGGGCATCCGGTGGCGGGGAGCAGAAGCGGGCCCGCCCGACCACGGTGCGGCAGACCATCCCGGTGGCGAAGAAGGGCACCGCGGCCGCGGCTGCCCCGGCCGACACCATGGTCGAGGACGCGCTGGCCGGCTCGGCCCCCCGCCCGGGGGCTCGTCCGGCGGCCCGCAAACGGCCCGGGTCAGCCAAGCCCGGCGGCGGCAAGCCCGGCGGGGCGCGCTCGGGCGGCGGCCGCAAGCGCTGAGCCGTACCATCTCTAGACAGTGATCCCTCGGCCCCCGCACCTCGTGCGGGGGCCGAGGTCCGTCGAGAGTGCAGTGAGGTGCCATGGACAGCGTCGCCGAGCTCATCGCGAGCCACATCATCGACGTGCCTGACTTCCCCAACCCCGGGATCGTGTTCAAGGACCTGAGCCCGCTGTTCGCCGACGGGGTGGCGTTCCGGCAGACGATCGACGCCATCGCCGACCACCCGGGCGGCTTCGACCTGGTCGCCGGTGTCGAGGCGCGGGGCTTCCTGCTCGCCGCCGGGGTCGCGTACGCGAGCGGGGTCGGGCTGGTGCCGGTGCGCAAGGCGGGCAAGCTGCCCCGGGCCACCTTCGCCGAGACCTACGACCTGGAGTACGGCACCGCGACGATCGAGATCCACACGGACGCGTTCCTGCCCGGGCTCCGGGTGCTGATCGTGGACGACGTGCTCGCCACCGGCGGCACCGCGGCAGCGACCGTCGCCCTGGTCGAGCGTTGCGGGGCGGCCGTGGCCGGGATCACCTTCCTGCTCGAGCTCGGGTTCCTGGACGGACGCTCGAGACTGCCGGGGCAGCCGGTACGCACGTTGCTGTCTGTCTGAGTTTTTCCCGCGTACGGGCGGTTTGTGCGCTATCTCCAGCGGTACGGGCCACCGCCGTGACGCGGATGTTGACGCGGGCAGCCGCTACCATTGGCGGACAGGCGCGTACCCGCAGGGACAGGAGCGGCCGGTGGCCAGCGACGTGGCCCCCATGGTGGAGTCAGCCAAGACCGACCTCGATCCAGGCCGGACCACCGAGGCGCGCCCGGCCGACCCGCTCGGCGAGTCCAGCGGCGACGTCACCTCCGCCGCCGGCTATGCGCTCGCCGTCGCTCCGACCGGTCGCAGGGTCCGGGCGAGGCTGGCCCGGTTCAACGCGCCCTGGCAGTCGCCACAGGTCAGCGAGGTGCTCGAGCCGCTGATCGCGACCCACCGCGCGAGCCACCCCAAGGCCGACACCAAGCTGCTGCAGCGGTCCTACGACACCGCCGCGCGCTGGCACGCCGGTCAGTTCCGCAAGTCGGGCGACCCGTACATCACGCATCCGCTCGCGGTCGCGACCATCCTGGCCAACCTCGGCATGGACACGGTCACGCTCGCCGCCGCCCTGCTGCACGACACCATCGAGGACACCGAGTACACCCTCGAGGCGATGCGCGAGGAGTTCGGCGCCGAGATCGCGCTGCTCGTCGACGGCGTGACCAAGCTCGACCGGGTCAAGCTGGGCGACGCGGCCAAGGCGGAGACCATCCGCAAGATGGTCGTGGCGATGGCCAAGGACCCCCGGGTCCTCGTGATCAAGCTGGCCGACCGGCTGCACAACATGCGGACGCTGGCGTTCCTGCCGCAGGCCAAGCGGGAGCAGAAGGCCCGCGAGACGCTGGAGATCCTCGCCCCGCTGGCCCACCGGCTGGGCATGAACACGATCAAGTGGGAGCTCGAGGACCTCGCCTTCGGCGCGCTGTACCCCAAGCGGCACGACGAGATCAGCCGCCTGGTCGGAGAGAACGCGCCGCAGCGTGACCACCTGCTCGGCCAGTGCACCCAGCGGGTCAGCGGCGACCTGAAGTCGGCCAAGATCCGGGCCGAGGTGACCGGGCGACCCAAGCACCTGTACTCGATCTACCAGAAGATGATCGCGCGGGGCCGCGACTTCAGCGAGATCTACGACCTGGTCGGCATCCGGGTGCTGGTCGACACCGTCCGCGACTGCTACGCGGCGCTCGGCATCATCCACGCGAACTGGCAGCCCGTGCCGGGTCGCTTCAAGGACTACATCGCGATGCCGAAGTTCAACATGTACCAGTCGCTGCACACCACGGTGATCGGTCCGAACGGCAAGCCGGTCGAGATGCAGATCCGGACGTACGCGATGCACCGCACCGCGGAGTACGGCATCGCCGCGCACTGGCGGTACAAGGAGAACAAGGCGGCCACCATCGTCGGCCCGCCCGCGCACATTGACGAGATGACGTGGCTGCGCCAGCTGCTCGACTGGCAGCGGGAGGCGGCCGACCCGACCGAGTTCCTGGACGCGCTGCGCTTCGATCTGTCCACATCGGAGGTCTACGTCTTCACCCCCAAGGGAGACGTGATCGCGCTGCCGAAGGACTCGACGCCGGTCGACTTCGCCTACGCGGTGCACACCGAGGTCGGGCACAAGTGCATCGGCGCGAAGGTCAACGGCAAGCTGGTTCCGTTGGAGAGCAAGCTTTCCAACGGCGACGTCATCGAGATCTTCACGTCGAAGTCGGAGAACGCGAGCCCGACCCAGGACTGGCTCGGCTTCGTGCAGAGCCCCCGGGCGCGGACGAAGATCCGGCAGTTCTTCAACAAGGAGCGGCGCGAGGTCGCGATCGAGGAGGGCAAGGAGGCCATCGTCAAGGCCATGCGCAAGCAGGGCCTGCCGCTGCAGCGGATGATGTCCTCCGACACGCTCATGACGATCGCGCGCGAGCTGCACCTGCCCGACGTCTCCGCGCTGTACGCGGCGGTCGGGGAGAACCAGGTCTCCGCGCAGTCGGTGGTCAACCGGCTCGTCTCGTCGCTGGGTGGGGTCGAGGGCGCCACCGAGGACCTGGCCGAGACCGCGTTCCCGACCCGCCGGCCGCGCTCGACCAACAACGCGCACGACCCGGGCGTGGTCGTGCGCGACGCCTCCGACGTCTGGATCAAGCTCGCCCGGTGCTGCACCCCGGTGCCGGGAGACCCGATCTTCGGCTTCATCACCCGCAACGGCGGGGTGAGCGTGCACCGCGAGGACTGCACCAACGCCGAGGAGCTGCGCACCCAGGCCGGCCGGATGGTGCTGGTCGACTGGAAGCCGACCGCGGCGTCGATGTTCCTGGTCGCGATCCAGGTGGAGGCCCTCGATCGGCACAAGCTGCTCGCCGACGTGACCCGGGTGCTCTCCGACGAGCGGGTCAACATCCTCTCCGCCACGGTGACCACGACCCGGGACCGGGTAGCGGTCAGCCGGTTCACGTTCGAGATGGCCGACCCGAAGCACCTGGGCCACCTGCTGACCGCGGTCCGGAAGGTCGACGGCGTCTACGACGCCTACCGCGTCACCTCCGGCACCTGACCCTCGGCGCCGCACCGGGCGAGCGGAGATCTTGCGTAACGCCGTGATCCCGGCGGATCAGGCTGCCTGGTGCAGGCCTGATCCGCCGGGATCACGGGTCGTCAAGAGGCCTTGGGGGAAGCGGTCGCCGCCGGGCTCGCCGAGGCGGGCGCCGAGCTGGTCGCGGGCGTCGGGGTCGGCTCCGGGGTGATCTCACCCGCGGTCACCGACTTGAACGTGAGCTTGTCCTTCGGGTGGCCGCCACCGGCCTGCGCCTCGAAGGCCCCGTCGTCGCCGCCGGCCGCGACCGTCTTGATGATGTCCTCGCCCTCGATGACCCGGGCGAAGAGCGAGTAGTCGCCCTGCAGCTGGCTGTTGTCGTACACGAAGAAGAACTGGGTGCCGTTGGAGTTCGGCTGGCCGGTGTTGGCCATCGCCACGTCACCGATGTGGTAGGCCGGCAGCTTGTCCTTGGGCAGGTTCTCGTCCGCCACGGTGTACGTGACGCCGCCGGATCCGGTGCCGCTCGGGTCGCCGCACTGGAGCGCGAAGATCGTCGTGACCAGGCGGTGGCAGTCGCTGTTGTTGTAGTAGCCCTTGCTCGCCAGGTAGGCCATGCTCGCCGCGGTACACGGGGTCTTGGCCAGGTTCATCTCGATCTTGACGGGGCCCTTGTTGGTGTCGAACGTGATCACCCGGTAGCCGACGTTCGGCACAGTGGTGGGCGGGGTGCCGATGTCCTGGATGCCCGGCGGCAGCACCCGGTTGGAGGTCGCGGTCGGCGAAGCCGAAGCCGAGCCGGACGGGGCGGCCGACGCGGACGGAGTCGCCGAGCCGGACGCGCCCGGGCTGGCGGTTTCGAACGGGAACGGGTCGGTCCACGTGCAGGCAACGGTGCCGGCGGCGGTCTGCGAGCCGCCTCCGCTGGCGGACGCGGCGATGATCCAGATCACGGCCCCGAGGACAACCGCGGCCGCGACCCCGGCCCCGATGCGGGCCTGCAGGACGCGCTTGCGCCGGGCGGCCTCTGCCCGGGCGGCCATTTCCCGCTCGAGCCGGGCGCGCGCGGCCGCGCGCTGGCGGTTGTCCCGTTCCGAACTCACTGCTGTGCTCCCTCGTTCAGTGACGGCGTGATCAGGACGTCGGGGTGGCCGACGACGTGGGGGATGTGCTGGGGGTAGGCGTCGCGCTGGTCGGTACGTCGGTCACAGTCATCGACTGGATCGTGAGCGGCTGGTTCGGGGCGCCGGCGGAAGCGGCCGTGCCGGTGGTGTCGGTCGCGCCACCGGCGGCGACGGCCTGCACGGCGTCGAGGCCCTTGGTGATGGTGCCGACGACTGTGTACGAGTTCGAGAGCGTGGATCCGTCGCCGTACACGATCATGAATTGCCCGGCGTTCGTACCGGCGCCCTTATTGATCATGACGATCGTGCCCTTGGCGTAGTAGTTCGAGCCGACCGGTGGCGGGGTCGTCGTGGCGCCGGGGGAGATGGTGACCGAGGCCGACGGGTCGGTGCCCAGCGGCCCGGACGGCACGAGCTCGTTGGCGTACTGGTAGCTCGGCTCGCCCGTACCGTCGTTCTTCGGGTCGCCGCAGGACAGCGTCTTCTGGGTGTCGTCCAGCTGGAAGCAGGTGGCGTTCTGGTAGTAGTTGCGCTGGGCCAGGTACTTCCAGCTCTGGGTCGTGCACGGGGTCTTGCTGTTGTCCAGCCTCGCCTCGATGTCGCCCTTGTTGGTCTTGATGGTCAGCGTGGAGAAGCCGGACCGCGTCTCGCCCGTAGTCGGCGGGTGGCCGGTGTTGACCAGCGTGTCGTCGGTCGAGGTATCGAGCAGCGTCCAGGTGCAGGTGCCGGTCGCCACCGTCTCCCGGGGCTTCGGGGAGAACCCGCCGAGCAGGTAGATGGTCCCGAGCACGATCAGCACCAGCGCGACGCCGACCCCCACGCCCGCCTGGATCTGCCGGCGTCGTCGCAGCTTCTCGGCCCGCCGGGCCACGCGTCGCTCCGTGCGCGCACGCTCAAGCTTGCGTTGGCGACTGGTCTTGGAAGCCAAGCGTGCTCACTCCCCATGCTGTGCGTGATCGTGATGTCTATGTGGTGGCGCGACCGCCGGTGCGCGGCGCCCAGGGCGCTTACTCGCGGCGACGATCGGCGGTGCCAAACGCCACAACCCGCCAGAGTGTACGGGTACGCCCATACGGTCCGACCAGCGAGGCTGACCAACCGTGACCGAACCCCCAGCTAGGCTGGCGCGAGCACTGCCGACCGCGAGGATATCGACGCGACCGCCGGATCGCCCACCCGCCCACGGGCGCCCAAGTCGTCGGAGGGAGCCACAAACGTGCTGGTCACAAGCGTGGAGGCGGCCGCCTTCGGCACGAACTGCTACGTGGTGGCCACCGGCGTGGGGCAGGAGTGCCTGGTGGTTGACCCGGGGATCGGAGTGGTGACCGACCTCGATGAAGTTCTGGCCGAGCACCGCCTCCAACCGGTCGCGGTCCTCCTCACGCACGGTCACCTGGATCACACCTTCTCGGTCGCGCCGGTCTGCGAGGTCCGCGGGGCAACCGCCTGGGTCCATCCGGACGACCGCGAACTGCTCGCCCACCCGGAGAAGGGCCTGTCGACCGACCTCGGCAGCCTGTTCGGTGGGCGCCTGCACTACACCGAGCCGGAGACCGTGGCGGAGCTGCCCGACGGCGGCACGATCACGGTGGCCGGGCTGGAGATCACCGTCGACCACGCGCCGGGGCACACCCCGGGATCGGTGCTGTTCCGGCTGCCCGGCACGGACGAGGCGACGCTCCTGGTGCCCGGCGTTCGGCCGGCCCGCGGCGTCGCCGTCGAGGAGGTCTGCCTCTCCGGTGACGTGCTCTTCGCCGGGTCGATCGGCCGGACCGACCTGCCCGGCGGGTCGATGGAGCAGATGGTCGACAGCCTGCGTGACCGGATCCTCCCGCTCGCGGACACCACCCTGGTGCTGCCGGGCCACGGGCCGGCGACCACCATCGGAAGGGAGCGCGCGACCAACCCGTACCTGTTGGACGTCGCCTCCCCGGACTCTAAATTGCGTGGCTGGTAGGTCGATGTCGCTGTCAGGCTGGTTGTCGTGAGTCGGATCACCCCGCTGAGCGGGTTCCCGGAGTGGCTGCCCCCGCAGCGCATGATCGAGCTGACCGTGCTCGACAAGCTGCGGACCACCTTCGAGCTGTACGGGTTCGCCCCGATCGAGACGCGCGCGGTCGAGCCGCTCGACCAGCTGCTGCGCAAGGGGGACACCTCCAAGGAGGTCTACCTGCTGCGCCGGCTCCAGTCCGCCGAGGACGAGCCCGCCTCCGACTCCGACGACTCGCTCGGGCTGCACTTCGACCTGACGGTGCCCTTCGCCCGGTACGTGCTGGAGAACGCCGGCAAGCTGACCTTCCCGTTCCGGCGGTACCAGATCCAGAAGGCGTGGCGCGGCGAGCGCCCCCAGGAGGGCCGGTACCGGGAGTTCCTGCAGGCCGACATCGACGTGGTGGACCGGGACACCCTGCCGTTCCACTACGACGTGGAGATCCCGCTGATCATCGGCGACGCGCTGAGGGACCTGCCGATCCCGCCGGTGCGGGTCCAGGTCAACAACCGCAAGCTCTGCGAGGGCTTCTACCGGGGGCTGGGCGTCGGCGACCCGGAGGCGGCGCTGCGAGCCATCGACAAACTCGACAAGATCGGCCCGGCCGCGGTGGCCTCGTTGCTGGTCGAGACGGCGGGCGCGACCGACGCGCAGGCCAAGGCGTGCCTGGCCCTGGCGGAGATCTCGTCCGAGGACGCGTCCTTCGCCGACGCCGTGCGCGCGCTCGGCGTCCGCGACGACCTGCTCGACGAGGGTCTCGACGAGCTGGTCCAGGTCGTCGAGACCGGCCGGGAGAACCAGCCCGGGCTGATGGTCGCGGACCTGCGGATCGCGCGCGGCCTCGACTACTACACCGGCACCGTGTACGAGACGCAGATGCGCGGGTACGAGCGGATGGGCTCCATCTGCTCCGGCGGGCGCTACGACAACCTGGCCAGCTCCGGCACCGATCGGTACCCGGGGGTGGGCATCTCGGTCGGTGTCTCGCGCATGCTCGGCGTGCTGTTCGGCGCGTCCGCGCTGTCCGTGTCGCGCTCGGTGCCGACCTGCGTGCTGGTCGCGGTGACCTCGGAGGAGGAGCGCCCGTCGTCGAACCGGGCCGCGGCCGCCCTGCGCCGCCGCGGCATCCCGACCGAGGTGTCCCCGAACGCGGCCAAGTTCGGCAAGCAGATCCGCTACGCCGAGCGCCGGGGCATCCCGTACGTCTGGTTCCCGTCCTCGGAGGGGTCGGAGGTCAAGGACATCCGCTCCGGCGACCAGGTGGCGGCCGACCCGTCGACGTGGACCCCGCCCACCGAGGATCTGCGTCCGACCATCTCCGCGTCCTGACCGTCGCGGATCTCGCCGGGGAACCGGCGACCGCGCCCGCGCGTCTGAGGGCGCATGAGAATGCGGTGGGCCGGGCTGGTGGCCGCGGCGTTGGCGACGGTGATGGTGGCCGCGTGCGGCGGCAAGGCTCCCGCGACTGATCCGGACTTCCCGGCCGTGCTGCGGGCCGCGAACGCCCGGGTCATGCCGTCCGGAACCGCGCCGGTCTCCACGGTGGCCGCCGGAATGGCCCAGCTCGGGCTCAGGCTGGGCCAACCCGGCACCGGGAACTGGGTGCTGTCGCCGGCGAGCATCGCGTACGCGTTCGCGATGGTGCGCGGCGGCGCCCGCGGTGCGACCGCCGACGAGATCGACAAGGCGTTCGGCTTCCCGTCCAGCGGGCTGGCCGACGCGTTCAACGCGATCACCCGCGCGGTCGTGACCACCGACGTGCCGCCGCCACCGGACCGCAACCCCCGCAAGCAGGGCGAGGTCCGGCCGACCGTGATGTGCGTCAGCGACGCGGTGTTCCCGGCGGCGGGCTACCCGATCGGGGCGGACTTCCTGCGTACCCTGGCCGAGCAGTACGGGGCGGGCGTGTACCCGGTCGACTTCACCAAGGACGCGGCCGCGCGGGCGGTTGACGCCTGGGTCAAGCAGCAGACGGCCGGGCGCATCACGAAGCTGTTCGACAAGCTGCCACAGGACACCAAGCTGGTGCTGGCGAACACGGTCTACCTGCGGGCCGACTGGAAGGTACCGTTCGACCATCTGTCCACATCGGACCAACCGTTCCGTCGGGCCGACTCGTCGAGCGTCACGGCGCGGACGATGCACGCGACCGGTCCGGTGCGCTACGCCGAGGGGCCGGGCTGGCAGGCGGTCGAGCTGCCGTACGTGGGGGACCAGCTGGCCATGCGGATCCTGCTGCCCGCGCCGGGCGGCGACCCGAACGCGCTGCTGACGCTGAACCCGACCTTCGCCACGCGGGCCGTGCAGGTATCGCTGCCCGCCTGGGACTTCGGTACCGACGTGGACCTGAAGGCGGCGCTCGGCGCTCTGGGCGTGCGGACCGCGTTCGACCCGTCGGCGGCCGACTTCTCCGGCATCAACCCGGAGCTGTACATCGCCCAGGCCGTGCACCGGGCGACCATCACCGTCGACGAGGCGGGCACCGAGGCGGCCGCCGCGACCGGCATCGCGATGGCGCCGACCTCCGCCATGCCACAGCCGTCGGTGTCGTTCAACGCCGACCATCCGTACGCGTTCGAGATCGTGCACACCGTTACCGGGGTACCGCTGTTCGTGGGCCACGTGGCCGACCCGACCGCCCACGCCTGATCGGTCCGCGTCAGGCGGCCGCGTGGAAGGCGCGGACGAGGTCCTCGACCTGAGCCCGCAACGCCAGGAACTCCGGCAGCCGCTTGGTGGACAGGTCGCGGTCGTCGCCCAGCGGCACCGGGAGGTCGGCCACGATCCGACCGGGATGGCTGCCGAGCACGACGACCCGCTGCCCCAGGAACACCGCCTCCTCCACGTCGTGGGTGACGATGACCGCGGTGATGTGCGTGTCGGCCCAGATCTGGCGGATGAGGACCTGCATGTCCTCCTTGGTCTGTACGTCCAGGGCGCCGAACGGCTCGTCGAGCAGCAGCACCTCGGGTTCGCAGGCCAGCGCCCGGGCGATCGCCACCCGCTGCCGTTGACCGCCCGAGAGCTGCCTGGGCAGGGCCTTGCGCAGCGTGGTCAGCCCGGTCTCGGCGAGGTACCAGTCGACCCGCGTCCGGCGTTCGGCCCGGGACAGCCGGGGCAGCAGCTCCAGCCCGAACGCGACGTTCCGTTCGACCGTCCTAAAGGGATAGACGGCCCCCTGCTGGAAGATGAGGCCGCGGTCGGGCCCGGCGCCGGTGACCGGGTGCCCGTCGAGCAGCACCGTGCCCGAGGTCGGCGCGGACAGGCCGGCGATCAGCGAGAGCAGGGTGGACTTGCCGGAGCCGCTCGCGCCCACAATGGACACGAACGACCCGCGCTCGACGCGCAGGCTGATCCGGTCGAGCGCCGTGACGCCGCCCTCGTACCGCTTGCCGACGTCGACGAGCTCGAGCGCCCCCCGGCCGCTCACACCCACCGCCCGACCCGGTCGCGGGTGACCCGCAGCATGATGTCGATGGCGAACCCGATCAGGCCGATCACGATGAGCGCGGCGAACATGTCGTCGGTGTGCCGGAACCGCGCGGCCCGGTTGATCCGGTAGCCCAGCCCGGAGTCGGACGCGATGAGCTCGGCCACTACGACGAACCCCCACGCGGCGGCGGCGTTGACCCGGATCGCGTCGATCATGCCGGGCAGTGAGTGCGGAATGATCACCTTGCGGACGACCTCACCGGTACGGGCGCCGAGGGTGTACGAGACGTCGATGAGGTTCATCGGTACGCCGCGTACGACGTCCGCGGTCATCAGGGTGTTGAAGAAGAAGGTGGCCAGGAAGATCAGCATGACCTTCGGCGCCTCCTCCAGCCCCAGCCAGGCGATGAGTAGCGGCATGAACGAGGCGGCCGGCAGATAGCGCAGCAGCCCGATCACCGGCTCGAACAGCGACCAGCCGGCCCGGAACGAGCCCATCAACAGTCCTAAGGGGACGGACAGCGCGATCGCGAGCCCGAATCCGAGCAGAACCCGCCGTACCGACGCCCAGGTATCGGTGAGCAGCGCGCCCGACCGGGCCAGCTCGACGCCGGCCCGGATCGCGGCCACCGGCGTGGGCAGGGTCTGCGGGTCGCTGATGGCGACGGCCGCGATCCACCAGGCGACCAGCGGTACCGCGATGGATGCCACCGCGAGCACGGCACCGGCCCGGCGCGAGATCGGCACCCGGAGCGCGGCGATGGCGGGGCGCCGCCGGGGCGGTCGGCGCTGCGGCAGCGCCGACCACCCCGGGCGGACCGTGGGGCGCGTCATGAGACTCACGGGCTGAGCGCCTTGACGAACGTGGGGTCGAACAGGCCGGTCAGGCTCGGCTTCGCTTCGGCCAGCTTGGCGTCGACCAGGAACTGGGCGATCTGGCCGGCCTCGAAGTCCAGGTTGGCCGGGGTCGTCCCGGAGGCGAACGCGGAGAGGTTCTGGTCCCTGGTGAAGATGGTGGTTCCGGCGTCGTAGGACTTGTACTCGTCAACGGAGACGCCGGCCTTCTTGGACATGATGGCCAGCGCGGCGTCCTTGTTCGCGGCGATCCAGCTCAGCGTGTCGAACCAGGTCTTCACGACCTTCTGCACGTCGGCCGGGTGTTGCGCGACGAACGACGACTGGAACACCAGGTGGTCCGGGATCGCGCCGGGGAAGTCCTTCGAGGTGGCGATCGCCTTGCTGCCGGCCCGCTCCAGTGCGGTGGTGGTGAACGGGGCGAAGGCGCCGACGGCGTCGACCTGTCCGGCCTTGAACGCGGCCGCCGCGTCGGCCGTCGGGAGCGCCTTGATGGTGACGTCGGTGCTCGCCACGCCGGCCTTCTTCAGCGCCAGCAACAGCAGGAAGTGGTCCACGGTGCCGGCCTCGACCGCGATCGTCTTCCCCTTGAGGTCGGCCAGCGACGAGATGCCCGGCGCGGCGATGATCTGGTCGTTGCCGGTGGAGTTGTCGTTGACGAGCACGATGGTCTGCTTAGCGTTGCCGCTGACCGAGATCAGGGTGTCGTTGAGGGTCTGGCTGTTGGCCGTCACCGCTCCGTTGGCCAACGCCGACAGGCTGTCCAGGTAGTTGTCGAAGTACTTCAGCTCGACGTTCACCCCGTTGGCGGCGAACAGGCCCTTCTCCTGCGCGACCTGCCACGGGAACCAGCCCGGCCAGGCGCTGAAGGCCAACGTGATCTTCGTACCGTCGGTGCCCGTACCAGTGTCCTTTGTAGACGAACAAGCGGCGCCGCCGGCGAGCAGCGCCACGACCGACAACAAGGCCAGCAAGCGTTTCATCGAGGTTCTCCTGAATCTATGGCCGGCCGGCGGGGAGGTGCCCCGCCCGGACCAGGCAACCGAGGGTGTCGCAGATGACGCGGGTGGCGATCAGGGCCGTGATCTCGGCGTTGTCGT
>Ga0068863_100002159_pt1 | contig 19512 bp, 14 predicted proteins | sample KBSSwiS62_FD_66596 | JGI IMG/M metagenome (GOLD analysis project Ga0068863, IMG submission 66596) | Switchgrass rhizosphere microbial communities from Kellogg Biological Station, Michigan, USA - KBS Switchgrass S6-2 | ecosystem: Host-associated > Plants > Roots > Rhizosphere > Soil ...
TACACGTGGGTCGATCAGCACGACACGTTCGGGCTCGGTCGCAACGTGCCGCTGTCCACCGGCAACCTGAACGACGGGCTGATCGCGTACGCGAACGGACGCATGGTCGTGCTGCGCGTGCCGTATCCGCTGGGGTTCTACGCGAAGGGTCTCGACGGCCGCATCGACGATCCGAACAGCGGCTGGAAGGGGCGCGGTCTTTGGTCGGCCAACGGCGATCGCACGCCGTGGCTCATCGAGGGCGGCAAGGGAACCCGGCCGTTGGCGGCGCATTTCCAGCTGCGGCCGGATCCATTGGCCAAATAAGAGTCGCGGCAGGAGGGGAGGACGCGCACAGCCGTGCGTTACCTCCGCCGGCGGCTCGATGTCGATCTCCAGACACGTCGTTCGACGTGGTTATAGAGGCGCGAATCGCCCTAAGGAGACGACCATGAAGCGTCAGACCATTCGAACCGTCGCGTTCTGGAGCGCCACTATCCTCGGCCCGGCCAGCTTCGTGATCGGCGGCGTGCTCAATCTCTCCCAATCAGAACAGGTTGCGGAGACGATGCACCACTTGGGCTACCCCTTGTACTTCGCGTCGATTCTGGGGTTCTGGAAGCTGGCGGGCGCCATCGCCATCGTCGCGCCGGGCTTCCCGCGTTTGAAGGAGTGGGCCTACGCGGGCTTCTTTTTCGACCTGACCGCCGCAGCCGCCTCGCGCGCCGCCGTGGGCGACTCCGCCGCGGATGTGATCGCGCCGCTCGTGTTCCTCGCGCTGGTGATGGCGTCCTGGGCGCTGCGGCCGTCAGGCCGGAAACTCGTGTCGCCGGGGGAGCGAGGCGCCGTTGAAGCAGTACCCGAGGTCAGCGCGGCGTATCAGTGGGCAACCCAAACGCGATGATGTTCGGTCCCGTCGCCACCGCGACGTACTGCTGGTTGTCGAAGGTATAGGCCATCGGCGACGCTTTCCACAGCTGGCTCGTCTGGAAGCTCCACAGCGGCTTTCCGCTGGTGGCGTCCGCTGCCATCAGCGAGCCGCTGTCTTCGCCGAAGATCACGATCCCGCCCGCGGTGCTGAGCGTTCCTCCCCACGAATCGACGGCGCCGGTTTGCGGCAGCTCCCAGACGATCCGGCCGGTCTGGATGTCGATCGCGCGCAGGACCCGCTGGGCGGGCTCGTCTGGCGCCTGTTTGAACGAACCGCCCATGAAACCCTTGCCGGCCTCCCACTCCATCGGCAGCTTCGTGAACACGCCGCACTTGTCGTTGGTCTGCACGTAGTACAAGCCGGTCGCTGGGTTGAACGACGTCGAGTACCAGTTGGACGACCCTTCGAGCGACGGGCACACACGTTTGCCTTCGAGCGACGGCTCCATGTTGGGGACGGTCATCGGCCGCCCTTGCGGCGTGAGACCGCTGGCCCACGTCACCGTCTTCGCGTACTGCTTGCCCATCAGGAACGTGCCGTCGGTGCGATCGAGCACGTAGAAGAATCCATTGCGGTTCGCCTGCACGAGGAGCTTGCGCGGGCGGCCCTGCCACGTCGCGTCGACGAGCGCCGGCGTCTCCTGCGCGTCGTAATCCCACACGTCGTGCGGCGTGAACTGGAAGTGCCACTTCAGTCTGCCGGTTTTCGCGTCGAGCGCGACGACCGAATCGGAGTAGAGATTGTCGCCGCCGCGGTCGTCGCCGATCAGGTCGGGCGACGGGTTGCCGGTCGGCCAGTACACCGTGTCCAGCTGCGGATCGTAGGTGCCGGTCAGCCACGTCGTGGCGCCCGGGTGCTCGATGCCTTTTCCCTGCCAGGTCTCGGACTTCGGTTCACCGGGACGCGGCACGGTCCAGAAGCGCCAGGCTTCCTTGCCCGTGGCCTGATCGTAGGCGGCGACGAAACCGCGCACGCCTTCGTCACCGCCGGACGTCCCGGTCACGACGAGGTTGCCGACGACGAGCGGCGCGCCGGTCGCGTTGTAATTCTGGTGCCAGTCGGCCATCTCGGTTTCCCAGAGCAGCGCGCCCGTGAATCGATTGAGCGCGATGACGTGCGCGTGGTCGGTGACCATGAAGAGGCGGTCGCCCGCGACGGCCACTCCGCGGTTGATGCCGCCCGCGGCGTTCCCGACGAGACCCTTGGTTCGTGGACGGCGGTAGTGCCAGATTTCGCGGCCCGAGCCGGCGTCGAGGGCGTAACACTCGTTCGCGGCCGTCACATACATGACGCCGTTCACGACCACGGGCGTCACCTGCAGGTGCGAGGTGTTGGGCAGGCTGAAGATCCACTTGGGGATCATGCGCGATACGTTGTCCGTCGTGATCTGGGCCAGCGGGCTGTAACGGCTGCCGGTCGTCTGTCCGTTGTAGCTGGGCCAGTCGGCTTGTGACGTGACGGCGCGATAGCGATCCCCGCTCTTGCGTAGCAGGTGGATCTTCCGGTCGTCGCCCAGCAGCTGAAGGTCGAGCGCGCTCTGATTGAGGGCCAGGCCCTCGATGACGCTTCCGTCGGCCAGCGTCAGCTTCGTGCGAACGGGCCCCGAGCCTTCACGCCGCCGCAGCGTGCGGAGATAGCGAATGAGATCGCTGCTCTCGGCCGCGGACAAAGTTGGAAAAGCCGGCATCCCTGCGATGGGGAGCCCCTGTCTGAAGAGGACCGTCAGGTCCTCGTCGGTCCGGGCGGGAATCCGATCGACGATGGCGGGTCCGAGCTCGCCGCCGTTGCCGTCACTCCCGTGGCAGCCGGCGCAGCGAATGACGAAGACCTGCTGGCCGGGGCCAGGACTCTGACCGGCAGCGATCGAGGGAATGAGCAGACAGAAGGCGAGGATGGCAATTCGCACGCGGTAAATGTATCACCGGTGGAAACGGGTTTCTCTATCCGCCGGTCGCGGCGATGAAGATGTCGACCAGGTCCTTGCGGCGCCATCCTCGGTTCGCTTCGTCCCGGAGCTCGTCCCGCGCCCGGTCCCTGGGCAGCGCCGGTTTGTAGGGGCGGGCGGTGGTCAACGCATCGTACACGTCCACGATGCCAATCACCTGCGCCAGCAATGGGATGGCGTCGCCGCGAAGTCCGTCCGGGTAGCCCGAGCCGTCGAGGCGTTCGTGGTGGTGGCGCACGATACCGCGCACGCGCGCCAGCGATCGAAGGCCGCCGCAGAGCCGATCGCCGATGATCGTGTGCTGCTGCATACGGTGATGCTCGTCGGCGGTCAGGGTGGCGGGTTTGAGAAGCACCGAGTCGGGCACGCCGATCTTTCCGAGGTCGTGGAGAAATCCCCCGTACTCGAGGGCGGCCAGCTCGTTGCGGTCGAGACCGAGCGCGCGGCCGAGCGTCACCGCGTACGCCGCCAGGCGCTGGCAATGCCCCTCCGTGTACGCGTCGCGCGCCTCGATCGTCTCGCCGAGCGTGAGCATCACCGCCTCGGCCGACTCGAGGTCGTCGGTGTATCGCTTGAGACGCAACAGAGAACGCACGCGTGCCAGCAGCTCGCTGTTGTTGACCGGCTTCGTGAGGAAATCGTCTGCACCAGCTTCCAGACCTTGCACCTTATCGCGCGAGTCGCTCAGCGCGGTCACGATGACAACCGGAATCAGTCGCGTGGAGGCGCTCTGCTTGAGCGCGCGACACGTCTCGAACCCATTGCGCCGCGGCATCACGACGTCCAACAGCACGAGATCGGGTTGTTCGCGCACGATGAGATCGAGCGCTTCGTCACCGTTCGTTGCGGTCAGGACGGCGTGGCCGTCGCGCACGAGCTGTCGGGTCAGCAGCCGCAAGTTCGCGGGTTCGTCGTCGACGACGACGATACGCCCGATGTCTGTGCCGGTCTCGATTGGACCGGGCAGCATGCCGGCCTCGGTCGTCTCGTCGTCGCCGGGATCAGGTGGTCTTGTCCGTCGCACTCGGATTCCCTTTCAGCGCGTGATCAAGATCGTGTCCAGATCGTACAGACACGCCGACGTGTCGATGGCGTGACACCGCCGTGCAACCGTGTGCAATCGCCGTCGCAGAACCCGACACAAAAAGGGGGGCACGAGGATCAAAAGCAGATTGCCTGCCAACCGAGATGAGTGGCACATTTACACGACATGATTGATTTGACGCACCGTGGGGCCGTGACCGTGCTGCGGATGGCGCACGGCAAAGCCAACGCGCTCGATCTCGAATTCTGCGAGGCGCTGTCGGCGCAGTTGGATGCCTGCGAACGGTCGCTGTCCACGCGCGCGCTGGTGATCACCGGCAGCGCCGCCATGTTCTCCGCGGGCGTGGACCTTCTGCGGGTCGTCGACGGCGGCGCCGACTACGTCCGCGAATTCCTGCCGGCGATGAACCGGATGTTCGAACGGCTGTTCGCGTTTCCGAAGCCGGTCGTGGCGGCGGTGAACGGCCACGCCATCGCCGGCGGCTGCATCATCGTCTGCGCGGCCGACTGGCGGCTGATGACCCGCGAAGCGGGTCGCATCGGCATTCCGGAGCTGCTGGTCGGCGTGCCATTTCCAGTCGTGCCGCTGGAGATCATGCGTTTCGCGACGCACGCATCGCAGCTGCAGTCGCTTGCGTACCGCGGGCTGACGCTTGCCGCCGCTGATGCCCTCCAGTACGGCCTCGTTGACAGCGTCACCGATGGCGAGCGGCTGCTCGACGAGGCGATGGCCATCGCGGAGTCGGTTGCCGCGCTGCCCGCCGAGGCCTTTAGGCTGACGAAGGCGCAGCTGCGCGAGCCGGCGTTGCAGCGCATGAAGGCTGGCGCGTCGATCGATGTGGCCGTGCAGGGTGTGTGGGCGTCCGCGGCCACGCTTGGAGCGATCCAAGGCTACGTCGCCCGCACGTTCAAAAAACCGTCGGGATGAACCCGTCTGCGTCACTCGGCTCTCAGCGAGATCGTCGCGTCGACACGCGCGGCTCGGCGCGCGGGCACATAACACGCCACCAGCGCGACCGCGGCGAGGCCGACGAACACTGCGGCGAACGTCGCCGGGTCGGCGCCCCGAATTCCGAACAGCAGCCGCTGCATGAAGCGCGTCGCGGCCAACGCGCCGGCGACGCCGAGTCCCATGCCCACGAGGCAGACCACCAGCCCCTGGCGCAGAATCATCCGGACGACCGCGTGCTCGGTCGCACCCAGCGCGATGCGGATGCCGATCTCGCGCGTCGTCTGCGACACGAGATAGGCGGTGACGCCGTAGACCCCGATCGTGGCCAGCACGAGCGCGACGCCGGCGAACAACGACAGCAACAGCATCGCGAATCGCTGCCGCGCGAGCGATTGGTCGACCCAGGCCGACATCGGGCGCACTCGATAGAGCGGCAAATCAGGATCGATCGCGTGGATCTCTTTCGAGACCGCAGCGGCCAGCCCCGACGGATCGCCGGCACCACGAACCACGACATACATCGCGCGAGAGCCCGACTGTGTGTGCGGCAGGTAGAAGGCGATGCGGCCGCCTGCGTCGAGCCCGTACTGCTTGACGCGCCCGACGACGCCGACCACCGTCTGCCATGGACCGGTTGACCGCGCGTCGCCGAGGCGGATGAGTTTGCCAATCGGATCTGCATTCGGCCAGAGTTCCGCCGCCATGTATTCGTCGACGATGACGACGCGTGGGTGATCCGGTTGATCCTGATCGGTGAAGAACCGGCCGCGGAGGAGGGGGATGTTCATCGCCTCGAAATACCGCCGCGACGCGACGCGCTGGTCGGCGTTGATGAACTGCTCGCCGGGCAGCGGCGCGCGTCCTTCCACGGTGATTGGCCCCCACGCGAAGTAGCCGCTGAGCGGCAGGGAGGTGACGCCGCCGGACGCCGCAACCCCGGGTAACCCATCCAGGCGACGCCACAGGTCGTCGTAGGTGCGCCGCACGGCGCCGGCGTCGGCGTACTTCGGTCCGGTCATCGTCAGCTCGAGCGTCAGCACGCCGCGCGGATCGAACCCGGGCGCCACGCGTTGCAGGCGATCGAAGCTGCGCACGAGCAGACCGGCGGCCACCAGCACGACGACCGACAGCGCGAGCTCGACGGCGACGAGCACCCTGCGAAGGCGATTGCCGCGCGTGGTTCCGGCCGATCCGCGCCCCGCGTCCTTCAGCGTCCCGTACAGATTGAGGCGTCCGACGCCCATCGCGGGCGCGAGGCCGAACAGGAGTCCCGACGCGACGCAGAGGATCAGGGTGAACAACAGCATCTGGCCGTCGACGGCGATGTCGCGGAGCCGCGGGATGCCCGGCGGCTGCAGCCACTGAATCGCGCGCACCGAGGCGGACGCCAGCGCGACGCCGGCGGCGCCGCCGGCGAGCGCGAGCCCGACGCTCTCAGTCAGCAACTGCCGTGCGATCCGAAGCCGGCTCGCGCCCATCGCGGTGCGTACGGCCATCTCGCGCTCACGCGCGAGTGCCCGCGACAGCAGCAGGTTCGCGACATTCGTGCACGCGACGAGCAGCACGATCCCGACCGACGCCAGCAGCACCGCCAGCGTCGCGCGTACGTTGCCGACCACCTGCTCGAGCAGAGGCACGATCGAGAACGTCAGTCCGCCGTTGGGCGGGTACTCCTGCGGATGCTCCTGCCGCAACCGCGCGGTGATCAGATCCATCTCGGCCTGCGCCGCCGCCACGGTCACGCCCGGCTTCAGCGTGCCGATCACGTTGTAGTCCTCGCGGTCGCGGCGCCCCGAGGCGGCCGCCGGCAGCGGCAGCGACAGATAGACATCGCCGTCCTCGGCGACGCCGAGGGTTGGCAGCACTTCGCGTGGCAGCGAAAAGCGCGCCTGCAGCACGCCGACGATCCGGCACGGCTCGCCGTTCAACGTGATCGACGTGCCGACGATGCGCGGATCCAATCCGTACCGCCGCGCCCATGTGTCGTGGCCGAGCACGGCGGCGCACCCCGGGCCCGGCGAATCTTCTTCTGGTGTGAAAAGGCGCCCCACCGCGGGCTGCGCGCCGAGCATCGGGAGCAGATTCGACGAAGCGCGAATCACGCCGATCCGCTCCGGATCGCCGCGCCCGGTCAGCGCGTAGTTGCCGCCGATGGCAATCGCGACCTGCTCGAGCCCGCTGTGGCCGTTCTTGATGTCGAAGTACTGCGCCGTGGAAAACCAGTCCTCGGCGATGTTGAGGCCCGGCGAGCGTTGCCACAGAATGACGAGGCGGTCGGCGTTCTTGTACGGCAGCGGCCGCAGCAGCAGCGCGCTCGTCACGCTGAACAGGGCCGCGTTGGCGCCGATGCCGATGGCGAGCGACAGCACCGCCGCCAGCGTGAAGCCGGGCTCCGCCACGAAGCCGCGAATCGCGTACCTGACGTCCTGCAGCACGTGCTATATCATTCACCAATTCACCCATTCACCCACTGTGAGGATCATCAGATGGACACTCATGTGAAGGTTCTTGGCGCGCTGCAGATTGCGCTGGGTGTGATCGGATTGTTTTCGGCGCTCGTGCTCGTGGTGGTGTTTGGCGTGGCGTCGAGCGCTGTCGGCCTGAGCGGCGACCCGGACGCGGCCATCGCGCTGCCAATCATCGGCGTCACCGGCGCCGCGCTCGTGGCCTTTCTGGTCGCGTTGTCGCTGCCCGGCATCGTCGTCGGGATTGGGGTGATTCAGCGCCGGCCGTGGGCGCGCATCGCCGGCATCGTGCTGTCGATTCTCGGCCTGATGATGATTCCGTTCGGCACGATCGTCGGCGTCTACGGCGTCTGGGTGCTGTTCTCCAAGGAAACCGAGCGGCTGTTTACGCCGGTCGCCGCGCAGTAGGAGGCCGTGTCCGCTCTCGTCCTTCCACCCGAGACCGCTTCGGCGAGGCAAACCCGCGCGGCCTTCGTCTTCATCTTCATCACGGTGCTGCTCGACATGCTGGCGCTCGGCATCATCGTGCCGGTGCTGCCGGAGCTGGTCGTGTCCTTTCGAGGCGGCGACACGGCGAGCGCGGCCGCCATCTACGGCGTCTTCGCCAGCGTCTGGGCCGCGATGCAGTTCATGTTTTCGCCCATTCTCGGCTCGCTGTCCGACCGCTTCGGCCGGCGGAAGGTGATTCTGCTGTCGAACGCCGGCCTCGGTCTCGACTACCTGTTGATGGCGCTGGCGCCGACGCTGGGCTGGCTGTTCGTCGGGCGTGTCGCGTCGGGCATCACCTCGTCCAGTTTTCCGACCGCGATCGCGTACGTCGCCGATGTCACGCCGCCTGAAGAACGCGCCGCCAAGTTCGGTCTGCTCGGTGCCGCGTTCGGGGCCGGCTTCATCGTCGGACCGACCGTCGGCGGCCTGCTGTCCGCGTACAGCCTGCGCGCGCCGTTCTGGGGCGCGGCGATCCTGAGCCTGGCCAATGCGGCATACGGCTACTTCATCCTTCCCGAGTCGCTGCCCGATCATCAGCGATCGCCGTTCCACTGGCGGCGCGCGAACCCGATCGGATCGATGCAGATGCTGCGCGCGCGGCCGCTGCTGCTCGCGCTGGCGGCGGCCAGCTTTCTGTCGATGCTCGCGCACGATTCACTGCCGACCACGGCCGTGCTGTACGCGAAATACCGCTACCACTGGGACGAGCGCGCGCTCGGGCTCGTGCTCGGCGTCGTCGGCGTCGCAGCCTTGATCGTGCAGGCAGGCGTGGTCGGCCGGCTCGTTGCGTGGCTGGGCGAGCGCAAGGCACTGGCGCTCGGCTTCCTGTCCGGCGCCGTCGGCATGGCGATCTACGGATTCGCGCCGACTGGCGCGTGGTTCATGCTTGGCGTGCCGGGGACGGCGCTCTTCGGTCTGGCGAACCCCGCGCTGCAGAGCCTGATGACTCGGGAGGTTGGTCCGACCGAACAGGGTCAGCTACAGGGCGCCAACGGCAGCATGAACGGCATCGCCAACATGACCGCGCCAATCCTGTTCACGCAGGTGTTCGCGCTGGCGATCGGCCGCTATGAGCATCCGCGTCTGCCGGGCGCGCCGTTTGTATTGGGAGCGTTGTTACTGGTCGCCGCCTGCGTGGTGGGGTGGCGCGCAACCGCCCTCCCCCGAGCGCAGTCGAGAGACCTGGCCCGAGTGTAGTCGAAGGGAGCGAGAGGAGACATCGTTGTGAGCACACCGGAACAAACACAGACTGCAGTAAGCCCGGAGCATATTCTCCAGGTCGGACTGGGATTCTGGGGATCGCGCACGTTACTGAGCGCCGTGGAACTGGGCCTCTTCACCGAGTTGGCTACCAAGCCGGCGACCGCCGACGAGCTGCGCACGCGGCTCGCGCTGCATCCCCGCTCGTCGCGGGATTTCTTCGACGCGCTCGTCGCGCTCGGGTTTCTGGAGCGGACCGACGGTGTGTATACCAATACCGCGGCGACCAACCTGTTTCTCGATCGCAACAAGCCGTCGTACATCGGCGGCATGCTCGAAATGGGCAGCCGCCGGCTTTATGGTTTCTGGAACGGGCTGACGGACGCTCTTCGCACCGGCGAACCGCAGAACGAGGTCAAGCACGGCGGTCCGGCGCTGTTCGAGACGTTGTACGCGGATCCGGCGCGCCTGGCGTCGTTCCTGTCGGCAATGACCGGCATGAGCCACGGCGCGAACATGGCGATCGCGGCGAAGTTTCCGTGGGCGAAGTACAAGACGTATGTCGACGCCGGGACGGCACAGGGCGATCTCGCCGTGCAAGTGGCGCTGAAGAACCCGCACCTGCGCGGCATCGGACTCGACCTGCCGGTCGTCAAGCCGATCTTCGACGCGTACGCCCAGAAGACCGGCGTCGCGTCGCGCCTGACCTTCGTCGAGGGCAACTTCTTTACCGATCCGCTGCCGACCGTGGACGTCGTGATGATGGGCCATATCCTGCACGACTGGGATCTCGCTCAGAAACGGCTGCTGGTCCGGAAGGCCTACGAAGCGCTACCGTCAGGCGGTGCGTTCATCGTCTACGAATCGATCATCGACGACGACCGGCGGCGAAACGCGGTCGGGCTGCTCATGAGCCTGAACATGCTGATCGAGACGCCCGGCGGTTTCGACTACACCGGCGCCGATTGCATCGGATGGATGAAGGAGGCCGGGTTCAAGGAGGCCTACGTCGAACACCTCGTCGGACCTGATTCGATGGTCGTCGGCGTCAAATGATCCTCAGCCTTCACCACGTCACCGCCACGGTGAACGACGCGCAGGACGATCTCGATTTCTGCCGCGACGGACTCGGACTTCGCCTGGTCAAGCGGACGGTGAACTTCGACAACCACCACGTCCACCATTTCTATTACGGCGACGAGCGCGGCGCGCCCGGCACCATCTGGACGACGTTCCCGTACAAGGATCGCGGGGTCAAGGTCGGGACCAAAGGTGCGGGCCAGGTGACGGTGACGTCGTTTTCGGTGCCCGACGGATCGCTGCCGCGATGGAAGGCACGGCTCCTTGCTTGCGGCCTCGCGGTCCGCGACATCGAGCCGCGATTCGGCGAGGACGCCCTCCGCTTTTCGGATCGATCCGGTCTCGACTTCGAGCTGATTGCGACCACTCGCGACGCCCGCGCGCCGTGGAGCGCGGGCGGCATCCCCGCGTCCGACGCGATCCGCGGCCTTCACAGCGTGTCGATTGCGGTGCGCGAGCCGGCGAAGACGCTGGAGCTGATGACCCGCTTGCTCGGTTACGCCGTTGTCGGCGAAGCCGAAGGACGCATTCGAATGGCTGTCCGAGGCGATGCTCCCGGGCGGGCGATTGACGTGGTCTATGACGCGGAGGCGGTGCCGGCGATCAACGGACTTGGCACCGTGCACCACGTGGCCATGGCGATCGCGAGCGAAGACGAACAACTCCGTCTTCGCGAGGAACTGATCGCGTTCGGCAGCAAAGTGACCGAGGTGCGCGATCGCTGCTACTTCAAGTCGATCTACTTCCGCGAGCCGGGCGGCGTCCTTTTCGAGGTGGCGACCATCGAGCCCGGGTTCACCGCGGACGAGGAGCTATCGGCACTCGGCCGAGAGCTGAAGCTCCCGCCGTGGGAGGAGCCGCATCGCGCCGATATCGTATCGGCGCTGGCGCCGATACGAGTCGGTAGTCGGTAGTCAGGAGTCGGTAGTCGAGTCGGTAGTCAGTCGATAGTCAGTAGTCAGTAGTCAGTCGTCAGTCGATAGTCCGACTACCGACTCCCGACTGACTACCGACTAGACTCTCGACTACCGACTCCTGACTATCGACTCCTGACTATCGACTCCTGACTATCGACTCCTGACTATCGACTAAGGCAGTTTGAACGCCAGCAGTTCAGCGCTGTACCCCGGGCCGGCGATGGCCAGAACGAGGTACTGCTTGCCGTTGTGCAGATAGGTCATCGGCGATCCGGTCTGCGGCGCCGGCATGTAGACGGCACCGACATCCTGACCCGTCATCTTGTCGTAGGCGCGGAGCATCGCCCCGCGCTGGCCGGTCGCCGTCGTCGCGAACCCGCCTTCGCCGGCAATCGCCAGCGTCTTGGTGACGAGCACGCCGATGCGGCCTTGCCGTCCGGTGCGCGGAATCGTGAGGCCTTTGAGCGCCGGATGATTCTTGATGTTGTCGGGCGTGTCGCCGTGCGCGATTTGCCAGGCGAGCGTGCCTTTGTTCATGTCCAGCGCCGTGATGCGTCCGTAGGGCGGCTTGATGAGCGGCAGTCCCTGCACCGAGATATTGCCGCCGCCTTCACCGCCGCCGCGCCCGCCTCCGCCGCCCGGAGGGATCGGGGACCCGGCCTCGGTGATGGTTGGCGCGCCGCCGCGGCCGCCGCCGCGACCTCCCCCTGCGCCTGCCGCCGCACCAGCCGCTGGCGGCTGCGTGGTCGTCGGCGGCGCGTTTGGATTTCTTGCGGTGCCCTGCACCCAGTCGAAGTCCGAGCGCTCGGGATCGGGCTTCACGAGACCGAGCGGCGTGGGCTGCGTGTTCGTGAAGATGTAGAACATCTTCGTTTCCGGATCGAACGCGCCGCCCTGCCAGTTCGCACCGCCGGTCGCATTGGGCAGCATCAGCGTCGCCAGCGGGCCTTCCCACTTGCTGACGACAGGCGGCGTGAAGATCGGACCAATCCTGTAGCGTGAGACCAGTTTGACCGCTTCTTCTCGAAGCGCCGGCGTGAAGTCGATGAGATCGTCAATCGCGACGCCCTGACGGTCGAAAGGCGGCGGCTTGGTGACGAACGGCTGCGTCGGCGAATACCATTCGCCCGGCACCGTCCCTTTCTCGACCGGACGCTCTTCGATCGGCCACACCGGTTTGCCAGTGATGCGATCGAACGTGTAGATCCATCCCTGTTTGGTCGGCTGTCCGACCGCCTTGATCGGCCGGCCATCGACGACGAGGTCCATCAGGATCGGCGCGCAGGGGATATCCATGTCCCAGATGCCGTGGTGTACCAGCTGGAAGTGCCATTTGCGTTGACCGGTCTTGAGGTCGAGCGCGACGAGGCTTTCGCCGAACAGATTGGCGCCCGGACGATGACCGCCATAGTAGTCGCCGGTCGGGAGTTCCACCGGCAGGAACACCGTGTTCGTCTCCTCGTCCACGGTCATCTGCGCCCAGACGCCGGCGTTTCCGGTGTACGACCAGGAATCCTTCTCCCAGGTGTTGTTGCCGAACTCGCCGGCGAGCGGAATCGTGTGGAAGATCCAGAGACGCTTTCCCGTATGCGCGTCATAACCCCGAATGAAGCCCTTCTCGTGAATCCGGCTCTTCGGCGCGCCACCGGGCAGATGCGCGGCGCCGACGACGATCACGTCCTTCGCGATGACGGGCGTGGCGTGCAAGCCCATCTCGCCCTTCTCGAGATCGATGGGCTGATCGTCTTCTTCTTTCAGATCGACGATGCCGTTCCGCCCGAACCCGGCGGCAGGAAGACCGGTCTTCGCGTCGAGCGCGACCATCTGGTAGCCGGGCGTGACGTAGACGATGCGCGGCTTTTCGGTGGCGGTGCCGGGCCAGTACGACAGCCCGCGACCGGACAGCTGCCGCGGCGCGGCCTCGCCCCGCTTGCCTTCGTGCTCGCTGTGCATCCACAGCATCTCGCCGGTGCCGGCGTCGAGCGCCACGACCGCGCGGCGTGTGCCGGCGGTCGAGTAGACGACGCCGTCGACCATGAGCGGCGTGCCCTCAAAATTGAACTCGGGACGCGGGCCGAGCGCGTCGGTCTTGAATCGCCACGCGACCTCGAGCTTGTTGAAATTCTCTTTCGTGATCTGATCCAGCGGAGAATATCGGGTACTGGCGAGATCGCCACCGTAGGTGGGCCACTCTCCGGGTCTCTTCGATTGGCCGGACACGCGGGCATTCGCCCAGGCGAGGCCGCCGACGACGGAAACGATCGCGATGACGCGAAGATTTCGCTGAATCATGGGCGCCATAATATCGCGGTTTGCGCCGGCTCCTACCGGCTTCCTTCACCTCGGACACGTGGTCAACGCCCTATGGGTCTGGCAGACCGCGGATCGCGTGCTGCTGCGCATCGAGGACCACGATCGGCAGCGCAGCCGCCCCGAATTCGAGGCCGCGATTGTCGAGGATTTGGACTGGCTCGGGTTCGTTCCTGACGGCCCGCCGGTTCGACAGCGCGAGCGCGGAGACATTTATTCACAAGCGCTCGAGACCCTGAACGATCAACAGCTTGTTTACGGGTGCGACTGCACGCGTGCCGAGATTGCGCGGGCAGGAAAAGGCGGCAGGCCCGCCGAGGACGAGCTTCGTTATCCCGGCATCTGCCGCGATCGGGGGCTCGCCGACACGTCGGGTGTCGGGCTGCGGGTGCGTTTCGAGCCGTCCGTCGAGCGCTTCGTCGACCTCCGGCACGGCCCACAGGAACAGCGCCCGTCCGAACAATGTGGAGATCTCCTGATCCGCGATCGCGAAGGCAACTGGACGTATCAGTTCGCCGTGACGGTCGACGACTACGTCCAGGGCGTGACGCATGTCATCCGCGGCGACGATCTCCTCGCGTCCACCGGCCGTCAGCTGCAGCTCGCGCGGCTGCTCGGCCGGCGCGAGCCGCCGCTGTTTCTGCATCACGCGCTGATCATGAAATCCGCCACGCAGAAGCTGTCGAAGTCGGACGGCGACACCGGTGTGCGCGACCTGCGCGCCCGCGGCTGGACGCCGGCGCAGGTGATTGCCAGAGCGCAGGAGCTGTCGGAGAGAACGGAACGGAGTTGACGGAGGGAACGGGATCACCACAGAGACACGGAGCAACGGAGATTGAACGGAGAGAGTCGGTTCGACGGGCGTCGCGAAGCGACGCTGCGCGATCGGATCGATCGTGAAAACGAGCACCACCCCGTGAATGACGAGGTGTTCGTTTTTCACGATCGATCCGTTCGCGCCAGTCGGCCTGCGTTGCAGGCCGACCCGTCGAACCGGCTGTCCTTCCCGTTTAACCTCTGTTGCTCCGTTTCTCTGTGGTGATGCCGTTCGCTCTATCCTCTCCGTTCCCGTTGCCGTCGTCCGCTCTATTCCGGTTTCCTCCCTCCCTCCCATTCCCGTTATCATGCCCCCATGAAAATCCGCTTCCTGATGGCCAACACCTTCGCCTCGGTCGTCGCCGCCGTACTCGTCGCGCAGGCGGGTGGGCCGGCCGTCGTCTTCGCCGCCGAGCACGCCGAGTGCTCGCACCTCGTGACCCTCAAGCTGCCCGACGTCAAGGTCACCGAAGCGGTCGCCGTGCCGGCAGCCGAGACCGGCGCGATCCGGGCGGCGCACTGCCGCGTGAACGGCGTCATCGAGAAGGACATCCGGTTCTCGCTCCTGCTGCCTGACGACTGGAATCGCAAGTTCATGATGGGCGGCGGCGGCGGTTTCGTCGCGGGCATCGACAACCAGGCACGCGGGTCGGTCAATGCCGGCTACGCGACCGTCGGCACCGATACCGGCCATCAGGGCGCCGTGGCGGGCGCCGGGTGGGCGCTCAACGACCTCGAGCGCCAGCTCAATTTCGGCCACATCGCCGTGCACCGCGTCGCCGAAGTGTCGAAGGCGATTCTGCGGAGCTATTACGGATCGAACGAGACCCGTGCGTACTTCTCCGGCTGCTCCAACGGCGGCCGGCAGGCGCTGATGGAAGCGCAGCGTTACCCGGACGACTTCGACGGCATCGTCTCCGGTGCGCCGGCCTACGACTTCACCGGGATCGGTGCGCAGTTCATCAAGGACATCCAGGCCGCATTCCCGGATCCGCGCAACCTGTCCACCCCGATCTTCACAAACGAGACGCTGAAGAGCGTCGAGGCGCAGATTGTCGAGAAGTGCGATGCGGTCGACGGCGTCAAGGACGGGCTGATGGAAGATCCGCGACAGTGCAAGATCGATGTCGCGGCGCTGACCGGCCTGACCGACGTGCAGCGCAACGTCCTGAAGACGATTTACGGTGAAACGAAGAACAAGGACGGCGTGATCTATCCTGCGCAGCCGTTCGGCGGAGAAGGCGATGCTGCCGGTTGGCCCACCTGGATTGTCGGCGTCAGCCCGATGATGATGGCCGCTCAGAAGGCGCCAAGCCTGCGCTACGCATTTGGCACCGAGATGTTCAAGAACTTCGTGTTCGCCGATCCGTCCTGGGACTACAGCCGCTACGAGTTCTCGAACTTCAAGAAGGACACGGCCACGGCGGCGACCGTCCTGAACGCGACGAATCCGAACCTGGACGCGTTCAAGGCGAAGAACCACAAGCTTGTCATCTGGCACGGGTGGTCGGACCCGGCGCTCACGGCGCTCGGCAGCGTGAAATATCACAATCAGGTCGTCGCCCGCGATCCGAATGCGCGCGACTACCTGAGGATGTTCATGATGCCCGGCGTGCTGCACTGCGCCGGTGGTCCCGGACCCGACGCCGTCGACTGGGCATCGGTCATCGACACCTGGGTCGACAAGGGACAGGCGCCGGATCGGGTGATCGCGCGGAAGGTCGCCGCGGGTGGCGCCGTGTCGCGGTCGCGCCCGCTCTGCGTCTACCCGCAGCGCGCGACCTACAAGGGGTCCGGAAGCATCGATGACGCGGAAAACTTTGTCTGCAAGTAGGAGCCGGCTGGCTGCCGCAGTCGTGGGCGCAATCGCCCTGGCCGGTGCGGTGGTCGCACAGCATGCGGCCCCGAGCCCGCTCGATGCCGCCAACGACGCCTGGCAGCGCGGCGAGTTCGCGTCGGCGCTGAACGGCTACATCGGCGTGTTGAGCGCGCCCGGCGGCGATCGCGCGCTCGAGTCGATTGCGCTGACGACCGGCGAGCTGTTTCAGACCCGGGAACTGACGTCCGGCGGACGGAATGGCCGCTTCAGCCCGGACGGTAAGTTCGTCGCCTACGAAACCGGTCTCGAGACGTCGCGCCGGACGAAGATCCTCAAGAACGACGCGACACGGGCGGAAGTCGCCGACCTGCCTGGCGTGTCGGCGACGTTCTCTTCGTCGCTGCCGCTGCTCGCCTACCTCAAGATTCCCGATCACGACGAGATTCGCGCCGCGTCCCAGGCGCTCGAGAAGGCGTCGCTGACGGCGCCGAATCGCAATCAGCTGATCCAGACGCTGACCTGGCTCATCGCGAAGCACGCCACGATCGTTGTCCGCGATCTGAACAGCGGCCGCGAGATGAGCCTGCCGACGCCGGATCTGCTGAAGACGGGACTGACGTTCAGCGCGGACGGCCGCGTTCTGTACTTCCTCGCCGGCCGGGAAGCCGAGACAGACCGCACCGATATCTACGTCATCAGCGAGAACGAACCGCGGCCGGTCGTCGTCGCCGAGGCGCCAGGTTTGAAAAGCGCTCCTGTCGTCGATCCCGCCGGCGTCGTGCTGCTCTACACGATTCCGGCCGTGAACCCGTTGCGCCAGCCGCTGGCGGGTGGGCGAGGTGGTGAGGCGGGAAGGGCGGGAGGGGCAGGACAGGCGGGAAGGGGAGGAGAGGCGGCGGAGAGCGGAGGCGGCGGCAGTGGTGGTGGAAACCTGCCGCCGAGATTCGCGATTGTCGCGCTGAAGACGCGAAAGGTGACGGTCGTGAACGGCGCCGCCCCGGCGTTGTCAGGCGATGGGAAGACGCTCACCTACATCGTGCGCGGCGACGGCGGCTACCATCTCATGGCGGGTCCGACGACCGGGATGCAGACGACAGTCAAGACGACGGTCGATCGGCTCGATGCGCCGGCGTTGTCGTTCGACGGATCGCGCATCGCGTTCCAGCAGATCGTCCACGACGACTGGGAGATCTTCGTCGCCAGCAGCAACGGGACGAGCGAGCAGCGCATCACGCGCGAGATCCAACACGATCTGCAGCCACGATTCATCGGCCCGAACCGCCTGGTCGCGGTCATGGGCGAGCCGCGTCACCGCCGGTCGTATCTTTACGACCTCGGGGGACGAAGTGGGGACGGGACCGAGACGCCTTCGACTCCAAGGCGCATCCGGCTGTTCCACAACAACACCGTCCGGACAATCGCGCCGGAATATCAGTGGGCGCCCAGCCCGGACGGTACGCAGATTCTGATCGGTGCGGAGCGCGACGGCGATACCGTTTCGCCTGACCGTGGCGTCTATCTCGTCGATCTCGGACAAAAGGTGACGAAGGCGGATCTGCTGAAGCGGCTCCGTGCCAACCTGGCCAGCGAGACGGCCCTCAAAGCCAACGGCACGCGCGCGTTCCAGCCGATCGCGGCGGAGGTCCAGCGCCAGGTGGCACGGGCGTGGTCCGCGCGGATCTTCGAGTACGAGAAGGCGCTCTTCGATTTCGATTCGAAGCACATCTCGCAACCAGGCAATCGTCTCGCGTCCGAGTTCCTCTACAACACCTACAAGTCGTTCGGGTACGAGCCGCAGTACCAGTGGTTCGACGCGCGTCAGGCGGCCGGGGGGCGGACGGCCAACGTCGTGGCCACGCTGCGCGGGACGGTGAACCCCGAGCTCGTGTACGTGGTCAGCAGCCACTACGACTCTGTCGTCGCGGGTCCGGGAGCCGACGACGACACGTCGGGGACGGCGGCGCTGCTCGAGGCGGCGCGTGTCCTCGCCGGCCATCCGATGGCCGCCACGATTGTGTTCGCGTCGTTCACCGGCGAAGAAGCCGGACTGCTCGGCAGCCGCGAATTCGTCCGGCGCGCGGTGGCCGACAAACTGCGCGTCGTCGGCGCGTTGAACAACGACATGATCGGGTGGATGAACGACAGCCGCTACGACAACACGATCCGCTACTCGAATCCCGGAATCCGCGATATTCAGCACGCCGCGGCGATGCTCTTCACGCGGCTCGTGACGTTCGACGCGCTGTATTTCAAGGGCACGGACGCGGTGTCGTTCTACGACGCGTACGGCGACGTGGTCGGCGGCATCGGCTCGTATCCGGTCCTCGGCAGTCCCCATTACCACCAGGCGAGCGACCTCCTCGAATTCGAGAATCACCAGCTGATTACCGAAACCAGCAAGACGACGATCGCGACGCTGATGCTGTTGGCGTCGAGCCCGTCGAGGCTGACGCGGCTACGAGTGGACAGCGTCGTGGGTGGCACGGCGTCGCTGTCGTGGGCGCCGGCTCCGGAAAGCGGCCTCGCTTCGTACGTCGTCGCCTACGGTCCGCCGACCGATCGCTTCCGCCATCGTGTCACCGTGACGCAGGCGCACGCGGCGCTGCCGCAGGTCACGCCCGGGATGGTCGTCTCGGTGAAAGCGGTCAATGCCCGCGGCCTCGAAGGCTGGGACTGGGCCACCGCGCGCATCGCGGATGCGCCTACTTCAACGAATCCAGGCGCTGCTTCAGCCGCGGCACATCCGGATAATCGGTGACGAGGGTCTGGACGATGGCCGCCGCGCCTTCGCGCTGACCGGCGGCTTCGAGCGCATCCGCGGTCAGCATGCCGTGACGAATCCGGAGCGAGCGGTTGTCCCTCGGCGGCTGGATCGCCCTGAGTTTGTCGATGGCGGCCCGCGCATCCTTCCGATCGAGCAGCAGCGATTCAGCGGCGACCAGCTGGACTTCCGGATCGTTCGGATGTCGATCAGCCGCCAGCGCGAGAAGTGTCGCCGCGTCGTTCCCCCGTCCGGCTTTCCGTTCGATCTGCGCCTGGTTGTACAGACCGGCGAGCAGCAACCGCTCGACGTCAGCCGGCTGGCCGCTGCGGATGCCGACGCCGCCCGCATACGCGTAGACGAGCGAGCCGCCATGTTCACCGGCTTCATACAAACAGAGCAGTCCGATCACACCAACGACGGATGACGCCGCATAGACGACGCGCCGCTTCGGCGACCGCCAGAGCAGGAGCGCGATCGCCTCGAGCGCCATCACACCCAGGAATACATTGCGAGTCCGAATGCCCCACTCTTCGTGCTCCGTCACCGCCGCGCGCGCGCCGGGCACGCGCTCGACCGGAGCGTGTGCCGCCGTACCGGACTGCGCGGCCAGCCACGCCGCAATCGTGCCGACGAGCAGCAGCGTCGTCGCCGCTGGCGCGACGAACGCCGGCCGGCCCATCAGTGAGATGGCGCGGAACACGACGCCGACGACGAGCAGCGCGATCGCGAAATGCACGAATTGCGGATGGTAATAACCCATGCGGGAGAGCGTACAATCATGCGCATGAAACGTCTAATCCT
>Ga0068863_100002161_pt1 | contig 19500 bp, 18 predicted proteins | sample KBSSwiS62_FD_66596 | JGI IMG/M metagenome (GOLD analysis project Ga0068863, IMG submission 66596) | Switchgrass rhizosphere microbial communities from Kellogg Biological Station, Michigan, USA - KBS Switchgrass S6-2 | ecosystem: Host-associated > Plants > Roots > Rhizosphere > Soil ...
GGGCGCGCGGTCATCATCGTGAAGTAGGCGAGGTTGCCGCCCTTTCCGGATGCCATCAGCGCATCGAATACCGCGCGTTCCTTGTCCGACAGTCCCACTGGCACGGGCCCGCCCGCAAGTGCTGCCGCGACTTCGGGAGGGACCGTCGCCGGAAGATTGATGTGGATGCCGAGCAACCCCGGTGCGGACTGGCGCGCCATCGCGCTCGTAATGGGAGTGCCCCAATCGCCGCCTTGGGCGACGTAGCGCTTGTACCCGAGGCGCGTCATCAGCACGGCCCAGGCTTGCGCGATGCGATCGGGATCCCAACCCGTGGTCGTCGGCTTGGCGGAAAAGCCATATCCCGGCAAGGAGGGGATGACGACATCAAAGGCGTCCTCCGCGCGGCCTCCATGCGCTGTGGGATCGGTCAACGGACCGATGATCTTCAGTTGCTCGACGATCGATCCCGGCCAGCCGTGCGTGACGATCACCGGGAGCGCATTCGCGTGCTGCGAGCGGACGTGGATGAAGTGAATGTCGACGCCGTCGATCGTCGTGACGAATTGCGGAAGGGCATTGAGCTTCGCTTCCGTCTTGCGCCAGTCGTAGGCGCTGCCCCAATACCGGACCAACTCCTGCAGCTTCTCCAACTGGGCACCTTGCGATCGATCGGCGACGGTTTCCTTGTCCGGCCAACGCGTGGCCGCAATGCGCCGGCGAAGGTCATCGAGCGCCGCTTGCGGCACCTCGACCTTGAACGGACGGATGGACGGATCTCCCGCTCCCTGACTCGCAGCGCTCGTGGCTTGCGCTTGGATGGGACCGGCGAACATCGAGAGGCAGACACAGAGTGCTGCCGAGGCTGCCATTCGGAACATGGCGATGTCCTTGTCTCGGATTATGGAAGGGAGGCGTTACCGAGCATGGATTTCTCTAGATTCCTGATATGCAGGAAATCACATCCGACCCCCGAGGTCGATTGGACCAAGGTATCGCTCGGCGCCCTGAGCGCTTGGCCAATACCATTGTCCAATACCGTCGCCGCCCAGATTGAGATGTGATGGAAGCCCGATGCGGGCAGTGGAGCGCGCGATGATCACCCTTAGCGTCAACGGAAAGTCGCGCAGCGTCGATATTCCCGGCGACATGCCGTTGCTATGGACGCTGCGTGACGTGCTGAACATGACCGGCACCAAATTCGGCTGCGGCGCCGGCCTTTGCGGCGCATGCACGATCCATCTCGATGGGAAGCCGACGCGCTCGTGCATCACGCCGGCGTCCATGGGGGTGGGAAAGCGCATCACCACCATCGAGGCCATCGGGACAACACCCTCAGGTAGGAAAATTCAGGCGGCCTGGCTTGCGTTGGAGGTTCCGCAGTGTGGCTACTGCCAGTCCGGCCAGATCATGTCCGCATGTGCGCTGCTCGACGCCAAGGCGAAGCCGAGCGACTCGGACATCGATGACGCCATGGCAGGCAACATCTGCCGCTGCGGAACCTATGCACGGATCCGAGCAGCCATCAAGAAAGCCGCCGGCGTTGGCAGCGCGGAGGGATGAGATGAGCGCTGGAGAGTTAACCTCGCCCTCGCGGCGACAGTTTCTGGTCGCGACCACTGCCGTCGGCGGCGGGCTGCTGCTGGGCTTTGGTCTGCCCACCCGTAGTGAGCTCCGCGACACGCTGACGACCGATGCGCCCTTCGCACCGAATGCGTTCTTGCGCATCGATCGTGCCGGCAAAGTGACGTTCGTCATCCCGCTCATTGAGATGGGGCAGGGCACGTACACGTCGCTCCCGATGCTGATCGCCGAAGAGCTCGAGGTCGACGTCGACAAGGTTGCCCTCGAGCACGCGCCCCCCGACGACAAGGTCTATGCCAATCCGCTGCTCGGCGCGCAGATCACGGGCTCGTCGAGCGCGATACGCGGCATGTATCTGCCATTGCGCCAAGTGGGCGCCACCGCCCGCGAAATGCTGGTGGCGGCGGCGGCGCAGCGCTGGAAGGTCGAGCCGGCGAGCTGTCTTGCGTCGAGCGGTGCGATCGTTCACGTTCCGACGGGCCGAAGGCTTCGCTATGGTCAACTCGTCGATGCGGCTGCCAGGGTGCCGGTCCCCGACAAGGTTTTGCTCAGGGAGCCTTCGCAGTTCAAGCTGATCGGGACGCCGCACCGACGTCTCGATATTGCAGGGAAAGTCGACGGCACGGCGAAGTACGGCATCGATACACGCGTCCCGGGGTTGCGATTCGCCGTGTTGGCGTCCTCGCCGACCTTCGGCGGAAGGCTGATCGCCATCGACGAGGCAAAAGTGAAGGCCGTGCGAGGCGTGAGCGAGGTCGTCCGGCTCGACGATGCTGTGGCCGTCGTCGCCACGAATACCTGGGCCGCCAAGCAGGGGCTCGCTGTCGCCGCGCCGCAGTGGGACCCCGGACCCAACGCGAAGCTCTCGACCGCTGACGTTGTCGAGCAACTCGCCCGCGCCTCGGAAAAGCCCGGCGCGATCGCCCGTCACGAGGGCGATGCCGTCGCGGTCCTCGGAGGTGCGCCACGACGCGTCGAAGCCGTCTACCAGCAGCCCTTTCTGGCGCACGCGACCATGGAGCCGATGAACTGCACGGTGCAGGTGACGCAGGGCGGCTGCGACATCTGGGTCGGCACGCAGATTCCAGGCATTACCCAGGCGGCCGTCATGAAGCTCACAGGCCTCACGCGAGAGCAGGTGCGCATCCACAATCATCTGCTGGGTGGAGGGTTTGGCCGGCGTCTGGAGTGCGACGGTACGCTGCGGGCGGTTCAGATCGCGCAGCAGGTGCGTGGGCCGGTGCAGGTCATCTGGACGCGCGAGGAAGACATTCAGCACGACATGTATCGACCGTATTACTACGATCGCATCAGCGCCGCGTTGGACGCGCAGGGCAAGCCGCTCGCGTGGTCGCACCGGATTGCCGGCTCGTCCATCGTCGCCCGCTACTTTCCGCCGTGGCTCAAGGACGGCATCGATCCCGACGCGGTGGAGTGCTCCGCTAACCACCCGTATGACGTCGGCGCGATTCATGTCGATTGGGTTGCGCAGGAGCCGCCGGGGATTCCGACCACGTGGTGGCGCGGCGTGGGCGTGACGCGCGGAACCTTCGTGGTCGAGAGCTTTTTGGACGAGCTCGCGGTCAACGCCAAGGCGGACCCGCTTGCCTATCGCATGGCGTTGCTTGACAAAAATCCGCGCGCGAAGGCTGTCCTGCAGATCGCGGCGGAACGCGCCGCTTGGGATCAAGTGCTGCCGTCCGGGCGGGGCCGTGGAATCGCGCTTTGCACCGGCTTTGGCAGCTTCATCGCGCAGGTCGTGGAAGTAAGTGTCGACAAGGATGGCACGGTCAACCCGACGCGGGTTTGGTGTGCCGTCGATTGCGGGGTTCAAGTCAATCCGGACACGATTCGCGCGCAGATGGAGAGCGGCATCATCTTCGGCCTGTCGGCCGCGCTTTACGGCGAAATCACACTCAAGGACGGCCGCGTCGAGCAGAGCAATTTCGGCGACTATCGTGTGCTGCGCATCAACGAGGTGCCGCGGATCGACGTCGCTCTCGTGAAGAGCCAGGAGTCGCCCGGCGGCATCGGAGAGCCCGGGACTTCATGCTTGATGCCGGCGCTGACCAATGCGATCTTCGCTGCGACGGGCAAGCGGATTCGCAAGCTGCCGGTGAGCGATCAGGCGCGGTCTGCGGAATAGGGCCGCAACGATGCCCGCATCGTCGGCATCAAGCGGGCGATCCGTGAGAACATTGCCTTGCGTGCCGGTCTAACCTTGAACGTTGCCTCCCCTCAACGGTATGCGTGTGATGTCTGGAGAGAGTCGAGTAGAGCCGCAGAATCCCATCGTCTTCATCCTGGACGACGATCGCCGGATCCGTGAATCGCTATCGGAGCTTCTTTTAAGCTTCGACATGCGCGCAATTGCCTTCGCCTCCGCCGCCGAGTACCTGGCTCATCCCAAGCCGAATGGCCCGACCTGCCTCGTGCTGGACGTGGAACTACCGGACATCAACGGCTTGGATCTGCAAAGTCGGATGGGCCAAGACGATCACACTTCCATCGTATTCATCACGGGGCATGGCGATATCCCGTCCTCGGTCCGCGCCATCAAGTCCGGGGCGGTCGATTTCCTGACGAAGCCCTTCAAGGATTCAGACCTGATGCGGGCGATCGATGCGGGCGTTGCACAGAGTCGCGAGGCGAAGCGAAAGACCGCGGAACGCGCCGAGCTGCATCGACGCTTCTCATCGCTGACGCCGCGGGAACGGGAGGTGCTGCCGCTCGTGGCGAGCGGGCTTCTGAACAAGCAGGCGGCCGCCGAGCTTGGCATCAGCGAGATCACGTTGCAGGTTCATCGCGGCAACATCATGAAAAAGATGGCCGCCGAATCGCTTGCCGAGCTCGTCAGAATGGCAGCGGCGCTCGAGATACCGATGACCCGCTCCCGGCATTCTTCAGGCTGAGCCAATCAGAGCCGTTGGATCAGGTCGGGCCGGCATCGAGCTGGCGGACCGCAAAGTGAAGTGAAAGACGGCGCCCTGCGGCGTATTCGGAGCAAACCACAAGCGGCCGTCGTGCGACTCGATGATCGCGCGGCAGATCGACAGGCCCATTCCCATGCCGTCGGACTTGGTCGTGAACAGCGGATTGAATATTCGGTCTGCGTCCTCCGGACTGATTCCCCTCCCTGTATCTGCCACCGACACGATGACGCGCTCGCCTTCGTAGGGACCGGACCGCACGCTCAGGTTTCTCGGCTCACGATTCGCTGCCATCGAATCGATCGCGTTCGTGATGAGGTTCAACAGCACCTGCTGCAACTGGATGCGATTTCCTGTGACTTCTGGCAGTGCGCTGTTGCGCTCGGCAAGGACAAGTATTCCATGCCTCTGCAACGCCGTGCCGGCCAAGGCAAAGGCTTCCTCGACCACATCGTTGAAATCAAACGACGTCCGCTCGCGAACGTCGCTCTTGAAGTTGGCGCGAATATCGCTCACGAGAACACCGGCGCGGTGGCCATCACCGGAGATTCGCTTGAACGCCTCTTTGGCCTTGTCGATGTTGGGTAGTGGACGGTCGAGAAACCGCAGGCCGGCGTCCGCGGTCGTCACCATGGCGGTCAACGGCTGGCGAAGCTCGTGAGCGATCGATGCGGCAACCGCATCTCCGGTCATCAGGCGAGCCTGCCGTTCGCGCCGCTGCCCATGCACGGCCCCGAGTAGCCTGGCATACAGCGTCGTGATCTCGTACAGCAGTACGGTCAGGACGATCGTGCTGGAGAGAAAGCCGACGACGCGCACGGCATACCACCCGGCGCTGAATCGAACGGGCAACGGATAGTAGCTGAGAGGAATCTCGATCAGGTACAGGCACATGACGACCATGAGCCACAGATCGAGGATCGAGCGCCGCCGAAGCCAAAGCGCGACGAGCGCGCAGAGGCAGGTTATGGCGATCGGCGCGCCGACCAGATACGGCCACTGCGGACTGAAGCGCGTCGGATCCAGCATGATGCGCGGCAATATCGCATCGTCGACGATGCAAAAATAGGCACTTGCCGCGGCGGCCGCAGCCGTCCATGCGATACTTCGCAGAATCGCCAGATGGACCTTGCCCTGCCAAGCCCGCTTGCCTGGATCCTTATCTTTCGACAACGCATAACCCAGAACGAAAATAGGGAATCCGCAGTGCCATAGGACGTAGAGCCATGCGGACGTCTGCATGCCTCCGACCAATCCGCTGGGCGCGAGGACGCCGGGAAACGCAAGGATGTACGGGACGACGATGAGCGCGGTAAAGAGATACCCGCTGGCGATCACGAGAATGGCGCGTGAACGCACGATGAAAAACTGCGCGTACAAGAGGATTGCCGTTATGGAATCGGTCACGAACATCGCCGTCGCATAGACGGCTACGAAGGAATTGACAGGCGCGAGCTGTATTCCGGAGAGCGGCCCGGTGATAAGGTACAGGGCGAGCAGCAGGCCGAGCACGATGCCTAGTGCCAGGCGCTTTTGCGCCGGTCCCGGCGGCACGGCCGAGAGGACGAAATGCTGGTCTTCTTCAATAATGGCGCGTGTTCTTGTCAGCATCGCGGCGGCCTCGAGGCGGCGGCGCGGGGTTCAGAAGTCACTCAGCCCTTGACGGTCACGCGCTCAAGGTGAGGGGTCCACTCCGCCATGCGATTTTCGAATGGTACGCCCGCACTTGGTTTTATGACGGGTTCGACTGGCCACGGGGAGCCGCCGAGTTACGAGGTGCGCTTCACCTGGGGGAATCCCCGAGGCCTTCGCTGATGGCCGCGAGGAGCTCAGACGCCTGGAAAGGTTTGACGAACACGCGGCAATTGCTTCCGGCCGACGAGGGCACACGCGGCAGCGTATCGGGATACCCGGTGATGAGGATGCTGAGAAGGCCCGGTTGCGCCGCCTGAACCGATCGCAATAGCTCGAGACCGTCCATTCCGGGCATGTCGATGTCGGAGATGAGGCAGTCGATTTCCGACAAGCACCCGCTGGCGAGCAGGTCGGCGCCAGAGGTGAACAGCCGCACGCCATAGTCCGCCGATTCGAGCAGATATTCGAGCGATCGCAGAACGCTCGGATCATCGTCGACCACGGCAACGACGAAGCCGGATGTGCGGCCCTCCATGGCGTCGTCAGGCCGCGAGCGGATCGGCGCCCAAACTCGCAACCATCGTGACGAGATGCGGCAGCGAATGGGCTTGCATCTTTCGCATCATCGAGCCCCGATGCGCTTTCACGGTAATCTCGCTGATGCCGAGCGCGCCGGCTATCTGCTTGTTCAACCGCCCCGCGACCACTAAGGCCATGACCTCGCGTTCGCGGCGACTGAGCAGTGCCTGCCGCTCCCGGATGATCCGCAACTCGGCGTCGTGACGCAGCGCGGCGCGACTCCCCTCGATGGCCCGCCCGATGATGTCCAACAACACGTCGTCCCGGAAGGGCTTGGTGAGGAAGTCGAGCGCCCCACGCTTCATCGCCTGCACGCTCGTTGGAACATCCCCACAACCTGTAACGAAGATGATCGGCATGTCCGCACGATCGGCCATGATGCGCTCCTGCAATTCGAGACCATTGATTTCCGGAAGCGAGACGTCGAGCACCAAGCAGCTCGGAGAACGAGGGTGTGAGCTTGCGAGAAATTCCATGGCGGAGCCGAACGTCTCTGGCTGCCAACCCGCCGAGTCGATCAACAATTCCAGCGCTTGCCGCACCGAGGGATCGTCGTCGACAACGAAGACGATTGGCGTAACCTGCGTCGCGGACAATGCATTCGCGACGAGCTTGGCTGTCCTCGCCGGCGTCATCGACAGCGCCATGGGCTGCGTCATGGTGACGACCTCCTATTGAGTCGTTGAGCCCCCAACAGGATGGTGGTCCGGTTGCCGCGCGGCCGCTATTACATCTTTCTGTTAGATACCCAACGACGGCGGACCGACAGTACCGTGAGTTCCGGGATCGTACTCATGGCATCGCTGCACGGCACTGATCGATGACCTTCGAAGACGCGCACTGACCAAGCTCGGGAGCTCTGCGCGTCGTGGTTCTTCAAGACGGATCGGCCTGCAGCGGGCCGCCTCTTTATTGAAGCGCTCAACCCACCGGCTGCCCGGTCAACGAAGCAACTTGAACCCCGCGCGAAGTTCTGCAGCGAGAAGCGCAGGCTGCTCCCATGCAGCGAAGTGGCCGCCCTTGTCGAGCTTGTTGTAATGAATCAGCTTGGGATACGCCCGTTCTGTCCAGCTCCGCGGGGCTGGATAGAGTTCGTCAGGGAAGACGCTTACGGCAACCGGGATGGAGACGCCTTTGGCGTTGAAATAGCCCTTGCCCCAATACTCCCAATAGAGACGGGCGCCGGAGACGGCCGTGTTCGTCAACCAGGTGATCGTGATGTTGTCGAGGATGTCGTCGCGCGTGAGACCCTCGGATTCTCCGGCAAAGACACGCGAGATCAGCTCGTAGCTGCGCGCGTCGTGATCGAGGAAATAGGCCGCCAGGCCAACGGGCGAATCCGCGATCCCGTACAGAGTTTGCGGTCGCAAACCCATCTGGAAGCCGTAGGCGATTCCCTTTTGATACACGAACTGCAGGCGCTCGTAAGCGACCTTCTCATCAGCTGAGAGACTTGACGGCGCTGGCGCCCCGGAAAAGGCCGCCCCGTCAATGTCGGCGGGAAAGATACCGGGCATGTTGGTGTGAATCCCGAGCAGTTCCCGTGCCGCCTGCACGCCCATGAGGTCGACGATGACCGCACCCCAATCGCCCCCTTGCGCCACGAATTTCGTGTACCCCAAGCGCTTCATCAGCACGACCCAGGCGCGCGCGATGTGCTCGGGACCCCAGCCGGCCGTGGCCGGTTTGCCTGAGAACCCGTAGCCTGGCAGTGACGGAATCACGACATGGAAGGCATCCGCTGCGCTCGCGCCGTGCGCCGTTGGATTCGTGAGCGGTTCGATGATCTTGAGCTGCTCGACCACCGAGCCGGGCCATCCGTGCGTGACGATGAGCGGCAGCGCATTGTCATGTTTCGAGCGCACGTGAATGAAGTGAATGTCCAGCCCGTCAATCTCGGTGATGAACTGCGGCAGCGCGTTCAGTCTCGCCTCGCACTTGCGCCAATCGTACTCAGTCGCCCAGTACCGCGCGAGTTGTTGAACCGTCGCGAGCTGCACGCCCTGCGACGCATCCGCGACGGTCTCCCGCTCAGGCCAGATTGTCGCGTGGATTCGCCTCCGCAATTCGACAACATCCGCTTCCGGAAAAGTCATTCGAAATGGACGAATCGGGTCGTTTTCAGCGGCTTGGTTGCTGCGTGCTGCGGCGATAGCTTGGGCCATGCATTTGCTCCGGAGGTCTGCCCTGGTTGGGCGGTTCGAAATGCGCGCACCGATCACATCACACGCCAGCGCCGCGTTCCATTGGACGATGGTATTGGCCGATACTTTTGGGTTAGCAGGCCGCGATCCGCGGGTTTTTACGCTGATGACCCACGGAATCGTGGTCATGCGAGTCAAGAGCAAGGCCTAGGATCAAGAACTCTGCCATCGAACAGCCGTGTTCGGATTTATCCGATCGTCGGCGCGATGCGACCTTGCCCGTTATCAGCACGACCTCGGAAGCGCCTGCTCTGCCCCGGGCGCGTGCGCCCTGCTGTTGGGGATCAGCCCAAGGAGCCGTGCGACCTCGGCTTCCGCCGTCCCGTCGGCCCTGCGCCCCACGCCCGTTTCGGCCGCGTAGCGGCAACGGGCGCTGGCGGTGAGGCGTTCGAGGAGTCCTCGACGTGCCCCTCGATACGACGCGAGACCTCGATGTACGCGATCTTCGCCGGTTGCTTGTGCTTCGCAACCAGCTCCATCAGCGCCTGACGATCGGTGCCGCGTATCAGCTTAACCAACTGCGCGTGCTCCTTACAGACTCGCGCAAGCAGGTCCGGATTGGCGATGGTATAGGACTGGATCGCGTGCGCCTTGAAGGCGAACTGCGAAATGGCCTCGGTCAATGGCACGTTGCCGCAGGCTTCGAAGAACGTCTGGTGGAAACTGAGATTCAGCCGAAAGACGTCACGCAAGCGACCTGCCCTTACTGCCGCGCAGTGCTGCGTATGCACCCGCTCCAGTGTTTGCACGACTTGGGGGGCGACCGGCAGGGGCATCACCTCGACTGCGGCTCGCTCGAGGATCTCGCGAACGAAGTAGATCTGCTCGACTTCGAGGGTGGTGAAATCGCGAACGGCGGCCCCGCGATTGGGGCGCCGCGTCACCATCCCCATGAGTTCGAGCTCGGCCAGGACCTGCCGGACGACGTGCCGCTTGATGTTGAACCGGGCCAGCAGATCGTCCTCGACCAGGCGCTCGCGAGGCCGAAGAAGGCCAAGCGCGATCTCCTCCTCCAGACGCTCAACAATGTCGGCAAGGCGGGGCGCCTCGGGGCGCTTGGCGACGCGTTCGTCACCCATGCTCGGTTCGGGACGTCGCGTGCGCACTTCGTCACCGGCCTCCGGTTACCGCGGAGCCTCCGGCGGTCGCGAGTCCGCCGAGATACGCACGCCCCTTCGGGTCCGCGATCACGGCATCCAGGTTGCCGAACTCGAGCACACGCCCCTGATGCACGAAGAGGAAGCGCTCGCACGACTCCGCGAGCACTTCGAGATGGAAGGCTTCGTTTGGATGGACGCACAGCAAGACGACGTTTCCCTCGTTGCGCAAGCGGCGGAAGAACTGCAGCATAAAGCCGATGTAGCCGTCCTGGATCGAGAACTGAGGCTCGTCGAACAAGTGGACGAGGGGGCGTGCCCGCCGTGCCCGCTCGAGCATCCATGGCATGCGGGTTTTACGAAAGGCACGAACCTGATAGGACTGATGATAGTGGATGGCGAGGCGGTCCCGCTCGGAGTAACGAACGCGGTGGATGTCGCGCCCGCCCACCAGCACACGCCCCTCGCTCGGAGAATTGCTGCCTGTAATGAGCTCGAAGAGCGTTGTCTTGCCGGAGCCGTTGGGACCGAGCACGCCGATCGTCTGCGGGCCCTGGACGGTGAATTCCGCGACGAGTGTGAACGCCGCTGCACGAGACATGGGCGACCGGTAGTAGCGTTTGACCAGGCCTTCGACCTGGAGCGCGGGCGCGCTCATCGGACGTCCGTCAATCCGAGCGCGCGGCGCGCCGAGGAGTCCGCACGCAAGGCGGACGCCTGTCCCTCGTGCACGATCCGCCCTGCGTGCATGACGCAAACGCGATCGGCAACGTCGAGCACGATGCGTACGTTTTGATCGACCACGAGCGCACCGACCCCTTGGTCTCGCAACGAACGTATGGTGCCCATCACATCCTGTACGACCTTCGGCGCGAGCCCCTGGCTCGGCTCGTCGAAGAGAACGAGGCCCGGCCCGCCTGCCAGTGCCCGGGAGATGGAAACCATCTGCAGCTCGCCACCGGACATGTTTTCGCAGTCGCGCGCCAGCAGATTGCGCAATGCCGGGAAGATCTCGCAGCAGGCCGCGGTCGTGTGGGCTGGAAACGGCGATGTTCCGCGAGCGATGGAGAGATTGCGCGCTGCGCTCAGGGTCGGAAAGACACGTCGATCGTCCGGTACCCACTTGATGCCGAGCCGAGAAATCCGATGCGTGGCCCAGCGGGTGATGTCGCGGCCCTGCCATTCGATCACCCCGCTTCGCGCCGGCGTGAGGCCTAGGATCGAGCGCAGTGTTGTGGTCTTGCCCGCGCCGCTCGGGCCGAGCAGCGCCACGATCTCGCCCGCGCCAACGCTCAGCGAAGCGCCGAACAGCACCTGCGTTTCGCCGTAATACGTGTCGATCGCGCGGACGTTGAGCATCATTCGAGGGCCGCGAGCGCCGAACGCTGCACCCAGGGATTGGCGCGAAGCTCCTGCGGCGACCCACACGCGATGACCTGTCCCCAGTGGATGACGTTGATGAAGTCGGCGAGCTGGAAGAGGAAACGCATGTCGTGCTCGATGACCACGATCGTCAACGTTCCCTTCAACTCCGCGACGAGGTCGGTGAGGCGCGCCGTTCCGTCCGCGCTCAGCCCCGACGTGGGCTCGTCCAAGAACAGAATCCTGGGCGCCGTCGCAAGGGCGAGACCGATCTCCAGCGCTCTCCGCTCGCCGTACGCGAGATCGCGAGTCCGGACGCGTTCGCGCCCACGCAAGCCGATGCGTCCCAGAATCGCCGCTGCCTGATCCTGCGCCACCGAGTCACGGGCCCGGTCGCGCCACGCGTCGAACGACCGATCGCGGCTCGCAGGCAGAGCGACGACCACGTTGTCGAGTGCCGTATCATCGTCGAAGAGGCTGATGCTCTGAAACGACCGGGCCACGCCGCTGCGGGTGATCTCGGCAGCGCCGAGGCCGCCGATCGAGCGCCCGTCGAGACGAATGTCGCCACGGTCCGGCGCATACATGCCGGTCATGCAGTTGAAGCAGGTTGTCTTGCCGGCACCGTTCGGCCCCATGATTCCGGTAAGCGAGCCCGCCTCGAATGCGAGGTCTATTCGCTCCAGCACGACGCGGTCGCCGAATCGCTTGTGCAGGCCGACGGCTTCGAACAGCGCCATCTCAGTCCGCCTTTCGCCAGCGCGCGCCGAGGTCACGCAACACACCAGCGAGACCCTCGGGCTTCCACAGCACGACCGCCATGAACAGCAACCCGTACCAGAACAGCCACGTCTCGGTGTAGGCTCCAAGCAGGTCGCGCGCGAGGATGAAGAATGCAGCGCCCAGGATGGGCCCCCAGAAGCTTACGAGCCCGCCACCGATCAGCACCATCATCACCACCAAACCCGACTGGTGCAGGCTCATCACGTTCGGATAGGCCGACTGCTGCGCCATGGCGAACAGCGCCCCGGCAAGCGCGGCAATCGCCGCCGAGATGACGAACGCGAGCCACTTGTACAGCCACACGCGATAGCCGAGAAAACGCGCCCGCATTTCATTCTGCTTTATGCAGTGGAGCACGCGCCCGAACCGCGAGTGGACCCCGCGCCAGCAGATCACGGCCACGAGGGCCAGCGCCGTGACGACGACAAGGAACAGGGCTTCGTTTGAGTTGGTGTCGTACGACATGAGGGCGAGCGGCACGCTCATCCGTTTGATATTGAGGAGACCGTCCTCGCCGCCTGTCACCGAATGCCACTTGAATGCGATGAACCAAAACACCTGGCCGAAGGCGATCGTCAACAGCGCGTAATAGATGCCGCGCCGGTGCGACACGAAGGTGGCGACGAGCGCGCCCGCCAGTATCCCCAGGACGATCGCGCCGGCGAGGTCGAACCAGAAATTCGACCAGACCTTGAGTTGCAGCAATCCGAATCCGTAAGCGCCAATCCCGAAGAACGCACCGTGACCGAAGGACGGCAAACCCGAGTTGCCCAGCAGCAGGTTGTAGCCCATCGCGTAGATCATGAAGATCGCGATCTCGAGGGCGAGATACTGGTAGAGGCCGACCCGCGTCAACCACAGCGGCGTCGTGGCGAGGATGACCACGGTTGCAAGAAGCGGCCACGGAACGAGCGACGCCGGTTTCAGGACGACGAAAGGAGCGATAGCGCGGGTGTCCTGCGATAGCTCGCCCTGACCCGTCACGGCGATCGAGGCGTGCGACGGCCGACGGGCGATGGAATGAACATTTGAGCTCGACTGGACAGGGCTTGACGTCGCCCTCTAATGCAACGATGATCATTATCGTATGCATCAATAGGATTATCAATAGTCTTGGTGACCGGCCCGCGGTAACCGAGCGTCCACTGGAGGAGATCCGCTATGACCGAAGCAGCGAAAAGCGATGGCGCACGTGTTGCTGCAGACCATGACGATTCGCCCAGCCCGGCGTGTCCCGAATACTCTGCGCCTCGCGACCCGGCGCGCAGGTCATTGCTCGCAGCCGTCGCTATCGGTGTGGGTGGCGCGACTTTCTTTGGGCCATGGAAGATGAATCGCGTGTGGGCGCAGGCAGCGCAGAAGAAGCCGCTCGTCATCGGTCTGACCATGGACGCATCCGGACAATACGCGGCGTCGGGGGGCGAAGAGCGGCTGGGCGCGATGATGGCGATCAAGGAATTCAACGACAAGGGTGGCGTGCTGGGCCGAAAGATCGAAGCGCTGCATATGGATACCGAGACGACACCCGCGACCGGCTCGCGCGTGGCGGAGCGGATGATTACCCGCAACGAAGCAGCATTTCTCATCGGCGGATTGCACTCCGGTGTCGCGAACGCCATCTCGCAAGTTGCGCAGAAATACGGCTGCGTCTATTTCAATACCAACTCCAGTTCCCCCACGGAGGCGGGCAAGGACTGCCACCGTGTCAAGTTCGTGTGGGACGGCAACGGCACCAACTTTGCCGAAGCGATCGTCAAGAACGCGATCAAGAGCAGCGGTAAGAACTGGGTGCTTCTCACCAACGACTACGTCTGGGGCCATAACACGTCGAAGGCGACGCGTACGCTTGTCGAGGCGAACGGCGGCAAGATCGTGGACGAGCTCATGATCCCGCAGAACACGCGTGATTTCTCGTCCTATCTCATCAAGCTGCAGCAGATGAAGCCTGAGGTCGTGGCCGCGGCGGTGGGCGGCGACGACATCAAGGCGCTGCGCCAACAGGTGGTCCAGCTCGGGCTGCAGAAGCGCATGGCGTGGATCAACAACCAGCAGGACTGGCCGGACGTTTACGGTCTCGGACCGGAGCAGATCTTCGGCGTCTTCGGCACCAACTGGTACTGGATGCTCGACCTGCCGGCCGTGAAGGAATTCGTGGCCGCCTACCAGAAGGTGTATCCGGGCATGGCGATCCAGGTGCCGGGCAACGTCTATTACAACGGTTATGTCGCCACACGCGAACTCCTGCGCTGCGTCGAGGAGGCAGGGACCACCGCGAACATCGCGGTCATCAAGAAGCTCGAAGGCCGCAAGATGCCGGCGCGCGACCGTATGCAAACGTACGACGCCTGGATCGATGCCGCGACCCATCAATGCCAGCAAACGATCTACATGGCGACCTACAACGACCAGCCCAAGGTGAAGGACGACATCTTCAAGATCCTGACCCAGTCCGAGCCCAAGGATGTGATGGACGCGGATGCGCCCAAGGCGTGCAAGCTCGAAACCTACGAAGCCACTCCGACGTACGAGATGTGAAACATCGGTGAGCCTCGTCCCTCACCTGGTCAACGGTCTTGCACTCGGCCTGCTCTTCGCGCTGATCGCACTCGGCTTCATGCTGATCGTCAGCGTGATGGAGACCATCAACCTGGCGCACGGTTCGTTCTTCGCCCTCGGAATGTATATCGCGCTCATGGTGATGTCTCCCGGCGACGGAACATCGGCGCTGTGGTCCGACTACCGCTCGCTACCCATCGGCTGGCGCTACGCGATCGCGCTCGTCGTCGCGCCGGCAATCGTGGGTGGTTTCGGCATGCTGCTGGAGCTCGCGCTGCGCCGCACCTACGGTCGCGACGCCTTGTATGGTCTCCTGCTGACGTTCGGCGCTGCGCTTGTTATCGAGGAGGGCATTCGCGCAGTGTTCGGCTCGACCGAGAAGCAACTGCCGCTGCCGGAAGCCGTCTCCGGTGCGTTCATGCTGGGCGAACTCATCTACTCAAAATACAGGCTATTCGCCTGCGTGTTCGCTGCCGGCGCCATCGCGCTTCTCTGGTTGTTCCTACAGAAGACGCCCTACGGATCGATCATCAAGGCCGGCGCGCACGACAGTGAAATGGTGCGGGCGCTTGGGATCAACCTGCCCAGGCTGCGCCTGTTCGTCTTCGCGCTGGGGGTCGCATTGGCAGCGATCGCGGGGATCATCATGGCGCCGATATGGGGCATTCGTCCGCACGTCGGAGTCGACGCCGTCGTGCCCGCCTTCCTCATCATCGTTTTGGGCGGCGTCGGCAGTTTCTGGGGCGCGGTGCTGGCGGCGCTCCTCGTCGGGCTCGTCGTTGGATTAAGTGGCGCTTATGCCTCGGAATGGTCGCTGCTCTCAATGTATTTGCTATTCATCGCGGTGGTGACGTTCCGCGGCCGCGGGTTGTTCGGCAAGAAGAGCGTGCTGGATGTCTGAAGTCGCGCCCCTGAGGGGCAGCGTGGCGCTGGTGGCCGGCGGCTATGGCGGCATTGGCGAAGCCTGCGCGAAGGTGCTTGCGGAGCAGGGTGTAACGACCGTTATCGCCGGCCGCGATGCCAGCAAGGCGGCCGCGGCGGCACGTGCGCTCGCGGGCGACGTCGCAAGCTCGGTGGCGTTCGACGCACGCGACGTGGCCTCGATCCGGACCGCCGTAAGCGAAGTCGCGTCGCGTCACGGCCGAATCGATTTCCTGGTGAATTGCGTTGGAACTCAGCAGATCGAGCCGATGGTCGATGTGACCGAAGAGGCCTTCGACCGCGTGCTCGACGTTAATCTCAAGGCTGCTATGTTCCTTGGGCAGGCGGTTGCGCGCGTGCAGATTGCGGCAGGAACTGGCGGGCGTCATGTCCATCTGCTTTCGGTACGCGCGCTCCTCGGCGTGAGAGACCGCGGTTATTCCTCGTACTGCAGCAGCAAGGGCGGGCTCGCCTTGCTCGTGCGCCAGCATGCCGTCGAGCTCGCCGCGGCTGGGATCAACGTGAACGGCGTGGCGCCCACCGTGGTTCGAACGCGGATGGCCTCCGACTGGAACGATCCGGAAGTCCATCGGCGCCTGCTCGAACGCATTCCTCTCGGGCGGATCGCCGAAGTCGAGGACGTGAGCGGTCCTGTGTTGTTCTTCCTCGGGCCGGCGTCCGCTTTTGTGACAGGGCAGATCCTTTATGTCGATGGCGGCATCACGGCGACACAGTAAGCCATACCGAATAGACCCCATGCCATCGAAGACGGGCGTAATGAACGTCGCGAGCAGATGAGGACGATCTACCAAGCCAGCCGCGAGTCGTACGGCGCGCCCAGGGTATCCCCACGAGAGAAGGTTGGCTCTACCTGGCTGCGGTACTGGACGCGTACTCGAGAGCCTTGGTGGGCTGGGAGATGAGCCGAATCCTGGGCACCCAGTTGGCGATGGACGCATTGAACATGGCGATCGCACATCGGGGTCCACCGGTAACGCTGCACTCCGATCAGGACTCAACGTACGCCACCGGCAGCTACCGGGAGATCGTCAACCGCTATGGCATCAAGCAGAGCATGAGTCGCAAAGGTGATTGTTGGACAACGCGCCTATGGAGAGCTTCTTCCACACGCTCAAGACGGAATTGGTCTGCACTGCGACTAAAGACACGCGACGATGCGCGGGTCAGCTTGTTCGATTACATGGAGACTGCGGGACGGTCAGGCCCAGTCCTTTCGCCGTCTTTAGATTGATCACCAATTCGAAGGTGGTGGATTGCTCGACCGGAAGATCAGCGGGCTTCGCGCCCTTCAAGATCTTATCTGCATAGGGGGCGACGCCGGTACTCTTTGCGAAGGTTCACACCATACCCAGCCAGCCCACCATCTACGGCTTCATCGGCGAACGCATAGAAGGCGGGGATTCGGTTAGAGGCTGCAAACGCGATGATTAGGGCTCGTTTATCAAACGTAACTGGATCGCTTTGGATTAAAAGTGCTTCCGGTCGCTCGCATTCCTGCAATGCACTTATCAAATCGTCGGGACCTTGATAGGGAAGCGACTGGAGGTGCACGCCAAGTGAAATTGCATCCTTTCGAGCCCCTTTGGAATTGTCATGTTGTTCTTATTCCACACGATGCCGACTCGGGAGACATTCGGGAGCATCTCCCGCAACATCTGCAACCTCTTGCCATAATTCAGTTCGAAAATAATCGATGGACCGGTGATATTTCCCTCGGGGCGTGCCAAATTGCGAACGTGATTACGTCCGATCGGGTCGGAGGTGATTGCCATTACGATCGGGATAGTCGCTGCGGCTCGTTGCGCTGCGCTCACAGCAGCTGGCGTCACAGCCACTACAACGTCTGGCTTCCAACTCACAAGCTCCTCGGCGAGCTTGGGCAGTCTTTCGACTCTTCCTTCCGCTTCGCGAACCTCGATTAGGACACTCTTGCCCGGTATGTACCCAAGTTCCTGAAGCCCCTCCCAGAAACCCTGCGCTTGCGGCCGTTGCGAGAGTACCGGCGAACAGGAAGCCAATCCGGTAAACCCTCGTCTGCTGAGCGGAAAAGGTGCAGGGCGCGGCAAGAGCGATACTCAAAAGGCCGATGATTACCGCGCTCGTGTCGGGCATGGCCTACGGCACGGAACGCCCACGTCCGATGGCTGACGGCACGGGTCGGGTCAATACTGCGCCCTCGCTGTGGGATCGACAAATGGATTTGCTCGAATCCCCCGGTCTCTTACCACCTCATGTCGGTGAAAGGTGAAATTCATGGAAGACACAGATCGCATTGTCAGCAAAGATCGCATGGTCACGGGCTTGTTTCGGGACCGGAACAGCGCCGAGCAAGCATATAGCTCGTTGACGGGTCGCGGCTACGGGAAGGACGACGTCAATCTAGTCATGTCCGATGCCACGCGAAAGAAATACTTTTCTGATAAACCTGAACGGGAGACTGAGCTAGGCACAAAAGCGGCCGAAGGGGCCGGTGTGGGCGGTGCGATCGGAGGCACGGTCGGCGCTGTTCTAGGAGCCATTGCGGCGGTGGGGACGTCCATCGCAGTTCCAGGGTTAGGGTTGGTTATTGCAGGTCCCCTGGCGGCCGCCATTGCAGGGGCCGGTGCCGGCAGTGTGGCCGGTGGGTTGGTAGGCGCGATGGTCGGTTGGGGCATCCCCGAAGAACGTGTCAAGCACTACGAGACCGGAATCAAGGAAGGCGGAATCTTTATGGGCGTCAAACCGCGTTCCGACGAGGACGCTCGATACATTTCGGATAGTTGGACCAAAAACCAAGGGCAACACGTCTATTGGTAGAGAGCGGTCCACTCGCTGATCTCGGCGGAGGATTTAGACTGTCAATTCAACTGGAGATAAAACCATGTTCCACGCACAATTTAAGCGCAACGCATTGATCGCTTCTGTGGCCGGCTGTTTCGCGCTGACTGGACTAGCCGTTGCACAATCGCAACCCACGACGCCGGCGCAGACCTCTGGATCAAATCCGCCGTCGCCCATGTCGACCATGGCTCCCAGCAAGTCAGATACCGCGGATTCGGCGTTTCAGAAGCTGGACGCGGCGAAGGCTGGTTACGTGACCAAGGACCAGGCAGCTAAGATCAATGGCTTCGACTTTACTCAAGCCGATAAGAACAAGGACGGCAAACTTGACCGAGACGAATTCAACACTGCTTGGGGGGTCTACAGAGGCAAGCCGCAAGGCTGATTGGCCCCGAAGTAGTCACTGTTTCCGTAATCAGCACAGGCCCCGCTCCGGCGGGGCTTTTATTTCTGTGTCTCGGACGCTCGTACCGATGAGCAGCCGAGTCTCGCCCCTCATCGCCCCGAAACGCCCGCGCCTCGCGCAGTCGCGGCTCGATGCCGTCCGTATGGCCACAAGCGGTCCGACGCGCGAATCAGCCTCAAGTCGCGACGATCAACAGGAGGGAGCCGCAACCCGCGATACCGGCATGCCGATCATGAGCCCGATGAAGCGCAAGCCAGCAATAGTCACTTCGTCTTGTAGCCAGCCGTCACCTCGTTCTTATGCGCTGCGAAGGCGGCGAGGACTTCTCCCTTCTCACGCGCTGGCACTTTGGCAACGTCCAGACTACGTCCCAACTCGGCCGCCACCTCGTCGAATTCCTCTGGCGAGATCTTGAGGTTACGATGGGCCTCCTCAAGGCTCAAATGAGTTTTCCCCGGCTTTGTTGGCGAGAATTTGAAGGGTCCTCCCGTGACTTCGCACACCCAAAGGGTTCGCATGAACTTGAGCCCCGGCAACCTGTCGAGGTTCTTCGTGTGCCATTCCCTGAGGGCTGGATTCTGCGAAGTCTTTCCCACGATCGGATTCTGCACGAGCGCGTCGCT
>Ga0068863_100002163_pt1 | contig 19483 bp, 17 predicted proteins | sample KBSSwiS62_FD_66596 | JGI IMG/M metagenome (GOLD analysis project Ga0068863, IMG submission 66596) | Switchgrass rhizosphere microbial communities from Kellogg Biological Station, Michigan, USA - KBS Switchgrass S6-2 | ecosystem: Host-associated > Plants > Roots > Rhizosphere > Soil ...
CTGCCCGGCCCGTGGGAGTGGGACGTCAAGCGCCTCGCCGCGAGCCTGGTCATCGCCGGCCGGGAGAACGGGTTCGACCAGGCGCAACGGCAGACCGTCGTCCTCGCCGCGGCCGGCGCCTACCGCGCCTGGGTGCGAAGGTTCGCGGCGATGACGAACCTCGACGTCTGGTACGCCCATGTCGAGGCCGACCAGCTACGTACCCGCCTCGCGGGCGTCCTGGGAAGCCGTCAGGTCAAGCGGGTCGCGCGGGCGACCAGCCGCGCTCGCTCCCGCGACCGGCTGCGGGCGTTCGCCCGGCTGACGCACCTGGTCGACGGCCAGCCCCGGTTCGTCTCCGACCCGCCGCTGCTGGTCCCCGTCCGCGATCTGCTGACCGGAGTCGAACACGACGACCTGATCGGGCAGCTCACCGCCGTTATCGACCGGTACGGCGCCACGCTCTCGGACGACCAGCGCTGGCTGCTCGACCAGTACCGGCTCGTCGACGTGGCGCGCAAGGTCGTCGGCGTCGGCAGCGTCGGCACCCGCTGCTGGGTGGCGCTGCTGCTCGGCCAGGACGCCGACGACCCGCTTCTGCTCCAGATCAAGGAGGCCACAGCATCCGTCCTGGCCGGGCACCTGGACGCGAGCCGGTACGACAACCAGGGCGAACGCGTCGTCGCCGGGCAGCGCCTGATGCAGGCCGTCGGCGACATCCTCCTCGGCTGGCAGCGGGTGCACGGGGCTGACGGGCGCCGGCACGACTACTACGTCCGGCAACTGCAGGACTGGAAAGGAGTCGCCGTCGCCGAGCATCTGACCCCCGACGGCCTCGCCCTGTTCGCGCGGCTCTGCGCCGGCACGCTTGCCAGGGCACACGCCCGCTGCGGCGACCGCATCGCGATCGCGGCCTACCTCGGCGCGGGCGACAACTTCGACCGCGCGGTCGCCCGGTTCGCCGAGGCCTACGCCGACCAGAACGAGCAGGACCACGCGGCGCTGGCCGAGGCGGTGCGCTCCGGCCGGCTCGGCGCGGCGACCCGGCAGATCGCCGGCGCGGCCCCAGCGGCAGCCCGCTGACCGTACAGCCCGAGCCGCACGGACGCGGCGGGCTGGGGGAGACGCTGCAGCTCAGGTGGCTGGCGCTGCCGATCTTCGCCAGTGACCTGCTGTCGTCGGTGGCGTACCCGACCGGAAAGATCAGAGCGCGAATCCGGGTGTCCACGGCAACAGTGCGACCACCGTCCGGGACCGACCGAACCAGAGCGGTCGGTCCCGGACGGGCTGGCGCGCGGCCGCCGGGTTCAGCTGGCCGGCTTGGCCAGGTCGGCGATGGAGACGAGGTGGTACTTGTCCGCCGTCGCCTTGGTGACGACGATGGCGTCACTGTCCTGGGCGGTCGACTGGTCGAGCGCGATCAGATTGGTAGGCAGGGCTTTCGCCAGCGCGGCGTACACGTCGGCGGGGCTGGTGGCTGTGGCGGATCCGTCGATGAACTGCAGGATCGAGCCGGTGTACTCGGCGAACAGGTCGAGCGAGCCGTCCTTGAGCGCCGCGTAGTACTTCTCCCGGCTGCCTATGTTCAGCGTGGTCTTGACTGAGGCGCCCTGCGCCTTGAGAGCCTCCGCGTAGATCTCGGCGAGGATCACGTTCTCCGGGAAGTTGGCGGAACCGATGGTCAGGCTGACGCCCTTGGCCGCGGTCCCGGTGGCGGCAAGACCGTTGTCGGACAGCCACTGCTTGGCCACCGCGTCCGGGTCCTGCTTGTCCGTCTGCACCTTGGTGAGCAGCGCGGAGAGCCCGGACGTCGTGAGCTTGGCCTGGATGGCGTTGAGAGTCGTCTTGACGCCGTCCGTCACCTTGGCCTTGTTGATTATCGGCACGATGTTCTGGGCCGCGAAGTTGCTCTTCGGGTCGGTGAGGATCACGAAGTTGTTGGCCGCGATCGAGGGGTCAGTGGTGAACAGGTCGGCCGCGTCGACCTGCCCGTTCTTCAGAGCCGTCACGGTGACCGGGCCACCCGTGTCGGTGACGGTGAACTTGCCGAAGACGACGCCATAGTTCTTCTCCAGGCCGGGCACGCCGTCGACCCGGGTCTTGAACTCCGGTGGGCCGCCGAGGATCAGCCTGCTCGCGACGCTCTTGTCGCTCGCGGCGGACGAGCCGCTTCCGGTGCTCGACGTCGACGATCCGCTCGACCCGCAGGCGGCCAGGCCGAGGGCGGCGACGGCGGCGACGGCGGTGGCCGATCTGAGAAACTTCAGCTTCATCTTTGCTCCCTGGTTGTATCGAGGTACGGCCCATTCGGATATGGGTTCCGGACGAGATCAGGCGTGAGATACCTCCGGCTCCGTCAGGACGGCCGACTGGACATCCCGAGCCGCGGCGCCGCGGGCGAACCGTCCAGTGATTCCTCGCGAGACCGCGTAGCGTTGGATTGTCGCGAAAATGAGATCTGTGGTCAGGGCGAGAGCGGCCACCAGCACGCCTCCGCCGATCATCTGCGGATAGTCCTGCTGCGCGAGGCCGTCGTAGATGAATCGCCCGAGGCCGCCGAGAGGAATATAGGAGGCGATGGTGGCGGTCGCGATCACCTGGAGGCTTGCCGACCGGAGTCCGGAGAAGATGAGAGGGAGGCTGCACGGCAGCTCGACCTGGAAGAGAACCTGTGGACCGGTCATGCCCATGCCGGCCGCGGCGTCGCGCACCGCCGGGGAGACGTTGTCGATCCCGGCGTAGGTGTTCGACAGGATGGGCGGAACGGCGAGCAGAACCAGGACGATCTCGGTGGGGATCAGGTACCCGGTGTCCGTACGGCCGTGGAAGTGTGGAGCGATGATCACGGTCAGCAGCACCAGCACCCCCACCGTGGGAAGGGCGCGGACCGCGTTGGCCGCCGAGACCAGCCAGGTGCCGCGTCCGGTGTGGCCGATGAGCATGCCCAGGGGAAGCGCGATCAGGATGGCGATGGCGAGAGCGATCCCGGTGAACCGGATGTGCGCTTCGAGCTGGCTGAGAATGCCGGTGTTCAGGTGGCTGTCTTTCCAGTTGCTGCCGTCGGTGAGCCAGTTGAAGACCCTGGTAATGATCATTTGGCCACCCTCCGCCACGGGACGAATATCCGGTTCAGCAGCAGGACCAGGCCGTCGAGCACGAGGGCGAGCAGAACACACAGCACGATCCCGAGAACGATCGGCGGGTAGTACGGCGTGGGAGTCGAGAGCTGGAAACCGGTCGTGAACAGCTGCCCGAGGTTCGACATTCCGATCGTCCCGGCGACGGCGACGATGCTGACATTGGCCACCAGAGCCACCCGCACGCCCGCCGTGATGACGGGTACGGCAATGGGGAGCTCCACCTTGAAGAAGCGGCCCAGATCCTTGTAGCCGATGGCGCTGGCGGCTTGCAGCGTCTCCTCGGGGACCGAGGCAAGCCCGTCGGCCACGACCCGCACCAGCAGGGCCACCGAGTAGACAGTGAGAGCGATGGGTACCTGGATCGGGTCGAGCGAACTCAGGCCGAGAACCGGCGGGATCATCACAAACAACGCGATCGAAGGGATCGTGTAGAGAAGGCCGGTGACCGAGATCAGCGGCGGGTAGACGAACCGGTTGCGGCGCGCGAGCCAGCCGAGCGGGAGCGCGATCGCGAGCCCGATCACCACCGGGAGCACCGAGAGCCACGTGTGCGACCAAAGCCAGCCGAGGTCCTGGTGGCGATGGTCCATGAAATACCCGATGAAGTGCAGCGGGGACGAACTGGAGCTTGTACCGGCCGCGGCGATCATGATGCCATCGCCGTCCGGGCCTCGATGAGATCGAGGACTTCGCGTGCCGTGACGGAGCCGACCAGGCGACCCTCCGCGTCGACCACGACGCCGCGCCCGGACGGCGACGAGAGGCAGGCGTCGAGGGCCGCGCGCAGGGTTCCTCCCTGGGTGGCGAGGGTGCCGCCGCGGTAGAGCATCTCCTCGGTCACGGTCTCTTCTCCGGCGCGTAGGTGTTCGAGGTTCAGCCAGCCGTGCGGCGTGCCTCCGGCGTCGACCACGAGGATCCAGGTGCCGTCGTCGGAGCCCGTGGGCACCGGGGCGCCCAGCACGACGGTCTGCTCGGCGTGGGCCGAGAGCGTTCCGGCGCTGGTGAAGGCGAGCGCGCGATAGCCCCGGTCCCGCCCGACGAATCCCGCCACAAAGGCATCGACGGGCCGGCTCAACAGTTCTTGCGGAGGAGCGAGCTGCGCGAGCCGCCCGCCGACCCTCAGCACCGCGACCTGGTCGCCCAGTTTGATCGCTTCGTCGATGTCGTGAGTGACAAACACGATCGTCTTGCCGAGGTCTCCCTGTAGTCGGAGGAACTCGTCCTGCAACTGCTCGCGCACGACGGGATCGACGGCGGAGAACGGCTCGTCCATGAGCATGACCGGTGGGTCGGCGGCGAGGGCTCGGGCCACCCCGACCCGTTGCTGCTGGCCGCCCGACAGCTGAGCCGGATACCGCTTGGCGAAGTGGGGCGGTAGCCCCACCCGTTCGAGGAGCTCGACGGCACGGCTTCGCGCCTGCTTCTTGTCGTGCCCGAGCAGCAACGGGACAGCGGCGACGTTGTCGACGATCGTGCGATGCGGAAAGAGCCCGGCGTGCTGGATGACGTAGCCGATCTGGCGGCGCAGCTCGTGGGTGGCCATACCGGCCGTGTCGACATCGTCTATCCAGATCGAGCCGGAGGTCGGCTCGATCATCCGGTTGATCATCCGCAGGCTCGTGGTCTTCCCACAGCCGGACGGTCCGACGAGCACCGTGATCTGCCCAGAGTGCGCTGTCAGGCTCAGCTCGTCGACGGCGATGGTCCCGTCCGGGTAGCGCTTCGACACTGTGTCAAATCTGATCATGCTCCTGTGTCCTGTTCCGGCGTCGGTGGGGGATTGGGCATTCCGAGCTGGGCGCTCAGTAGCCGCGCCTCGTCGGCGACGATTCGCCCGTAGTCGTGCATCGTGTCGTCATCGATGCGGTAGCTCGGGCCGAGGACGCTGAAAGCCCCTGCCACGCCTCCCGAATACCGGACCGGTGCCGCGATGGCGGTCACGTCGGGCTCGAGGCGGTCGCGCTCGGCGACGTAACCCGACGGCGGGACGTCGTCCAGCAGAGCGCGCCCCACCGCGAGTCTGGCCATCGGCACGGTTCGGCCGATCCAGCTCGTGTGCCGCACGGAGTGGGTGCCCTCGACCATCGCGACGTAGATGGCGCTGTCGCGGGCCGCGCGCATCGACAGGTAGGCCGACTCGCCCGTGGCGGCCACGATGCGGTGCAGCGCAGGCGTGGCGAGCCTCACCAAGGTGTTGCGCCCGATGGCCGCCGCGCCCAGTTGGATCAGTCGCGGGCCGGCTCCGAAACTTCCCTCGCCACTACGCGACACGAACCCGGCACGCTCGAGCGTGCGCAGGAGCCGTAGCGCCGTGCTGGCCGGTAGCTGGGTCCGTCGGGCGCACTCGGACAGGGAGAGCGACTCCTGTTCGCACACCTCGGAGAGCAGGAGCAAGGCGCGATCCACTGTGCGAGTCGAACTGCTGCCGGTGACGAGGGTGAACTCCTCCTCGGCGTCGAGTGCCATGCGGCCATCACCCCTTCCCACCCGAAGCCCCTGACTCTTCCATCTGGTGAAACTACCCTGCCATTGGGCGATAAGATGCCATTTGGAGCCTCTGGGTCCAAGGAGTCGCCGGAGAGTTTTCGCGAATGAAACAAAACGATCTGTCGCCGCGGCGACTCAGGAGCAACGCCATGATCGAGATTGACGGCAGCGGTCTCCGGATCGACGACATCGTCGCGGTCGCGCGGAGGCTCACGCCGGTGCGCGTGGGGGAGGCGGCGCGCGAACGTGTGCGCAGATCCCAGGCGTTCGCGAACACCGCCTCGTCGGAGAGGCCGATCTACGGGCGTACGACCGGGGTCGGCGCCAACCGTGTCCTGACGGTCTCGGACCCCGAGGCCGGCGCCCGGAGTCTGATCCTCAGCCACGCCACGTCGGGCGGTTCGCTGCGCTCTGCCGAGCGGGTGCGGGCGATGTTGGTTGTGCGGTTGAACCAGCTGGCCGCGGACGGCAACGGCGCGTCACCGGATCTCCTCGATGCCCTGGCCGACCTGCTGCAGCTGGATGCGCTGCCACCGATACGGGAGCTGGGAAGCATCGGTACGGGTGATCTCTCGGCGCTCGCCGTCACCGCCCTGGCCATCAGCGGGCAGGTGACGACGACACCTCCGATCCGCCGCCCGGTCGTCGTCGGCAGCGGGGACGCCCTCCCGTTCCTGTCCAGCAACGCGGCTACTCTGGCCGATGCCGCGCTCGCGTCTGCCGACCTGCTCGCGCTGGCCGAGGCGACTCACGTCGTTGCGGCACTGACCTTCGTCGGCGCGACCGGGAACATCGAGGCGTTCGCTCCCGGGGTCGAGGTGGCCACGCCCTTCCCCGGCGTGCGGCAGGTCTGTGTCCGCATGCGTGAGCTTGTTGCCGGTGCCCCGGCTGGGGCGCGGATCCAGGACCCGTTCGGCTTGCGCAGCCTGCCCCAGGTGCACGGCGTCTTCCTGGACAGCCTTGCCGCGCTCTCGGACGTGGTGACACGGATGGTCAACACCGGCTCGGAGAACCCGATTGTCTCGGCCATCCATGGAATCGCCCACCACGGCGGCTTCCACGCCTCCTACCTCGCGCAGGCACTGGACGCTGTCGTCCTGGCGGCGGCGCAGTCGGCGCACCTCTCGCTCGCCCGGTTGACCATGCTGGCCGAGCCGGCCTACACCGGCCTCGCGCCTTTCCTCGGTGACGGAACCCCGGCGGCGTCGGGGATCATGATCGTGAAGTACGTTGTCGCCTCGGCGCTGGCGGAGTTGCGGGCCCTCGCCAGTCCGGCCAGCCTGCAGTCCGTCACGCTGTCCCGCGGGGTGGAAGAGGACGCGAGCTTCGCCTCCCTGGCTGCCTCCCAGGCTGCCCACGCAGCGATCCGGCTGCGCACTGTGCTTGCGGGAGAGCTGGTCGCGGCCGTCCGGTGCCTCCGGCTCCAGGCCCGGTCGGCTGCCGCCGAGGCCGCGCTGCCGCCGGGACTGCGCGCAGCCTGGGCGGCGGTGGCGGACCTTCCCCGCGGCACCGAGGACCGCGATCTCACCGATGACCTCGAGATTGCCGAACAGCTCCTCAGTTTCCTGGCCGGGACCGGTCGGGGAGTGTGAGTGCGCGGGCGACGGGGACGCCGGGGCGGGCACCCTGGTCAGCAGGCCGGCCCCGCTGCCCATCGCGGTGAAGGGCGGGTTCACTCTCGACGACTTCACCGTCGACGAGCAGGCCGCCAACGAGACCTGGCCAAACGGAGGCGGTCGAGCGTCTTGCCCGCACACCCCTGGGACGGGCCGGCCCCCTGCCCACTGTGTCGACGTGTCCGGCGCGGTCGATCCCGGGTTCGTGGACGTCCGTCACATCCACTGCGACGGGCGGGCCGGCGAACGGGTGCGGACGGGCCTAGTCAACGGCCAAGTGTACCGAAGGTCGGTCGGACCCTACCCACATGGCGCTCGCGGACGGGACGTCCGTGCCGTGATTGGACCGGCCGGACGGTGCACATTCATGACGGGTGACGATCGGCCCGCGGTAGCGACAGGCACAACGGCGTCCGCGCCACGGCGAGGGATGCCAGGAGGGCGGTCACCATGGCCGGAACGACAAACCGCGGCTTCGACAGCTGGGCCACAGATCATGTCGGCCTCCGCGTTCTGTCGGAGGAGGAGTGCCTGGCCGCGTTGGCCGGCCAACGCCTCGGCCGGCTGGCGTTCGCCGCCGATGGGGAGGTCGAGATCTTCCCGGTCGCGTTTGTTCTCGACCGGTCCGCGGTGGTCATCCGGACCGGTCTCGGGACGAAACTCATGGCCGCGCTCGACCGGATCGCCGTCGCCTTTGAGGTGGACCACTCCGAGCCGGCGAGCCGGTCAGGCTGGAGCGTGGTCCTGAAGGGCACGTGCGAAGAGGTCACGGACCCTGCCGTGCTCGCGCGGTTGGAGGTGACGACATTCGAGAACTGGCTTGAGTACCCGCATCGCTCGTCCACCTCCCACTGGATCCGAATCCGCCCGTATTCGATAACCGGTCGTGCGCTGCCACCGCGCATCGTCTGACGGCCGGAACTCTCCTGGCGATCTTGGTTGCGTGCGCGCGAGCGCAGGAAGGCGGGCAATATAGGTAAGCCTCACTTGACTGCGGTGCAGTGTGGGAGATGAGGGAGTTGTGGCCCTCGGAGCCGCCCGACCCGCAACACCCGCCTCTGGCTCGATAACCGTCACACCGCGCAGACCCACCAGCCCGAACAGCACCCGGCGCGACAGCAAGTCCACACCCAGACCCGGCGGCCCACACCCGCAGAGATCAACCACGAGACATCCGAATACCTACACCGCGGGTCTACTGCCGTTACCTTTGAACGGTCGTCATCGTGGCCCGCATCCGGACCGTGCGGTACCAAGGGGCCGCCGGCCGTTGACGGCTCTGGGATCCGTGAGCCGGATGACGCCGCGACCCCGAGGAGGCGTGGTGGACAAGATCCACACCAACTGTCGGATCTGCTTACAACGTTGCGGCATCACCGTCACCGTCGAGGACAACCGCGCGGTGCACATCGGTCCGGACAAGGACAACCCGCTTACCTGGCGCGACTTCTGTGTCAAGGGCCGCACCGCCGCGGAGCTCGTGGAACATCCGCGACGGATCCGTGTGCCGATGCGTCGCGTGGGCGACCGCTATGTCGAATCGACGTATGACGAGGCGTTCGCCGAGATTTCAGAGGCGTTGCGAGGGATCATCGATCAGGGCGGCCCGGACGCAGTCGGTTGTTACTACGGAAATCCGGCGGGTTTCGATCCAGCGGGTCTTGTCGGGCTGACCCGGTTCATGCGGGGCCTCGGCAGCCGCAGCATCTTCAACTGGGGATCGATCGACACCAACGCCAAGGTCGTGGTCTGCGGCGAGATGTACGGTGTCAATCTGCTTCCGATGATCCCCGACGTCGACGACTGTGACTGCTTCTTATTCGTTGGCACCAACCCCGCCGAGAGCAAGATGACGTGGGTCACGTCCGTTTCCGATGGATGGCGGCGCATTCTCAAGCGCGTCGCGGGCGGTGCTGACCTCATCGTCCTAGACCCGTATCGCACCGCGACCGCCGCGGCCGCGACATCGCACGTCCGCCTGCTACCGGGCGAGGACTGGGCCTTTCTCCTGGGAATGTTGAAGGTCATCTTCGCGAACGGGTTGGAGGACCAGGCGGCCTGCGCCGCGGAGAACGGGGTGGACGAGCTGCGTCGCCTGGCGGACGACGCGCCGATCGAGCTGCTCGCCCGGCGTGCCGGGGTCGAGCCCGACTGCATCGTGCAGGCGGGTCTGCGCTTCGGCCGGGCGCGTACCGCGATAGCCACCGCTCGCACGGGCATCTCGCAGACCAGCCGCGGCACGCTCGCCATGTGGTTCACCGAGGTGCTGAACATCGTCACCGGTCGCTGGGATCGTCCCGGTGGCAGGTACTTTCAGCCGGGCTATACCGCGATCGGCTTGCAGTCGTACGACCCGAATCCGCACCTCTCCCGGGTGGCTGGTCGTCCCGCCATCGAGGGCTGTCACTCGCTGGCCGAGCTCCCCGGTGAGATCCTCACGCCCGGGCCTGGTCAGATCCGGGCGCTGTTCATCGACCACGGCAACCCCGTGGTGTCCGGCCCGGAGGGCGCCGCGCTCGACGAGGCGCTGGCAGGCCTGGAACTGCTGGTGGTGGTCGACATCGTGCAGCGCGAGAGCCACCGCCACGCCGACTGGCTCATCCCCGGTACGCATTGGCTCGAGCGCGGTGACATCTCGCCGTACAATTCCGCCGCCCTCGAATTGCCGTTCGCCCAGTTCGCCTTCCAGGCGTTGCAACCGCCGGCGACGATTCGTCCCGAATGGCAGTTGTACGACGGCCTGGCCCGGGCATTGAAGCTGCCGCGCTACGGGCCTGACGACCCGCCGTACTCACCGGAGGAATCGTGGCGCAAGGCGGTCGAGCGCGGCGGACGTGTCACCTGGGACGAGATCATGTCGCACCCGCACGGCGTCATGTTCGGCGGCAAGGAGTTCGGCCATGCCCGAGAGGCGTTGCGCACGCCCGACCAGCGTATCCGGCTGGCGCCGCCGAGCTTCGTCGCGGAGGCGCGGCGCCAACTCGCGGCTGAGCCGGCCGTCGCGCCGTCCGACCTGCCGTTCCGGCTAGGCAACCGCCGCCGGAACAGTTCCATGAACTCGTTCCTCAACGACTTGCCGGGCAGCCGCCGACTCCTCGACCGCAACCGGGTCGAGGTCCACCATGAGGACGCGGCGCGGCTCGGCCTGCAGGACGGCGACCGGGCGAGGGTGCGCTCTCGAACAGGCGCGATCGAGCTCGACGTCGCCGTCACCGACGCGCCGCGCCCCGGCGTGGTCGTCGTGGAGCACGGTTGGGGATCGCGTGTCTTCGACCCAGTCGAGGGCGGGCCGCCGGACGTCTTGGGCGCGAACCGCAACCTCCTCACGGCGCGCACCGAGGAGGACCCGCTCTCGCAGATGTCGGCCTTCAACGAGACCTGGGTCGCGGTCGAGTCCGTGGGCGTCGAGCGCGGGAGTGCCTAGCCCGATTTTCTGTACTTACGAGTAACTTGAGACGAGATCTTCGCGGCGATGCACGAGCACTCCCCCGACCACGCCTGCGGCGAGAACGAGCTGCAGATCCCCGACTTCGCCAGCTACCAGTGGGAATGGATGGCAGGCGTCCCCAGCTTCCGCGACCATTACCTCAGCCACGACCAGACCCCGCACTACCGCTACATGAAAGACGTTCTGCAGGCGCTGCACTTCGCCGAGATCGTCCTGTCGCGGGCAGCCAAGGACCCGGCTGCTCTGCGGGTGAAGCTCGAAGCCCACGAGCTGCTGCTGGAGGACAGCGGGCGGGAGAACTTCAGCGAGGTCCGCTGGCTGGAAGCCGAGATCCGCGACACCCGAGAGGTACTGTCATGATCCACCCGCGGTTATCCGTCAGCGAGATCTGCACCTACCCCTGGACGCTCGCCGACGAACTGGTCCTGTGGGACTCCCTGGGCCTGCACCACGTCGGCGTGCTGGACGCCAAGCTCAACGCCCACGGACTCGACCAGGCGGTCAACGCCCTGACCTCCCGGTCGCTGGGCCTCACCACCCTGATCTGCACCGACCAGTTCGACCTGGGCGCACCCGAGACCTGGAACGCGACCCGCGACGAGGTCAACCAGGACATCGACCTCGCGGCGACACTCGGCACCAGCGTCTACCTCACCCCCGGCCCCGGCCCCGGCCGGTCGTTCGACGAACTCACCGACGCGCTGGCCGCCGCGGCCGCGCCCTGCGTCGCCCACGCCGCCGCCCAGGGCGTCCGGCTGGCGATCGAACCATCCCAGCGCACCGACCGGTCCTACGTCCACACCCTGCCCGCCGCCATCCAGGTCGCCGACCGCACCGGCCTCGCGCTCATCGTCGACCTCGGCAACTGCTGGCGCGAACCCGACCTCGCCGCCGCCATCCACCAGGTCGGTGACCGGCTCGCCGTCGCCCAGCTCTGCGACGTCCTCGCCCACGAACGCGGCGGCCTGCCAGCCGGAACCCGGGTCGTCCCCGGCGACGGCGACATGCCCGTCGAGGTCTTCGTCCAGGCCGTCCTCGACACCGGCTACACCGGCAACTTCGAACTCGAACTCGTCGGGCCAGCGGTCGAGGCCGAGGGCCTCGAATCCGCGACCCGCCGTGGCGTCGACCGGGCCAACACGCTCCTGGAAAAGGTGCTGCCATGAGCCGGGCCATCGTGTTCAACGGCGACGAGACCTGGGAGCTGCGCGACCTGCCCGTCCCGGACCCCCAGCCCGGCGGCGCCATCCTGCGGGTCGAGGCCACCGGCCTGTGCCACAGCGACATCGACCACTTCCGCGGTCACGTCCACACCCCGTGGGGCGGGGCGTTCCCCTCCATCCCCGGCCACGAGATCGTCGGCCGCATCGAGAAGATCACCCCGACGGCCGCCGAGAAATGGGGCGTCACCGAAGGCGACCGGGTCGCCGTCTGGGACCTCGTCGTCACCCCAGACGGCCGCTACCGCATCTACGGCCACGACTTCGGCGTCGACGAGGGCTGCGGCCTCTACGGCGGCTTCGCCGAACACCTCGAACTGCTGCCCGGCTCGATGGTCTCCAAGCTGCGCGACGACCTGCCCGCCGACCAGCTCACCGTCTTCGAACCACTCAGCTGCGCCGTCACCTGGGTCGCGCCAGTCAAAAGCGGTGATGTCGTCGTCATCGAGGGCCCCGGGCACATGGGCATGGCGACCATCGTCGCCGCGAAGGCCGCCGGCGCCGCCAGCGTCATCGTCACCGGAACAGCCAGGGACCGGTTCCGCCTCGACTGCGCCCACAGCACCGGAGCCGACCACACCATCGACGTCGAGACCGAGAACCCGCTCGAACGAGTCCGCGAGATCACCGGCGGCGCGATGGCCGACGTCGTCATCGACGCCGCCGCCGGCAACCCGATCACCGTCAACCTCGCCATGGACCTCGTCCACCCCGGCGGCCACGTCGTCATCGCCGGCATGAAGGACCGCCCGCTCGAAGGCTTCCACAGCGACTGGATCCCCACCCGCCGCATCACCCTGCACCCCGGCGCCGGCCTCGACGCCGCCAGCGCCGTCGCGCTCATCAACGCCGGCAAGGTACCCACCGCCGACCTGCTCGGCGACTCCTTCCCCCTGGAGAAGTTCGAGGACGCCTTCGCGCTGCTGACCCGATCAACCCCCGGCCGCGACTCCGTCCGCGTCGCGCTGCGGATGAGCTGACCCCGACCGACCACCACACACCAGGGCAGGAGATCCGCCAAGGGCGACGCGCAGCAGACCTACCGCGAGGTGATGACCCGCCAACCAACACCAGCCACGACCCCGTTCGAGGCCGCCACCCGGGACTTCGTCTTCGGCGAGGTCTGGTCCCGACCAGGACCTCCACCGGCACGCCCTCGGCGAACCGGACCGAGACGGGGAAATCATCGAAGTACATTCGCCCGCCGGGAATCCGCCCTTCCGGGTCCGTTGGGCCGACACCGGAAAGGTGACCTTCTGCTACCCCGGCCCGGACGCCGAGATCCGCCGGCTCGTCCATCATCAATAGCCTGACCTGCCGTCGCCGTATCAGCCTTCGGCCCCGAACCACAGGTCAGAGCCCTCCGATCTTGCGGGGGCGATCAACGTGAGGGAAGTCAGGTCTGGAGACGCCGACAAACGATCACCGGCGGTGCTGACGTCGTGGCTGGCGAGAAATTTCCTGAGATCGGCCCCGGCCGTTGCGTCGGTGGGCACCGCGGTGAGATGTCCGGGCATCGCGCCGCCCGTGAGCGTGGGTGGAAGGAAGATGTGCCCGCTGTACGCGACAGCGTTGTTTTTGCCATCTCAGGCATGCAGGGGAAGGCATCTCCGCCGGTCTCGTGCGTCGCCGTCACCAGCTCCCGGGCCGGGGCCACGGGCGGCCCGGGGGCTTCCCGTCCCGGGGAGGTGCGGGTGTCAGCTGGCGCTTCCGATGGCGGCCCGGCAGCGGGCTCCGAGCTCGTCGATCGAGTCCACGTCCGGTCCGGACATGAAGACCGTCATCCGGGTGACGCCGAGGGCCTCGAACTGCTCGACGGCCTCCGGGCGGGTGCTTCCCTTGACGGTGACCTCGATGGCGGACGGGTCCCGGTCGGCCTTCTCCGCCGCGGTACGCATGATGGTGAGCAGCTCGCCCAGCCGTTCCCGGTTCCGCTCGAAGGGGAAGTAGCCGTCACCGATGCGGCCGGCCCGGCGGGCGGCGGCGTCGCTGTCGCCGCCGATCAGCACCGGAATCGAGGGTCCGTGGGGCTTCGGCGAGCTGTACACCGGCTCAAAGCTGACGAACTTGCCCTCGAAGCCGCGTTCCGACTCGTGCCACAGGGTGCGCATCGCGGCGATGTACTCCTCCAGCCGGGAGCCCCGGGCCTCGAACGGCACGCCCAGTGCACCGTACTCCTGTGGGTTCCATCCGATGCCGACGCCAATCCGGACCCGGCCCGCGGACAGCGAGTCCAAAGTGGCGAGCCGCTTCGCCAGGGTCAGCGGGTGGTGCAGCGTGACGAGCAGAATCGCGGTGCCCAGCAGCAGCGTGTCTGTCTTCCCGGCGGCGTAGGAAAGCCATTCGAGCGGATCGGGCAGGGGCGCGCTCGAGGGTGCGGCCAGCCCACCCTGTGACCCTGGGTATTCGGTGTACTGGTGCACCGGGAGAACGACGTGTTCGCCCACCCAAAGCGAGTCGAAGCCGTTTCGCTCGGCCGCACGAGCGACACCTGTGACGAACTCCGGGGTGGTGCTGATCCCGCCGCCAAAGGCCGGGATCAGTCCTATCTTCATGGCTCGCCTCCGTATTTAGTGCGGGTGTGTCTGGCGCGGGCCTAACCGGACCATCTACCGTCGCGGGCGATGCCCCGAGGTGGTCCGTGATGTTCAGGGGGTGGGAGCCCGGCTCGCTGGGAAAGGCACCGCGGGCTGCGTGTGGGTGCGGTGCCTCTGGTATCGGTGCGGTGCGACGCCGCTCACCGGTGCCTTTCGGCAGGACCGCCAATCCCTCCCCGGCTCGGCTTGGGCGCGGCCGAACCGGCTGCTGCATCGGGCTGGGCCGGTCCGTCGACCGGCCCGAAGACCGGCGGGCGTCCAGCCGGACGAACGCGATGACGCGCTGGGCGGATATTCCACAGGACGCCGTCGACGGCGGCGACGAATGTCCTCAGGGTCGATGTTCTTCGGTGCCCCGGGCGCGCCCCGGGCCACTGGCTGGAAACGTTTGTCGCCGCTCGACGGCGGACGGAGGGCACCGCTCGACGGCATGGGTGGTCGCGTCATCGCCGGCCGCGGCCTACAAGGGACGGTCAGGGACCGCCGGCGACGGACCAGACCTGTCCGGTGACGAACGCCGCGGCGTCGGAGAGCAGGAACGCGACAACACCCGCGATCTCCTCGGGCTCACCCATGCGGCCCATAGGCACGGACCGCAGCAGTTCCTGCTGAATGGCCGGGGCGACCGTATTGACGCGTGGGGTCCTGATGAAGCCGGGGGAGACGGCGTTGACGCGTATACCGTCGCGGACGAACGCGAGCGCGGCGCTGGCGGTGAACGCGTTGAGGGCGGCCTTCGAGGCGCCGTAGGCGATCATCTGGGTGTCCGGTCGCTTCCCGGCCTCGGACGAGATGTTGACGATCGCCCCGCCGCCACGTTTGCGCATGTCGTCCTTGACAAGCCAGGTCAGATGGAAGGCGGCATCGATGTTCGAGGCGAAGATCGCGCGCCAGGTACGGAGCGTCAGGTCGGCGGGCTCCTGGAGGCGAGTGTAGGCGGCGTTGTTTACCAGTAGGCTGATCGGTCCGAGCTTGGTGCGCACGGTGTCGACGACCCGCACCGCGGCGTCGGGGTCGCTGATGTCGGCCTGGACCAGGATCGCGCGGCGGCCTGTCTTGCGGACGAGTTCGGCGGTCTCCTCGGCCGCCGACGTGTCAGACCGGTAGTTGATGGCCACATCAGCGCCGCGCTGGGCGAGCTCGAGCGAGATGGCCCGCCCGATCCCCTTGCCCCCGCCCGTGACCAGGGCCGTCCGCCCGCCGAAGACCTCGGTGATGCTTGCGTCGTCCACTCCCACCCCATTTTGTAAACCTTCTTTCGATGTGGGACGGGAGTCTGTCGCGGTCCTTGACCGGGTGTCAAAGGATTGAATTCCTGAGCCGAGGTGAGGGCAACGACTTCGTGCTTGACGGGAACATCCGCTACTCCCTGGACCCCGAGGGTCGAGGTGTCGCTCTCGGCGTCCAGCAGCGGCAGGAACTCCGCGTCGACGAACAGCACCCGCGGCCGGGAGTCGGCGAGGATCCGGGCCATCTCCGGGCCGGCGAACCGGAAGTTGACGGTCGCGACGACGAGCTCGCCGAGCTGGCCGGCCGCGAGCACCTCGCCGAAGGGGATGCTGTTGCGTCCCCAGCAGGGCGATCCGCTCCTGGTGGCGCAGCCCGGCGCGGGCGAGCGCGGCCACCAACGCGGTCGCGCGTTGTAGCAGCTCCTTGTGGGTGCGGATCCGGCCGTCGCACACGTAGGCGGGGACGTCGGCGAACCGTAACGCGTTGTGGCGCACGATGTCCGCGAGGCATGGGTCGGCGCGGTGGGCTGACGGCATGGGCTACTCCAGCGGCGTCACGGGCCTTACAGTTTGACGATGATGTCAACAGGAGATTCCGCTGGCAAGTCGGCCCGTCCGCTCGTCCTCGATCCGCGCACGAGCGCGGTCGTCTGCATCGAGCTCCAGAACGGCGTCCTGGGGGCCGAGACGCCGCTGCCCGCCCTAGCGGAGGAGGCGCGGGGTATGGTCAAGAGCGCCGCGCGGCTGCTGGCCGGGGCCCGCGCCGCGGGCGTGCCGGTGGTGCACTCGACCTTCGGCGGCTGGCTCGGTAGCACCAACTTCGGCACGGCGCCGCTGTGGAGGGCCACCGCGCCGGGGACGGCCGACTGGGGCCCGGGGCACCCGGGGGTCGAGGTGCTGCCCGAGCTGCTGGAACCGTCGGACATCGTGCTCCCGCGCCACCACGGCCTGTCGGCGACGTCGGGCACCGAGCTGGTGGCGCTGCTGCGCGGCCGGGGCGTCACCGACGTGATCGTCGCCGGGGTCTCCCTCAACGTCGCGATCCCGCTCACCGTCGGCGATCTGTCCCACGAGCACCTTCGGGCCTATGTGCCGCGCGACGCCGCGGTCGGGACGCCCGCCGAGTACAGCGAGCAGGTGCTGCGCCACACGATCGGGATGCTGGCCCGCGTGACGACGGTGGACGCCATCGTCGGCGCCTGGGAGGCGCACGCGGCCACCGCGCCACGGTGACCCAGCGTTAGTTGGCGGTGGTGTCAATTCTTGCTACGGTGCCGGGCGGGGCCGCCGAAGCCGCCGGCCGCATAGTGACCCGAAACCACCGCCAAAAGCCCCGAACAGCCCGGCAATGAAAGCGACCTTGAGCATCCCGGCCCGGCGACCGGCCCCGCCGAAATAGAAGGCGCCGACCAACCCGAGGAACCCGAAGCCGACCTGGGCCTGTAACAGCGTCTGCGGCAGAACCGGTCATCGCAGCCCGCTGGGACACCGCCTCGGACGCTGGTGACCGAGATGCGCCGTACACGTCCCGATGCTTGACCGCGACCGGCGCTCACCGGCCTGTGGTCACATAGAGTAGCCGATCTTCGGGCCGCCGAAACTGGTTGGCGGGTGCAACGTCACCGGTTTGTCGCCGACCCCCTCCGGAGGGGCTTTTTGATCTTCTTGCCATCCCCGTCGCGGAGGCAAACATGCAGGTCAGCGGCTTGTGGACTGTGTGTACCAGCATCCCTGCGCCACGAGGCGCTTCGCTATATCCCCGACTCAGTCGGGAGGAACTCGAAGGGAGGTTCCTGGGCCCAATGGCTAACTTCGGACCGAAAGGTGCCGGGGCACAACAGCATGCCAGAAGACCGGTGGCCGTGTCCAGACGTAAGGAATGGTGCGCTCGGAGGGCCCGTGCGATATGGCTAAAGCTACACTGCCTGAACCACAATCTCCAGAAGGTGAAAGGTACCACCCACCGGAAAGACGTCTGATACCGGTGCCGGCCCTGCACAGGCATTCGGATGCAGTCTGTGCACCCTTCGGGGTCCGGGGCGATACCCAGCGAGCCAGATGGAAGTCGTAGAAACCGCGCAGCACGCTCTCGCAGTGCACCACCGTCGACGCCTCATACCGCTCGCCCCGCGACGGCTTACCGGTCACCGCGTTGACCCGGCCAACCGCGGCCCGGTCCCGCGGTGCCGGCCTACCGGACGGGTCACGCCAGTGCGGACGCGCCGGTTTCACCGCCACCTGCAGCCAGCGCACGAAGTCCCGCGCCTCGACCCGGGTCGCCTGGTCCCAGCCGACCTCGACCGCCCACAGGAACCGGAACCAGCGCAGCAGATCCATCCCATACGACCGCTGCGTCGTCGCCGGCCGCCCACAGGCCGTCAGCTCGGCGAAAAACGCCACGGCCGGCGCGACGGGCCGGCCATCGCCGTCAACCAGCCGGTACGGCGCGAACAGATCCCCCGTCGACTCCAGCGCGCCCCGCAACGGCACCACCAGCCGCGACAGGTCACCTGGTTCCTCGGCTATGTCGATCACGAGCGGCGAACCTAGCGGGCCAACCACCACAGCGCGACCATCTCGCTACCGAAGGTGCCACTAGTTCGGTCAACAGGTCCGTCTTACGGCCCGGCACGTTACGCAGATGCCGGGCGTTGAGCAGCCAGCACTCGGCGACCGCGTCCTCAAGGATGTGGAACGGCGCCTTCCAGTAAACCGGTCGACTCCATCCCGACCCGGGTCACCCCCAAACCGGTCAACGAGTCCCGCAACGCGAGCAGCCCACGTGCCGTCGTCCCGAACGTGTGCAACTCGACCCGGCCAAGCCCACCCGGATCGGAGATCCGCGCACAGGCGACGATCTCGTCTTTGTGCACGTCCAGACCGGCGCACCACGCCACCTGCCGTTCCACCAGACCCCCTCGACATTCGCCGCGAACAAGCAGCCAGCCGGGGGATCCGATGATCAAAGAGTCTAAAGGTCGCGCTCGAAGCGGCAGTCCCACGTGCCTGAAGATCCCCACGTCACACTAGCGGACGGGCTCCACCTACGGCACCAAGGAGGCCCGACGTCGACCGGCCGGCCACAGCGATTTTCCATCGCCCCAAGTGGCCGTCCGACGCCGGCCCCGATCACTAGCGGAGAATCCGATGCCGTCACCGTGCAGGCGGTCGGGCCGGGTGGCGCCACGCGCCGTATCACCGCCGAGCACGTTGTCGGATGCGACGGGCCTGCCAGCCCTAAGACTCACCCGCAGGCGCCAGGTTCTTGTCACCGTTCGCTGGCTGCTGGTCCGCGGGCGCCGGCACCTCGTTCGCGGTCGCCCGTTCCTCGTGCGCGTCGGGCTGGGTCGGCTCGATCTCGGCGGCCTCGTCGACCTCCAGGAGGGAGGCGCTGTGGCGCTCGGCCTCGAAGGCGGCATGGCCGCCGCGGGCGCCGAACAGCCGCTTGGACCACACCAGGTAGACGACCGCCGCGACGTTGATGGCGAGAGCCGCGACCCGCAGCCAGGTGATCCGCTCCGTCAGCTCGTAGACCTCCAGCGGCAGGAAGGCCGACGTCGCGACAACGGCGAAGTACTCGCCCCACCGCTGCAGGAGCCACAGGCCGATGCCCTCGGCGATCTGGATCGCCGCGTAGCCGAACATGAGCGTGGCGACGAGCAGCAGCGTCTTTGGCTGGGTGTAGATGAGGTGGCGCAGGTGCTCGACGGTCGGGCTGTGGTCGAGGTCGAGATGTAGCACGTTCGCCAGCGGTTTCGCCGCCGGGA
>Ga0068863_100002165_pt1 | contig 19472 bp, 16 predicted proteins | sample KBSSwiS62_FD_66596 | JGI IMG/M metagenome (GOLD analysis project Ga0068863, IMG submission 66596) | Switchgrass rhizosphere microbial communities from Kellogg Biological Station, Michigan, USA - KBS Switchgrass S6-2 | ecosystem: Host-associated > Plants > Roots > Rhizosphere > Soil ...
TGCACCGTGCGCGCGATCAAGGCGAACACCAGATCCTTGTACCGGTCGACCAGCTCCTGAAACGCGCCCTCATCGCCTCGACGGCAGCGCTCGACGAGCTCGCGCTCGTTGCCGGCCTCCATCGGACACCGTATTAGAACACGCGATTACCGAAAATGTTTCGCGGTGAAACAATTGGGTAACCCGGCCAGTCTAATCAACACATGGACGATTTCCCCTACGTGGCGTGGCCGTTTCTCATTCCGATCATCGCCATTGTCGGGGCGTTCACCACGGCTATTGTCGCGACGTTGTCCAGAGCGCGTGTGCGCGAGCTCGAAATCCGCGAGCGCATCGCGATGATCGAAAAAGGGCTGGTGCCGCCGCCCGAAGTGGATCCGCATGGCTTCGACAGGGCAATGGATCGATACGATCGCTACAGCGTGCGCGCCCCCCGGCGGCATCGCAGCGCGGGCGTCACGCTGATGGGTGTGGGCTTCGGGCTGATGGTGCTTATCGCCTTCGCCGGCGAGAGCCCCTCGTCCGCCCTTGGCGTAGGGGGGTTCCTGGTGGTCATCGGACTGGCGTTTTTCCTGAACAGTCTCTTCGACCGTAACGATCCTCCGATGCCGGCCGGTCCTCGGCCCGGTCCCGTCGAGCCCCGCCGTCAGGACTGACACCGCCCAGGTTCCCCGCCGATACGCCATCCAATCCGTATTGATACACACCGTACTGCCGATAATGTGGGTCGAGTCGGAGTGTGTCTGCGGCAGCATGCTGACGTATCGCTGCTGATACAGATCCGTCCTTCGAGTCATCTCCAGTCGCTCCAGCCGCCTCGTCGGTGTAACTGACGGGGCGAAGCGCTACCTCGGCCACCAGCCAAGAGAAAACCCGTGACTCCAGACACCCTCACCTTTGCAGACGCGCGCTCGGCCCGCCTGGCCTCCGTCTGGTCCGGGGCGGTCGAGCTCGTCGGCCGATCCCACGCCATCTCGCGCGTTCAGGAGCTGCTGCGGCGCGCGGCTGGCAGCGACGCCTGCACCCTCATTACCGGCGAGCCCGGATCGTCAGTCGAGTCGGTCGCGCGCGAGCTGCATGGACGCAGCCGCCGCGCCGACACCCCGTTCGTGCTGGTCGACTGCGGCGTCGCCGACACCGGCGGCGCCGATCGGGTGCTGTTTGGCTCGGCGCCGGACCTGTCGAGCGGCTCGAGCCCGCGACACGACGGACCCGATCTCGAACCCGTGGCGCGGGACAGCTCGGTGGCCGCGGCCATCGGCGGAACGCTCTTTCTCCAGGACGTCAGCGAGCTGCCCGCCAGCACGCAGGCCAGGGTGGCGCGGATCGCGCGGGACGGTGAGGTCCGTATCGACGGCGCGGCGGTCGCCACGATGTGCCGCCTGATCGCCAGCGCGTCTCCCGGTCTCGACGCCGACGTACACGCGCATCGCTTCCGAGGCGATCTCTACCGTCGCCTGTCGGCGACGCGCATCGATCTGCCGCCGCTGCGCGAGCGCGCCGAGGACGTTCCCTTACTCGCGCAGCGACTGCTGGACGACTGTGCGGCGGCGGGATCGCCGGCGCGAAGCTTCACGCAGACCGCGCTCGCGCTTCTCGGCGCGCTGACCTGGCCGGGCAACTTCGCCGAGCTCCGCGACGCCATCCATCGCGTCGCCGCTGAAACTGACGTCGCGGTCATCCAGGTGGAACACGTGCTCCCGGCGTTACGGCTGCTGCGCGCCCCGGCGCCGTTCGTGCCTTCCGGCAATCTGCGAGAGGCGCGGCTGCGGTTCGAGCGCGAGTACATCGCGGCGGTGCTGCAGCATCATGGGTGGCGCATGGCGGAGGCGGCACAAACGCTCGGCATTCAGCGCCCCAATCTGTATCGGAAAGCGCGGCAGCTGGGCATTCCGCTCGCGCGGTTGTCGGAGTAGAGAACGGTCATGATGGTCACGAACATTCTTTCGTCAGTCACGCTGCTCCTCGCGCTCGGCGCTTCCGGGTCTGCCCCGCCGGCGCGACCGCCTGCGTCACCACCGCAGACACCCGCACGGCCGTTCCAACCGCAGTTCGAGATCCCGAAGCAGGGCGACCAGAGCGGACACCCCCGGCAGACGCCGCCGCAGATCGGCGAGGTCTACGTCATCGGCCCGCAGGACTCGCTGTCGATCATCGTCACAGACGAGGTCGACCTCACGAACAAGTACCGCGTCGACACCGACGGCGCGATCACGATGCCGTACCTCAATCGAGTACCGGTCGCGGGTCTCACGTTGGCGGAAGCGCAGGTCAAGATCGCGCAGATGCTGCAGGCGGGCTATCTTCGGAATCCGCAGGTGCGCGTCGAAGTGGATCAGTTCAAGTCGAGGCGCGTCTTCGTCAGCGGCGAAGTCCGGACGCCAGGTTATGTCACGATGGCGGGCACGACGATGACGCTCCTCGAGGCGCTGGCGCTGGCCGGCTCGCCGACGCAGAACGCCAGCAACGACATCAAGGTCGTCCACCCTTCGAAGCCAGGCGAGAAGCCCAACGAGCCAATCACGGTCAGCCGCAAGGAGCTGGAGCTGGGCCGCGCCGACATCACGCTGCAGGACGGCGACATCGTCAACGTGCCGGTCGCGCAGCGGTTCTTCATCTCCGGTTTCGTGAAGAACTCCGGCTACTACGTGCTCGACTCGGGAACGACCGTGTCGCAGGCCATCGTCCTCGCCGGGGGGTTGACCGAGCGCGGATCGGATCGCCGCATCAAAATCGGCCGGTTGGTCAACGGCAAGATGGTCGACCTTTCAGCGGAGCTGACCGACAAAGTCCTGCCCAACGACGAAATCAAGATTCCGTCGCGGATCTTCTAAGCATTCATGTGCGGTATCGCAGGCGTGGTGCGCCAGTCCGGCGCGATTGAGCGCGATCCGTCCGCGCTGCTGAGCGAGGCGCTCGCGCACCGTGGTCCGGATGGAGCAGGCGTCTGGCGCTCGGCCGATGGGCACGTGGCGCTGGTCCACCGGCGGCTGGCGATTATCGATCCCGGTCCGCGCGCCGCCCAGCCGATGCGCACGCCCGACGGCCGGCATCACATCGTGTTCAACGGCGAAGTCTACAACTACCGTGCGCTGCGCCACTCGCTGTCGGACCGCGGTGAGCATTTCACGACCGGCAGCGACACCGAAGTGCTGTTGCGGCTGCTTGCCCGCGATGGCCCCGACGCGCTGTCACGCGTGCGCGGTATGTTCGCCCTCGCCTGGTGGGACGATCGCGAACGCGCGCTGCTTTTGGCGCGCGATCGATTCGGCATCAAGCCGCTCTATGTCGCCGCCACCGCCGACGCGCTGGTGTTCGCCTCGGAAATCCGCGCGCTCACGGCGTCGGGACTCGTTCAGCGCCGCATCGATCCGGCCGGCGTCATGGCCTACCTGTCGTGGGGCACCGTCCCGGCGTCGCTCACCTGGATGGAAGGCGTCGAAAGCCTGACGCCGGGGACATGGCTGCGCCGCACGGTCGACGGCCTCACCGTGCAGCGGCCGTTTGCCGACGTGGCAGCCGTGTACGCCCGACCCGCCTCGGGCTGCGGCGAACAGGCGTTGAAGGATCGCGTGCGCAGCGCGGTGCAGGACAGCGTGGCGGCGCACCTGGTGGCCGATGTACCGGTCGGCGTGTTCCTGTCGGGCGGCATCGATTCGTCGGCGATTCTGTCCGCTGCCGTCAACGCCGGTGCCCGTGGGCTCAACACCTACACCGTGCGCTTCGACGACTCGTCGTCGGAGCATGAGTACGCGGGTCTGGTCGCATCGACGTTCGGCTCGACGCACCACGAGCTGGTGCTCGACTCGTCGCGCATCGTCCACGACATTCCCCGGATCCTCCGGCATCTCGATCAGCCGACGCTCGACGCGGTGAACTCGTTCTACGTGTCGGAAGCGGTGGCAAAAACCGGGATCAAGGCCGTGCTGTCGGGCACCGGCGGCGACGAGCTGTTCGGCGGGTATCCCTCGTTCCGCCGCCTGCCGCCGGCGGTCCGCTCGAAGCGGCGCCTTCAGCCGGTTGCGCCGGCCGTCGGCTCGGCGGTGTCCGCGGTTCTGCCACAGCGTCTGACGCAGCGCTGGCGCCATTTCATCGACGGCAACGGTGGCGTGGACAGCGCCTATCGCGCACAGCGTGGCTTGTATATGCCGCTCGAAGTTGAGCAGCTGGCCGGTCCGGCGCTGCGCGATCAGTGGGCGCCGGTGGCCGCGCGACTGTCCGCGGCCGAGCGCGCGATGTTCGAGGGACATGCCGTCACGGTCGAAGGAGACGTGGCGCGCCTCGAGACGCGCGTCTACCTTGGCTCGCAGCTCCTGCGCGATCTGGATGCGATGTCCATGGCGCATTCACTCGAGGTGCGCGTGCCCTTCGTCGATCACGAGCTGCTCGGCGAAGTGTGGCCCGACCTCGGCCAGTATCCCGGCCTGATGCGCAACAAACGATTGCTGCACGAAACGCTTGTCCTGGCGCTTCCGCACGCGGCGGTCAATCGGCCCAAGCAGGGATTCACCCTGCCGTTCGCCCGGTGGATGGGCGGCGAGCTCGCGCCGTTCGTGCGATCGGGCATGGCGTTCCTCGCCAGGTCCGGGTGGATCGCCGAAGGCGCGCCCGAGGACACCTGGAACGCCTGGCAGCGCGGCACGATGCACTGGAGCCGGCCGTGGGCGCTCGGTGTGCTCGGCGAGTTCCTGAGGCAAACGTGATGGCCACCGCCGACGTTGTCATCACCCGCCGCCTGCAGCCATCGCAGGGCTGGAACGGCCGCACGCTGTCGGACATCTGGGCGTATCGCGAGCTGCTGTACTTCTTCATCTGGCGCGACATCAAGGTGCGCTACAAGCAGACGCTGCTCGGCGCGGCGTGGGCCATCATCCAGCCGCTGATGACGATGGTGGTGTTCACGATCTTCTTCGGCTACCTGGCGAAGGTGCCGTCGGACGGATTGCCGTATCCGGTCTTCTCGCTGATGGCGCTCGTGCCCTGGACCTATTTCGCGTCCGCGCTCGCGGGCTGCAGCACGTCGCTCAGCGGCTATCAGCACATCATCTCGAAGGTGTACTTTCCGCGTTTGATCATTCCGATCGGCGCGGTGGTGGCGCCGCTCGTCGATTTCGCGATCGGCTTCGCCATCCTCATCGGCTTCATGGCCTGGTACCGCATCGTGCCGGGGCCGTCGATCGTCTGGCTGCCCGCGCTGATGCTCCTGGCTCTGGCGACCGCCGCAAGCGTCGGTGTCTGGCTCGCCGCCCTCAACGTCCGGTACCGCGACGTCCGCTACGTCGTGCCGTTCGTCGTGCAGCTGTGGATGTTCGCGACGCCGGTCGCGTATCCGGCGTCCCTCGTCCCGGCTCGATGGCGAGCCGTCTACGGCCTCAACCCGATGGCGGGCGTGATTGAAGGCTTCCGCTGGGCGCTCGCCGGCGGACCTGCGCCGGGCGTCATCACGCTGGTCTCGGCCGCAGTCGTCGTCGTGCTGATTGCCGGCGGCGCGATCTACTTCCGCAGGCTGGAAGGCACGTTCGCCGACGTGATTTGATGAGCCGCGCCGCCATTCACGCCGAGCACCTCGGCAAGCGCTACACGATCGGCCATCGTCAGCGATCGCGTACGGCGCGCGATGCCATGGCCGGCGCCGCGTCGCGTCTCTACGAGAGATGGCGCTCGGGCACCAAGGCCGCCGCGACGGACGATACGCTCTGGGCGATTGACGACGTATCGTTCGAGGTCGCGCCGGGCGAGGTCGTCGGCATCATTGGTCGCAACGGGGCGGGCAAGTCCACGCTGCTGAAGGTGCTCTCGCAGATTACCGAACCGACGACCGGCTTCGTGGACGTCACGGGGCGAATCGGATCGCTGCTCGAGGTCGGAACCGGATTTCACCAGGACCTCAGCGGCCGGGAGAACACCTACCTGAACGGCGCGATTCTCGGCATGACCAGGGCCGAAATCGACCGGAAGTTCGACGAGATCGTCGCCTTCGCCGAAATCGACCGCTTCATCGACACGCCGGTCAAACACTATTCGAGCGGGATGTATATGCGCCTGGCCTTTGCGGTGGCCGCGCACCTCGACACCGAGATTCTCGTCGTCGACGAAGTGCTGGCCGTGGGCGACGTGCACTTCCAGAAGAAGTGCCTCGGCAAGATGGACGACATCGCGCGCCACGGCCGAACCGTTCTGTTCATCAGCCACAACATGGAAGCGATTCAGCGGCTGTGCACACGAGGCCTGCTGATGGATCGCGGTCGTCTGGTCATGAGCGGTTCGGTCGGCGAGGTCGTCGCGCAGTATCGCGCGGCGGAGCAATCGATGGTCGAGGTCGGCCGATTCACCACGCGAGGCCGGAGTGGAACCGGGTGGGCACGGGTCAGCGACATCCGTCTCGTGGACGATCACGGCCGCAGCGTGCGCGGCGTGCCGCCCGAAGCCGATCTTGCGTTTCAGATCGACCTCGAGGTCGCCGGAGTCTCGAAGAAGGGCTCCAGCCTGCGCGGCCTGGTCGTCGAGCTGGTTGTCTGCTCCGATCAGGGCCAGCCGCTGCTCTCGCTGATGAACGTGGACGACGACGGCGTGGAGCTGCCATCGGCGACGACCTGCACGATCACCGCCCGGCTACCGGGCCCGACGTTCATTCCCGGACGCTATCGCCTGAACGTGTTCGTCGGTATCCCGTATCTCGAACACGTCGACGAAATCCCCGACGCGTTCGAGTTCGAGATCGTCGCGCCCGAGCGTCCGTGGCGTCCCTACGGGCTGCACATCACGCGCGGCCTGATCTGCCGCAAGGCGCTGTGGGACTGTGTCGCCTCGGATCGGCAACCCGTATGAGCACCCGCGGACCTTCCAGTGCGTCTATCCGAGGCGAGTCGTGAGCGGCCCTCTGTCGAACGTCCGACGCCGTGCCGGCGCGATCAAACGCCGGCTGTTCGAAAGGCCGGAGCAGGCGGCCTGGCAACGCGCCTGTCATCTTGCCGAGCGCACGCCACGATTCACGCCCGGGATCATTCGGATGGCGGAATACACGCTGAGGTACTCCGATCTCTTGAGCTTCTGCCCGCAGTGGCAGGATATTTTCGTCAACAACGCCCTCGCGTACGAGACAGCGAATCCGGCGCCGCGCATTCTCGACTGCGGCGCCAACATCGGCCTGGCATCGCTCTACTACAAGAGACGCTACCCGGCCGCGAGGATCACGGCCTTCGAAGCCGACCCGGCAATCGCGGCGATGCTCGCGGACAACCTGCGCGCGAACGCAGCCGGCGATGTGGAGGTTGAGAGCGCCGCCGTCTGGACAAGTGATGGCGAAGTGACGTTTCAGAGTGAAGGCGCCGATTCCGGCACCGTTGCCTCGCTCGCCGGCGAAATGGGTGGCCGGCCAGTCGAGGTCCGTGCGGTGCGTCTTGCGCGTTGGCTCGAAGCCGAGCCCATCGACTTGTTGAAACTCGACATCGAGGGTGGCGAAGCTGCGGTGCTGGAGGATTGTCGCGCGCACCTCGCCAATGTGCGAGCGTTACTCCTGGAGATTCACGAGTTCGACCCCTCCCGCCGTCAGTCACCGGGACTGCGACGGCTGCTCGAGGCAGCCGGGTTCGAGTACACCGCCACACACGTGACCCCGTTGCCATGGCGGCAACCCCGCGGATCGCGAAGCACACCGTTTCCGCACCGGTCGAGTGTGTGGGTCGAAGCCATCAGCGCATGGAACGTCGACCCGCGATGACCGCTCGGCCGGATGTCGTCTATGTGCTGCCCGACAAGATGGGTGGCGTGTTCAGCGTCGTTGCGAACCTCCTGCAGCATCGAGCTCCGGACGAGTTCAGGTACCGCGCGATCCTGACCCGCAATCAGCTCGACCGCGACACGGTATCAACAACGCAGCTGGGCGCGGATGAGGAGTTGGTGTTCAACTACGCGCTTCCGATCGAGAACCTCTACGCCGTCGTGAGGCGGTTGTCGCGTCTCGTTGGCGGTGGTCCGGGCGTTCTCGTCTGCAATGATTTCGTCGAACTGCTGCTTCTAACCGTCGTCGATCCGGGTCGAACCGTGGTACACCTGCTGCACGGTGACTACGATTACTACTACGACCTGGCCGCCGTGCACGAGCCGTTGGTGCATGCCTTCGTGGCATCCAGCCGCACGGTTTACGAAAAGCTGCTCGATCGATTGCCTCATCGACGGGACACGATCTTCTGGCTGCCGTACGGCGTGGCCATTCCGCCCGCGGCGCGACAGCCGTCGTCCGGTCCGCTCCGCCTGATCTTCGTCGGCCGCCTCGATGAATCCAAGGGTGTCTTCACGATGCCCGAGATCGATCGTCTGCTTCGACGAGACGGGGTGCCAGTCACGTGGACGATCGTCGGAAGCGGTCCTGCGAAGGACACCTTGCGGACCCGGTGGCTCGATGCGCCGAACGTTCGCTGGGCGGAGGCCGCAACCCCCAGCGCGGTCGCCGCATTATGCGTGGACGAGGACGTATTCGTGCTCCCAAGCCATGCCGAAGGTCTGTCGGTCGCCGCGGTGGAAGCGATGAGCGTCGGTCTCGTGCCGGTGGTGAGCGACCTGCCGAGCATGGCAGAGCTGATCAACGGTGGACGTACAGGCACAACGGCGCCGATCGGTGATGCCGCTTCGTTTGCAGCGGCGCTCGCGGCGCTGGCGCACGATCGTGACCGTCTCGAGACGATGAGCCGGGCTGCGAGGCAACTCGTCATCGATCGTTTCGACATTCGAGCATGTGCCGCGGGGTATCAAGCGATCTTTTCGCGCTGGCGCGAATTGAAACGAGCCCGGCCGGCGCATCCACGTCGGTTGTACGGCAGCCGCCTGGATCAGCCCTGGATGCCGAACGCGGCCGTCAAGCTGATTCGATCCGCGCTGCGCCGAACATGATGGACCGAGTGCCCGCCGGCCCGCTCGTCAGCGTACTGCTCACCGCGTACAACCGCGAAGCGTTCATCGCGGAATCGATCGAGAGCGTGCTCGCGCAGACATTCACGGATTTCGAGTTGATCGTGAGCGACGATGGGTCCACGGACGGTACCGCGGGCATTGCCTGCGAGTTCGCTCGCCGCGACGCGCGCGTGCGCGTGTCCGTCAACGAGCGCAATCTTGGCGACTACCCGAATCGAAAACGCGCGGCGTGCCTGGCCCGCGGCCAGTTTCTCAAGTACCACGACTCCGACGACGTGATGTATCGACATTGTTTGGAGGTGATGGTCGGGGCGTTACTGGCGGAGCCACGCGCGGCGGTCGCGCTGTCCGCAAGCCATGCATGGCCAGGGGGAAAGTGTCCGATGCTGTTGACGCCGTCGCTCGCGTACGAGCGCGAGTACCTCGGCACAGGCCTGTTCCAGTTGGGACCAGGCGCGGCGCTTTTTCGCACGGATGCGTTTCGCGAGCTCGGAGGCTTTCCGGAGGTGCAGCATTGCTCCGATCAGCTGTTCTGGATTCACGCACTCACGCGAGTGAACGTGCTCCTCGTCCCGGGCGATCTCTTTTATTACCGAATCCATCCCGGTCAGGAGATCGTCAAGCGGACGAACGAGCTGGCGCAGGCCAAGGCGGTCGCGGAGGCGTGGCACGTGCTCAACTCTGATCGATGTCCGCTGCGGGGCGATACGCTCGATCAGGCGAGACGCAACTTTGCCTTCACGCGGGCGCGCGAAATCTACCGATCGCTGAAGGGACGTCGCTTCGCCTCTGCCGCCACCGCGTTTCGCCACGCCGGCTTGAGCGCGAGCGATTGGGTTCGGTACCTTCGGCCACCTCGCCGTAGCGCGTCTGCGGGAACGCCTTCAGCCCCTTGAAAGTCGTTCATCTGCTCGGCTGGTACTTTCCCGACAGCATCGGTGGCACCGAGGTGTACGTCGAGGGTCTTTGCCGGCGCCTGTCGGCAGCGGGGCACGAGATGCGCATCGCAGCGCCTGATTCGCGAGGCGCTGCCGCTGAGCACTACGAACACGACGGTGTTCCCGTGTTTCGCTACACGATTCCCTCCGCAGTCACGCGCGACGAGGCGTACCATCGCGTCCCGGTTCGCGGCGCCGAACGCTTCTACTCGTGGCTGGAGCGTGAGCGTCCGGAGGTGCTGCACATACACAGCATCACGACCGGCGTCGGCCTGCCGGAGTTTCGCGCGGCGGCGCGGCTCAATATCCGGGTCGTGGCCACGTGTCATCTGCCGGGCCTCGGCTACATGTGCCGGACCGGCGAGTTGATGCAGTGGGGCCGCACGCCGTGCGACGGGATCGTGCGCCCCGACAAATGTGCGTCGTGCAACCTGACGCGGCTCGGGATGCACGAGGCGATCGCACGCGTGGTCGGCGCGGTACCGGTCCCGCTCAGTGCACGACTCCGCGCGACGCCCGGACGGGTCGGTACGTCCCTCGGGATGAGCGCGTCGGTAGCCGAGTATCGGGACATGCAGCGCGAGCTGTTCGGCTTGATGGACAGGTTCGTCGTGCTGAACGACACCGCGCGCCGCATGCTGATTGCCGACGGCGCCCCTGCGGACAAGATTGTCGTGAATCGCCTTGGCATCGGTCAGAAGGGAATCGTCCGCAAGCCGTGCCCCGATCGGGTGCCGACAGCGCGACCGGTACGCTTCGGCTATCTCGGACGTCTCGACTCGTCGAAGGGACTGATGCAGCTCGCGCGCGCCGTACGCGCGATTCCGAGGTCGATTCCGTTCGAGCTGCAGGTTCGTGGTCCGCAGCTGGATGACGCCGCACGTCGCTTCGTCGGTGAGCTGACGTCGACCATTGGCGACGATTCGCGTGTCAGATTCGAGCCGGCCGTACCCGCGCGGGATGTCCCGAAGGTCCTGGCGGAGCTGGACGTGCTGCTGTGTCCGTCCATCTCGTTCGAGAACGGGCCCACGATCGCGCTCGAAGCGATGGCCGTCGGCACGCCCGTGATCGGCAGCCGCGTGGGAAACCTTGCCGAAATCGTCGATGACGGCGTCAACGGACGGCTGGTCACGGCGGGCGATGTCGACGCGCTCAGGAACGTGCTCGTCGAGGTCGCCTCTCACCCGCGCGCGACCGTCGACGTCTGGCGGCGCGCACTCGCCGAGCCGCGCACGATGGACGACATCGCGCGCGACTACCTCGATCTCTACGTCAATCGGCCCACGCCGTGCGAATCACGGTCGTAACCTCAGGACACTTGTCGACGTGTCCGCGAATGCTGAAGAGCGCGGACGCGCTCGCCGACGCCGGCCACGACGTGCACGTCGTCGCGACACGCCACGAGCCCTGGGCCGTGGATGCTGACGTGGACGTCAGGTCCCGCCGATCCTGGCCGTTGACGGTCGTCGACTACAGGCGCGGCGCCGGCGTCACCTACTGGCGCAGTGGCATCCGCTACCGGGCGTCGCGAATGCTGTCCGCGGTAATCAGTCCGGAACGATTGCCGTTGGCGCTTGCAGCGCGCGCATTCGGCCGCGTGCATCCGGAGCTCGTAAAAGCTGCTAGTGCCGAACCAGCGGACCTGATTTACGGCGGTACGACCGGCGGCCTTGCGGCAGTCGCGGTCGCGGCGCGCCGGTGCGGGACACGCTACGCGCTCGACCTGGAGGATTTTCACTCGGGTGAGAGCGAGGCGAGTGATCAGGTGCTCTCGCACGGACTGGCCCGCCAGATCGAGGATCGCATCCTTGGACAGGCCGCGTTTCTAACGACCTCGAGCGAGGGAATTGCGCAGGCTTACCACGAGTCGTACGGTGTGGCGCCAAACGTGATCCACAACACATTCGATCTGCCGCAGAAACCGCCGGACTTCGCGCGCGCTCGACATGATGTGCTTCGCCTGTACTGGTTCAGCCAGACGATCGGCGCTGGTCGCGGCCTCGAGGACGCCATTACCGCGATGGGCATCGCCGACGTGGCAGGCGAACTGACGCTTCGTGGCCGGCCCGCCGTCGGTTACCTCGAGGGCCTGCGGCAGCTGGCGCACGCGCGTGCGCCGCGCCTGCGTCTCCTCCACGAACCTCCGGCGCCTCCTGATGCGATGGTCGATCTGTCGCGAGGCTACGACATCGGCCTGGCGCTCGAACAGGTCCAGGTCAGAAACCACCAGATCGCACAGTCGAACAAGCTGTTCACGTATCTGCTTGCAGGCAATGCCATCGCGATGACCGACACGCCAGGTCAGCATCCGGTCGGGGTTGACATTGGCGCGGCGGCCGGCCTCGTGCCCCCGGGGGACGTCGCGGCGCTAGCGTCCGTCTTCTCGCGATGGGCCAGGGAGCCCGTGACACTGGACGCCGCGCGGCGGGCCGCGTGGGAGGCGGCGCGCCGCCGCTGGCACTGGCAGCACGCGGACGAGCGGGGTTTGCTGTATCGACTCGTTGGCGAGGCGAAGCGATGAGGGTTCTGCTCATCATGGATCCGTTCATCCGGGTGCCGCCGCAGCATTACGGCGGCATCGAGCGTGTCATCGCCGATCTCGCCGACGGCCTGGCAGCGGCCGGCCACGACGTCACGCTCTGGGCGGCGCCGGGGTCGCGGGTGAACGGACAGGTCGATCCGTACGGACACGAGGGGGAGTGGACCCGCTGGAGCAATATCCGGAATATGGCCGCACTTGCTGGTCGCTTCCTGAGCCAGGGCGCGCGCTTCGACGTCGTGCACAACTTCGGCCGGCTGGCGTATCTTGCGCCGGTGCTGGCGCGCGACCTGCCGAAGGTGCAGACATACATGCGGACCGTGAATCCCGCCAACATGACGACGGCGCGCCGGCTGGGAGCACGGCGGTTGCACTACACGGCCGTCAGCGCTGCCATCCGTGACACGGGACGGCCCGGCGGTGGCGACTGGTCGGTCATCTACAACTGCGCCGTGCCGTCGCGGTACCCGTTCGCGGGTGATACCGACGCGCGAACGGCGCCATTAGTCTTCCTCGGTCGCCTCGACAAGATCAAAGGCGCGCATCACGCCATCGCCGTCGCTCGCCGTCTTCAACGGCGTCTGGTGATTGCGGGCAGCATCTCGCCGTACGCGCATGAGCAGGAGTATTTCGACCGCGATATCAAGCCACAGATCGATGGGTCGCTGATCTCGTACATCGGCGCGGTCGACGACCGTCAGAAGCGCGCGGTGCTTGGCGGGGCGGCCGCCATGCTGATGCCGATCGAATGGGAGGAGCCGTTTCCAGTCGTTCTCCCCGAGGCCATGCTGTGCGGGACGCCGCTCATTGCCTTCCGTCGCGGCGGAGTGCCGGAGGGGATCGATCACGGTCGCACGGGTTTTCTCTGCGACACGGCCGACGAGATGGCCGCGCTGGTGCGACGTCTACCGGAGATCGATCGGGCGGTTGTCCGGCGTGAAGCGGAGCGCCGCTTCAGCGACACCGCCGTCGTCGCCGAGTACGAACGCTTGTACGAGCGTCTCGCTCATCGGATCCCCCTGGCAGCGGAGTCGCCGGCCTGACCGTCAAGCAGCATTTCGGGCGCTGGCTGTTTGCGCACCTCCCCGTCACGCGGACGATGTTCGACCAGCTTCGGTTCGAGGGGAACTCGTGGCTGGTCTATGGCCAGAACCTCGTCCTGCCCGGTCGCCGCGAGATGTTGGCGCACATACGGGCGCTGCGCGGCGCGCTGGTGAACGTGGCGTGCGGCCCGCAGATTCTCGACGGGTTCGTCAACGTGGATCTGCTGGGACCGCCACCCCGCATCCGATGGGACTGTCGCCGATCGCTGCCTCTGGCTGACGGCGGCGCTGCTGGCATCCGCGCGGAACAGTTCGTCGAGCACCTGGACACCCGCGAAGAGCTGCCGGATTTTCTGCGCGACTGCCTGCGTGTACTGGAGCCGGGCGGCGTGCTGCGGATCATTGTGCCCGACGCGGCGCGATATCTGCAGGCCTACTGCCGACCGGACCTCGATGGCTTTCGCGAGTTGGCGGTCCCCGATCCGCTTCCCGCGGATCTGCCGACGCGAATGGACGTCATCAACCACATCTGCCACCAGTGGGGCGAGCATCGCTGGGCGTACGACTTCGAGACGCTGTCGCTGCGCCTGCGGACGGCCGGCTTCGGCGTCATCGAGCAGGTGGGTTACCAGCGGTCACGGTTACCGGCACTCGCGCAGGATCGGCACGTACACGCGCCGTATTCCCTTTACGTCGACGCGGTGAAGTCGGCGTGACGAGCGTGCCGGCCGGGTCGAGGGTCAACGCCGGCTCGGGCGTCTGCGTGGAGCCGCGCAAGTAGATGCGGCGTGTGCTGATGGTGAGCCCGCACTTCCCGCCGGACTCGAGCGCGGCGTCCCACCGGGTGCGGCTGCTGGCGCCGCATCTCGCGAATGCTGGATGGACGCCGACCGTCGTCACCCTCGAGCCGTCCGCCTACGAAGGCCGCCTCGATCCCGAACTCGGCGCGCTCGTGCCGCCATCGCTCGATGTCGTGCGCGCGCCAGCGTGGAATCCCGCGTCGACGCGCTGGGCCGGCCTTGGCGATCTGGGTCTGCGCGCCTTCACCGGCCTGAAACGGACATGCCGGGGGCTGCTGAAACGACACCGCTACGACGCCCTGTTCATCACAGTCTATCCAGTCTATCCGGCGCTCATCGGTCCACGGCTCAAAGCGGAATTCGGCGTGCCGTTCGTCCTCGACTATCAGGATCCCTGGGTCGGCGCGTGGGGCCGATCGGTCGGCGGTGGCCCGGGAGGCGCCATCGACTGGAAAAGCCGCGCGTCGCGCCGCCTCGGCGTGTGGCTCGAGCCCCAGGCCGTCGGCGCCGCCGATGCGCTGGTCGCCGTTTCGCAGGGCACGATCGATGGGATCGTCGAGCGCATTCCGGGCGCAGGGCAGTTGCCGCACGCGGTGATTCCGCTCGGTTTCGAGGCCGCCGATTTCGAGGCGGTCGGTGCGCGCCGGCCGGCAGCCGCCGGCTTCGACGCGTCAGACGGCCTGGTCCACCTCTGTTACGTCGGCACGCTGTTGCCCACCGGCCTCGACACGCTGCGCCTGCTCCTTGGCGGCCTGGCGCGCGCGCGCCGCGACGATCCGGCCGCCGGCCGCGTGCGTTTGCACTTTTTCGGGACCAGCAATCAATCGTCGTCGAGCGCGTATCGCGTCCTGCCGTGGGCCCGCGAGTGCGGCGTTGCCGACGCGGTGACGGAGTCGCCTGGACGGCTCGATTATCTCGACGCGCTGTCCGTGCTGACGCACGCGAGCGCGATTCTGCTGCTCGGCAGCATGGAACGGCACTACACGGCCAGCAAGCTCTATCCGGCGCTGTTGGCGAAGCGGCCGATCCTGGCGTTATTCCACGAGGCCAGCAGCGTTGTGTCGATCCTCCGCGACGCCGGTTCCGAGCCGACCGTCCGCGTCGTGGCGTACGACGATCGGCCATCGACCGACGCGCGAATCGCTGAAGTGGCCTGTCAGCTCCGCGCCCTCGGCGCGAACAGCTCCTATCGAGTCGCCGACGTGTCGCTTGACCGCGTGTCGAGCGTGTCCGCGCGCGCGCTCGCCGGTCAACTGGCAGACCTCTTCGATCACGTGGCCGCATGACGCCTGTGCGCCTGACCGTCGTGCTGACTCATCCGATTCAGTACTACGCGCCCTGGTTCCGTCACATCGAGCGGCACGCGCCCGAGATTGCCTTGACGGTCGTGCATGCGACGGAGCCGACGCCGGAGCAGCAGGGCGTGGGATTCGATCGCGCGTTCGAGTGGGATGTGCCGCTGACCGAGGGTTACCGTTCGATGACGGTCCGGCCGCCGCTGCCAGAGGACCGGGTCGACAGCTCTTCTTTCACTGGCCTCGATGTTCCGGAAATCAGTCGCGCGATCGCGGACACCAACCCGGATGTCGTGATGATCACCGGCTGGTATTCAGTCACGCTCATTCGCGCGCTGATTGCGTGCCGGCGCCTCGGCATTTCGACGCTCTATCGCGGCGACTCGCATCTGCTGAGTGGACCGAACAACTGGAAGCGACCGCTGTGGAACCTCAAGACCGGATTCCTGCTTCGCCAGTTCGACGGTTTCCTGTCGCCCGGACAGCGCGTCAACGAGTACCTGCGCTGGCACCGCGTCGCGGAACACCGCATTTTCCGCGTGCCGCACGCCGTGGACAACGAGATGTTCGCCGCGGCCGCAGCGCCGTTTCAGCAGCCCGAAGCGCGGGCGGCGGCGCGGGAACGATTGGGGATCGCGCCTGATGCGTTCGTCCCGCTGTTCGTCAGCAAACTGGTAACGTCGAAGCGGCCGACCGACATCGTGCGCGCTGCCGCACGACTCGAGCCCGGAGCTTCCGTCGTGTTCGTCGGCTCCGGTGCGCTCGAGGGTGAGTTACGCACGCTCGCGGCCGAGCTCGGCGTCGATCTGAAACTCATCGGATTCCTGAATCAGACCGAGCTCGGAGAGGCGTACGCCATCGCCGACTGTCTGGTGCTGCCGAGCCCGGAAACGTGGGGCCTGGTCGTCAACGAAGCGCTCGCTACCGGTCTGCCCTGCGTCGTCAGCAATGCCGTTGGCTGCGCCCCCGACATGATCCGCGGCGGCAAGAGTGGGTACGTGTATCCACTGGGAAATGTCGAGGCGCTCGCGGCTGCGTTCGCAAAGGTCCGCTGGCGGAAGGCGGAAGAATTCGACTGGCGCCTGCACTGCCGCCGTATCGTGGCCGAGTTCAGCTATGACGCCATGACAGCGGGCCTCGTGCGCGCCTGCCGGTCGGTCATTAGGCGTGCGCCGGGACCCGAGCCGAGTGCCGACGTTCCACTGCGCGTCGTCGCCTGCTGCGGCCAGATGGTTATCGTCGGAGGGGTCGAGCGGATGACGTTTCTGATGCTCGACGTCCTGCGCGCGTACGGCGCGCGCAGGCACTGCATTGTGAACGGTTGGGAGAATTTCCGGATTACGCCAATGGCCGAGGAGGTCGGTGCGACCTGGTCGGTCGGGCCGTACTGGTACCCGCTGACTCGGCGCCGTCTGACGCCGATCAAGATGGCGAGGATGGCATGGGAGATCCTCCGAGTGAGCGGACACCTGCTGCGCGAGTCGCGGCGGATTCGCGCGACTCACGTGTTCGTTCCGGACTTCCTGACAGCGATACGAAACGGACCGGCGCTTCTTTGGCTGCGCGCCCGCGGCACCACAGTCATCGCGAAGCTGGGCAACGCTCCTGATGAAGGCAGGTTTTATCGTCTGCTCTGGCGGTGGGTTGTGAATCCTCTGATCGACGTGTTCGTGTGCAACTCAGAGTTCACGCGCGGCGAGCTGTTGCGCCATGGGATCGCAGCGCAGAAGGCGGTGACGATTCCCAACGTCATGCCTCCCCGGCGCCAGGCGGCCACCGCCGGTGCGGAACGCATTCCAGGGCGTGTCATATACGTCGGCCAGATCATTCCGGACAAAGGACTCGACCTCCTGCTCGATGCGATGGCGATCCTGCGGTCGCGCGGGGTCGAGGCGACGCTTGACGTGGTCGGCGACATGGACGGATGGGAGTCCCCCAGCTACCGCGGTTATCGCGCCCGCCTGCGCGAGCGCGCGAACTGCCCGGACCTCCAAGGGGCGGTGACGTTTCTCGGTTATCGCGAAGAAGTGCCTGCGCTGATGGCGCGTGCGTCGGTGCACTGCTGTCCGAGTCTCCCAGCCATCCGCGAGGCGTTCGGTCTCGTCGTGCTCGAGGCGAAGGCCGCCGGTCTGCCGTCAATCGTCACGCACAGCGGCAATCTTGGGACGCTCGTCGATCACCGCCGAACCGGTTGGGTCTGTCGCGAGGCGACCGCCGCGGATCTCGCCGAAGGCCTTGGGTTTTTCCTGCTAGATCCCTCCCGCCTGGCTGCAGCGCGCGTCGCAGCCATCGCGTCGGCGGGCGACTACAGCGAGGAGCGGTTTGCCGGCGCCTGGGCGGCGATGTTCGGCTGCGCCATGAAGGAATCGATATGCGCGTGAACCACGGCGAAGTCGTCGCCATGTCGCTGTCGATGGTCCTGGCGGGGCTGTACGCCGACGACTGGCTGATCAGCGCATCGATGTTCGTCCTCTGGGCCCTCTGGAAGTTGACGCTGACGAGCGACGGACTGTTCGTCGTGCCGTTGGCGCTCACGTTCCAATGGGTGCAAACGACGATCGGCCTGTTCTATCTGGGCTTCACCGGCCGCACGCTGGAAGCCATAGAGCGAAGCGACTGGAGGCCGATGGTGATGATCGGTCTCGGGTGCTGCCTGACACTGGCGCTCGGTTTCAGGCTGGGGTTACAGATGCTCAGGCCGCCGCGAGCCGGCGAGGATCGGCCCGAGTTCGCCTTTTCATTCAAGCTGCTGGTCATGATCTACGTTGCCTCGATTGTCCTTGAGGGCGGCTTGAACACGGCGGTTCGCGGGCTTCCCTCGATGCGGCAGATCGTCATCACTTTCGACGAGGCGCGCCTTGCCATCCTCTACCTGCTGCTGCGGCGGTTCTTTCGACCGGTGCCGCAATGGCGACTGATCGTCGGTGTCGTGGGCTTCGAGGTGATCCTGGGCATCACAGGGTTCTTTGCCGGCTTTCGCGAGCCGCTCGTACTGGCCGGCCTGGCGATGCTAGAGATCTTCGATCGGCGCAATATGCGGCACTGGACGGCGGCTGCCGGCATGGCCGTGATCACCGTCGGATTTGGTCTCGTGTGGATGGGCATTCGAACTGAATACCGCCGGGACTACGTGCAGATTGATAATTTCAAAGCGGATCGCGGAGCGCGCATCGCCCGCATCGGCGACCTCGTATCCGGGTTCTTGCACAGCGACAGCGATGAGTTCACCAAGACCTTCGACAACTTCATCGATCGGATGTGGCCGATCTACTATCCGGCCTTGGCCGTGACGCGCGTGCCGCGCACACTGCCGCATACCGACGGCGCCATCATCAGCGCCGCCCTCCAGCACGTCACCATGCCGCGGGTGTTCTTCCCCAACAAAGGTGAGCTGTCGTCGGACAGCGAGATGGTGCGGAAGTATTCGGGCGTCTGGGTCGCCGGCGCGGAGATGGGCACCAGCATTGCCTTCGGCTACGCCGCTGAGTCGTACCTCGATTTCGGCATCCCGTGGATGTTTCTGCCGGTCTTCATGTTTGCCCTTGCGATGGGACTGGTGTACCGCGTGGTGTCCGTGCGAATCAAGCACCTTGACCTGATGGCCGGGTACGCGACTGTGACCTTCTGGTTTGCGATGTACCTCTTCGAACGATCGTGGGTGGTCATGCTCGGAGAGACCGCCGGCCTCATCGTCTACGTTGGCATTCCGTTGTTGTTGCTAGACCGATTTCTCCTCGTTCGCCACGAAAGGCAGCAGGCTGATAACGGCCTGTTGTTCGAACACCCCAGACACTTCGAGATCTGATCACGCGCGTCCTTCACGTTACTCCGTATTTTCCGCCCGCGATCCCCTACGGTGGTCCGCCGGCCTCGATCCTCGGTCTCTGCCAGGGACTGCAGCGCGCCGGCCTCGACATCGAAGTGGTGACGACGACCGCCAATGGCGA
>Ga0068863_100002168_pt1 | contig 19455 bp, 20 predicted proteins | sample KBSSwiS62_FD_66596 | JGI IMG/M metagenome (GOLD analysis project Ga0068863, IMG submission 66596) | Switchgrass rhizosphere microbial communities from Kellogg Biological Station, Michigan, USA - KBS Switchgrass S6-2 | ecosystem: Host-associated > Plants > Roots > Rhizosphere > Soil ...
GCGCCGCCGATCCCTACAAGCACTGGAAGATCAGCGAGGAAGACTGGCGCAACCGCAAGAAGTGGAAGGAACACATCGAAGCCGCCGAGGAAATGTTCACCCAGACCTGGACGAAAGCTGCGCCTTGGAACCTGATCGAAAGCGAGTTCAAGTACTATGCCCGCCTCAAGGTCCTCAAGGCTGTCGTTAAAAAATTCACGCAGGAATTTGGGGACTGATTGTTAGTGTAGCGCTGGTCTAAAATCGTCGCTTTTTTGCCTTTCAGAAAGCATGAGCACTCCCCTTCCTGCCCAGCCCCGCATCACCGTTCCGCTGGAGGTTTACTACTTTGACACCGACGCGGGCGGCGTGGTCCACAACATCGCCTACTTACGCATGGTGGAGATCGCCCGCTCGAAATTGGCGGAAACGTTGGGCTGGTCGCTCGAGCAAATGGGCCGCACCGGTCTCGTCCCTGTGGTGGCCCGGACTGAGATTGATTATCTCAAGCCCGCCCGGCTTGGCGACAAACTCCTCATCACCGCCGAACTCTCCAGCTTGGAAAAGGTGCGCTTCTTCATTTCCTTTAAAATCAGCTCCGAAAAGCGCCCGGATCTTGTCTTTATCCGTTGTGTCCAAACCATGGTCACGGTGCAATTGCCCGAGGGCCGCCCTAAACGAGTTCCTCTTGCCTGGAGCGAAGCCTATCCGCAACTCATCGCCCCTTGACCCAAACGCGTTCGTCGCGTTCAATAGTTTCCTATGGCCCTTGATGACATTCTCCTCGAAGCGGAAGAAAAGATGATAAAGAGCACGGAAGTGATCCAGACCGAGTTCGCGGGCATCCGCACCGGCAAGGCTTCACCCGATCTCGTCACCAACATGATGGTGGAAGCCTATGGCACCAACATGCGCCTGAAGGAACTCGCCGCCGTCACCACCCCCGATTCGCGGCTCATCCTCATCCAGCCGTGGGACGCCACCACGGTCGACCCGATCCGCAAAGCACTGGAGGAATCGAAGCTTGGCATTTCCCCGCAAGTCGATGGCAAGCTCATCCGCCTTCCCATTCCGCCTCTCTCCGAGGAACGGCGCCAGGACCTCGTCAAGGCCGTGCGCAAGATCGCCGAGGAAGGCCGCGTCAGTGTGCGCGCCAACCGCCGCCACGCTATCGACGAGGCCAAGAAACTCCAGAAGGCGGGCGAGATCACCGAGGACCAACTCGCCGACGCTGAGAAGGAGATCCAGAAGCTCACCGACCAGTACGTCGCGGAAATCGAGAAGGGCCTCACGGCCAAGGAAGCGGAGTTGCTGAAGGTCTGATCGCCGATCCCGCTCCTCATGACCGAATATCCCCCGGCGTTTACCGAATTGGTCGAGGCGCTGCGCCAGCTTCCGTCTGTCGGCCCGCGCAGTGCCGAGCGCTACGCCTTGTTTCTGCTCCAGACCGATGTGGCCGTGAGTGAGCGGCTGGCCAGTGCCCTCACCGCGGCGCGCAACGAAATCCGGCCCTGCCGCCACTGCGGCTTCTATGCGCAGGGCCTTGATGCGCTCTGCTCCATCTGCTCGAACCCGCAGCGCGATACCTCGCTCTGGTGCGTGGTCGAGCAGCCGAGCGATGTCCTCAAGCTGGAGAAGTCGAACTTCTTCCGGGGGCTCTACCATGTACTGGGCGGACGGCTCTCGCCGCTGGACCGGGTGGGGCCGGAGGACCTGTCGATTGCCAAGATGGAGAAGCGGCTGGTGGAGGCGCCGCCGAAGGAGGCGGTGCTGGCCCTCGCCGCGGATGCAGAGGGGGAGACGACGGCACTCTACCTCGCGCCGATCCTGAAGAAGGCGGGGGTGAAGGTCTCGCGGCTGGCGATGGGGTTGCCGGCGGGGGGTGGGCTGGAGTATGCGGACAGCGTGACCCTGGGGTATGCCCTGTCGGGGCGGCGGGAACTTTAGGCGTACCTCTGGCAGGGGCGGGAACATATGGAGAAAAGCATCACTTTGGCCTCAAAAAGTGTTACTTTTTTCCCTATTGGTCATTTCGCATGAAAATCAGCGCTGTTTGCTTCGACCTGGGCAAGGTCCTGATCCATTTTGACTGGGACTTGATGCTCAAGCGCGTGGCGGCCAAGACGAAGCTGCCGCCGGAGGAATTGATGCGGCGGTTAAAAGAGGATCCACAGATCATGGCGTACGAGGTTGGCGGGATCAGCTCGACGAAGTTTTTTTCGCACCTGAAAAAGTCCCTGGAGTACAAGGGGACGGCGAAGGAACTGCAGGCGTGTTTCTCGGACATTTTTACGCCGATGCCCGACAATATCGCACTCGCGGCGCAGCTGGCACCGCATTACCCGATGGCGATCATTTCCAATACGAACGAGGCGCATATCGTCCATGCGGAGGCGACCTATTCGTTCTTTTCGCTTTTCCATGCGCGCATCTATTCGCACCGGGTGAAGGCGATGAAACCGAAGCGGGAGATCTACGATGCCGCGCTCGCGGCGCTGGGCGGGATTGATCCGCTGGAGGCGCTCTTTATTGATGACCTGGAGGCCAACATTCTCGGGGCTGCGCAGCTGGGATGGCAGACGATCCATCTGCGGCCTGAGGTTGATTTGCGGCAGGCGCTGGCGAGTTATGAGTTGCTCGGACTGGATTGAACCGCGAAGCCATGACTTTTGAATTCGACGTCGGTGATGAGAAAAAAGCCCACGTGAGCTTTTACAGGAACTGGTTCACGGGGAAGCTGAGGATCAAGGTCGATGGTGTCCTGATCGCCTGGGCCAGCCCGCTGAATCCCCTTACGCATTTTTCCCTCACGCTGACCCGGGCCTATAGTTTCCATCTTTGGAACGATAACAACAACGAAGTGATTATCGCGGCGGTCCGCCCTCTCTTTTTGGCAGGATTCAGGCCACATACGTACACGGTCATCTGGAGAGGCACACCGATTGCACAATATAAGGGATATTAAACAACCGTCGCGAGATCTCGCGGCAGCGACCTCGGATAGCTACAGTCGCTTAAGACAGGAAGGAAGCTATGACATTCGCGATCAAGGCAGAGGTTGGGGATCCCAAGGCGAGGACGTTTGCGTTCGCCGCACAGAAGACGATGTATGGGGGCAAGCATATTGCCGAGGGCGACATGGTTTTCGTTTTTGCGAGCGAGAATGAGGGCGGGCACGGCCTTATCGCGCGGGGTGTGGTCACTTCGGCTGAGGCGATTCCGAAGAAGCGGGGCGTGGCGCGGCAGACACGACGGGTGAGTGTCACCGTCCGACGCATGGCGCCGGCGAAGCGGGCACTGGGGCGGAGCGAGCTTAAGCGATTTACGGATTGGCAGGACGGGCAACCTGCGACCGAGCTCAATTTCAAATTTTATCGGCAAGCGACGAACAAGATTGCGGGTATCTCCGATGAGGCGGCAGTGTTCCTGAGTGAGTTTTTTTAACGCGATAAAAGCGGTCCATTGAAGGCCGACGCCATGCGTATAAGCTTGAGTCCCGGAATGGACAGGACAATGCTTCCCTCAGGAACAAAGGTGCCATCCGGTCGTGTCTCCCCGTCAGCCAGCGCTTCCTCGACATGCGCTTTCGCCAACGTATCCAAGAAAGGAATCCATGAATCCTTCGCCTCGCTCGGCAGTCAACCCAACGGAATCCAGTCGTCAGTCCCCAAACCCAAAGGAGTTCCTCTATCACAAAGTCTGCGCCATCGATGCTGTTCCCGAGGGAGGAACCCTGGCCGTAAATGTCCAGAAGCATCACCTGGCACTCTTTCGAAAAAACGGAGAAGTCTCGGCGGTCGATAATCGCTGCCCCCACATGGGTTACCCCCTCTCCAAGGGCTCGGTCAAAGATGGAATCCTGGTTTGCCACTGGCATCATTGGCAGTTTGATTTGAGCACCGGCGCGTGCTTTGTCGGAGGTGGTGATGATGTGCGGACTTTTCCCGTCGAGGTCCGCGAGGGCAGCGTCTTCGTCGGCATCGCTTCCAATGATGATGAAATTTCCCGTCAGCGACTGAAGGAACGAGGCCAAAAAATCCTCGCCCAAGGCCTCAAGGACGGAAGTTCATTCCTGATCGCCAAAGCCGTTGTGGCCTTGCGGGCCAATGGCATATCGCCGCAGGAAATCGTGCACCAGGGCCTGCTGTATGGGGCCACCAAGACAAAGGAAGGGTGGTCCTCCGGCGTCACGATCCTGACGATCGCCGCCAACATGTGGAATGAGGTCGACAGCGCCGACCACAATCTTTTCCTCGTTCAAGGACTCAGTCAAATCGCGAACAAAACAGCGGGCCGCTCAAGCCGGCGAAAACAATACCCATTTCCGGGCCGCGAATTGACGGACCTGGAAACGCTCAAACGTTGGTTCCGAAAATTCATCCAGCAACGGGATACCGATGCGGCCGAACGCATCTTGATGACGCTACATGACCGGGGGCTTGGGAAAGAGGTCATCGGTGATTTTCTTTTCACCGCAGCCACGGACTCTTACTTCACCGGCGGCGGGCACGCCCTTGATTTTGCGAACAAAACCCTGGAAGCCCTCGACTTCATTGAGTGGAAGGATGCGGTCGAAATCCTGCGGCCCATTGCCGTCGATCTCGTCTCGCGGGAGCGCCACGAGGAAACAGCCCAATGGGCGGAAAGCGTGCCTCTTCTCGAGGCCGTGTTCTCCCGTTTGGATGAGATCTGGAAAGAAAATCAAAGCCGAAAAGCCGACCTTAACATCGCTGAATACGCACACTTCCTGCTCAAAGACGACATGGCCGATATCGTCCAGGACCTGGAGAAGAAATTGCGGCAAGGAATCGCGCCAACGGAAATCTGCCGAGCCCTGACCTATGCGGGAGCCATCCGCACCGCCCGCTTTCACCTCAAAAACGAAGGGGACTGGCATGACATCGCCAATCTTTATTCCTACGGTCATGCCCTCTACCGCGCCTTTCACATCGCCCCGGGCAAGGAGCTCTTGCGGGGAATCTTCCATGGCGCGGTTTTTTGCACGCTCATGCGATGGCTCAACATGCCGCCCGCGCGCATTCCCGAGGTCGATGAAGTCCTGAAAGAAGAATGCAAAGGCCCCGAAGCGATGCTTATCCGTTTCCAGGAACTGGCCGATTTCCAGAAGGTCTACGATGCGGAATTACTCGTTAACGGCTACCTGGCCGAGCAGCACGATGAAAAGGCCCTTCGCCGGAGCCTGGCGCACATCACGGTCCGGGAAAATGCAGAACTCCATATGTTCCAGATATTGGAAGCGGCCTTTGCCCATTGCGACCTGACCGAGGACCCTGAAGAAAAACGGATTCATCTCCTGGCCGCGACGCGCTACATCACCGCGCAAAAAGTCATGAAAGGCATTCTTTGGTCCACGGAAAACGCCGAACGGCTTCAGCGTGGCGAATCCCTCAGCGAACGGGAAGACAGCAATTAGGCAGCGGAGCCGTACCGGGCCAGATCAAATTCGGCGTTTATTCCCCGGTGAGGAGGGCGATTTCGCGTTCTTCGAGTTGTTGCTGCCAGCGGGCGAGGTAGGAGTATTTGCGGTAGACGGTTTCGAGGGCGTTGAGGTCCTTGTCCCCTGCCCGCCATTTGGTGTCGAGGGCTGTCAGGTCGCTTTCCAGGGTGGTGGCGAGGTCGCTGAGTTTGCCGCGGAGGGTCATGAGGGCGTCCTGGAGGGTGAGTTCCTCGGTCATGAGGGCGGCGCGCTCGAGGGCACCGCCGGCGGCTTTTTTGCGTTCGATGAACTGGTCGAAATTCTGGCAGGTCTGGCCGACCTCGATGAAGAGGTCCATGGTGCCGGGGGGGATGCGCTGGACGTCGCGGGGTTTTTCGCCCTTGGTGAGTTCGTAGAGGGCGAGGAGGCGGGCGCGGGGATCGGTCAGGACCTGGTAGGCACGATTGAGGTCGGCGTACCTGGTTTCGGCGGCGGTCTTCTCGGCTGCGGGGGCCTGGGCGAACTTGTCGGGATGGGTTTCCCCCGTGGCGCGGGTAAAGCGTTCCTTCAGGGCGGCGGCGTCGAGGGCGGGGCCGGGTTCGAGAGCGAAGAGGGCGAAGGGGTCCATGCGGAAACGATAAGGGAAGGTGGGCGGTTGTACACTCTTGGAGAGGGTGGGATTAGGAGTTTTAGGGCGCGAAGATCCAATACTTACAGAGTGGGTCTCTGTGAAGCGACTTGGCCAGCGGTGCCGAAACAGAAGGCAGGTCTTAGGCAAGAGCAACGAGGGCGAGGTTGCCTCGAAAGAGCGGGACACCTTTGCTGATCGTGGAGGTCTCTATCAGAAGCAAAGTAGGTCCTTCGTTCTTCGACTCCGTTTCACTTCGCTCAGAATGACGTTTTATCACCGGCAGCTTCACTGCCGCAAAAGGCTGCGGCTCGGGGAAATTTTTTGAGGAAAGAGAATCGATCGGCTCGCCTTCGCTCAGGATGACGGCGCTTTTTTATCGGAGGTCTTTCGTGCTGGTGCGACCCGGATGGAGCCGGGCCCTCCAGTCGTAGCCGCGCTCGCGAGAGCGTGGCCGGGACCACCGCCACACGGCTGCGGCTACAGTGGGCAATTCCCGACAGAGCGAGGCCCTCCGGGAAGAGATTATTGTGCGTATAGGACGGAAAGGAGATTAGCCATTGACTTCTCTCCTCCAAGGTGGGAATCAGCTTGGAGGTCACCACGGCATTTCTCATGCAAATCTACGTTCATCGGAATAACCAGCAACTGGGTCCTTATACCGAGGGAGAACTGAAGACGCTTCTCGCGACGGGGACGCTTTCGCCGCAGGACCATGCGTGGTGGCAGGGGCAGGCGACATGGGTGCCGCTGAGCCAGACGCCGTTTGGCCAGGTGGTGACGCCTCCTGTGCCACCGATCCATCCTCCTGGCACAACGGCGCCTTACCCGTCGGATGTCTATGCCACCACTTCGAACATGGCGATTTGGTCGCTGGTGTGCGCGTGCCTCATCCCGCTTTGCAGCCTGGTGTCGGCCATTCCGTCGATCATCCTGGGCCACCTGAGCCTGAGTGAGATCAAAAGGAATCCCGGCATGAAGGGCCGCGGGCTGGCGCTGGCGGGGCTGATCATCAGCTATGGGCTGATCCTGATTTCGGTGGTCGCGATCAGTGTCCTCATCGCCCTGGGCAACCAGGTGAAGAGCACTTTCAAGGAGATCCAGGACAAGCAGGAGGCTGCGCAGAAGCAGAATTCCTCGGACAGTAGCAGCGATACGGACCAGCCGAAGGCGACGCCTTCCGACAGCAATACGAATTCGACGCCAGCGATTACGCCGTAAGGTGGGTGGAGGGGCCACCATGTGAACAATGAGGACCTTATTCCTTACACCTAAAAACTGGACTGTCTCCCTGACGGCAGCTGTTTTCGTCCTGTTATCGGCCAGTGCTTCTCACGCACAGATTTTTGTCACGAATTTTGGAAACAACGCGATAGGAGAATATAATAGAGACGGTACGACGGTGAATGCCGCGTTCCTGCCTGGATTAAGCGGCCCGACAAGTATTGCGGTCTCCGGCTCAAATCTGTTTGTCGTTAGCGGACTTGGCACTATTGGCGAGTACACCACTTCAGGTGCCACGATAAACGCTTCTCTTATCACAGATTTTAATGGCGTCTTTGGTCTTGCCGTATCTGGATCGAATTTGTTTGTGGCGGACTATAACAGCGGCTCGATTGGGAAGTACACCACTACCGGAACCCTGGTGAATTCCCGTCTATTGACCGAGAATAACCCGTACGCTATCGCAGCGTCCGGATCAAATCTCTTTATCGCAGATAATTTCACGGGAATGATTGGTAAATACACCACTTCGGGGGCCACGGTAGACGCTTCGCTCATCACGGGATTGAGCGCACCCAGCGGCATCGTGACCGACGGGACGTATTTGTACGTTGCGAACAAATCTACCGGCACCATCGGGAAATACACGACCTCCGGGGGCTTGATAAATGCCTCCCTGGTGACGGGACTAAGCAATCCCAGCAGCCTGGCGATTGATGGGGCGGAGCTATTTGTCGTCAGCCAAAGTGGAACCATTGGCACGATCGGCGTTTATAACGCCAACACGGGAACCACTTTAAACGCCTCTCTCGTTACGGGGTTGAATTATCCTCAAAATCTGAGCATCGCACCGGGCATTGTGGTGATAGCAGTCCCCGAACCTTCCACGTGGGCGTTTTTGCTGGGAGGCCTGGGATTGGCGGCCAGTTGTCTTCTTTCCCGCATTCCTAAAAAGCTGAGCTGACTGGTCGATGCTTCGCGCAGGAATCGCGACGAGCGACATTGCTCTTGTCGCCTTTCATGCTACCAATTGGTCATGAAATCGATCTTCGTTGGCGCGATGGCCTGGGGTTTATTGTCGCTGGGATTTGTCCGGGCGGACGGGGTGAAGCCGGGGGACCATGGGGAACTGATCGATTTCAAGAAGGATGTGAGTGCGATGCTCTCCTATGAGAATGGAGCGACGGGCACGGTGGATGCGGATTTGGGTGTGCTCAAGCTGACCCTGCCAGCGGGAAAGGGTTACCCGGGCGTGAAGGTGAGCCCGGAGGGGATATGGGACCTGACGGGGTATACCGGCGTCGATGCCGAGGTGACCAATACGGGCACAGACAATCTCAACGTCAACTTGCGGGTCGATGGCGACGACGATTGGAAAAACCAGACATGGAATTGCGAAATGGCGACGGTTTCGCCGGGACAGACGCTGACGATTCACGTGACGTTTGGGATGTCGTACAAGCAGCCCGCTTACAAGATGCCGCTGGACCACGTGCTACATGTGCTGGTCTTTGCGTTGGACCCGGCGGCGGCGGGGAGCCTCAAGATTAAATCGATCAAGGCGACGAAGTAGATGAGAGGCGGGGTGGGGCTGTGGCGGGGCTGCTATCCCTTCGGAGCAGGATTTGGGAGCGATATTTTCCGGTGGTATCCCTCCGCCAATCGCCTGATCCACCCGGGGTAGGTCAACCCCTCTGCCGTCCCCTCGCCCCCCATCCTCACGCCAAAGGTCAGGCTATCTCCCAGACAGACGATTCTTTGTCCATTCACGATCGCAGGTTCAACCTGGCTCCAGAAAGTCTCTGCCAGCAAGCGATAGCCCTGAGGGGTCAGGTGAACTCCATCCGGATCGATACAGTCCGCATGGATCCCTGCCGGTTCCGTGGCCTTCGCAAAATCAGCCAGCCGCACCTGTCTTAGCGAAGCCAGCTCCCGAATCGCCGCGTTGTAGCGGTCAATCCTATCATTCGGATCTTCGCCCAGGTAAACCTCCGCTTGATGACGCTTGAGGAGTTCACTGACGATACAGTGATGCATGGTGCAAAGGACCGGTGTTGCCCCGATCTTTTTCGACTCATGGATCATCCAAGAAAGATTTTCGAGGAACCGCGGCAAGGCCACAAACACCGCCTCGTTCAGGGTGTCATTGACCCCAAAGTAAATAAGGACGTAGTCGGGTTGCAAGGCGGCCACATCGATGGCGAATCGTTCGCGTCCGCCCTCACTGCTTTGGCCCGGAATCCCCTTATTGTAGAGTGTCACTTCCATGTTGGAGGGAGAACTTCCCCAACGAGCAAGACCAGGATGACGAAGGGAATTACTCCGCGGCAGGAGTCTTTTCCTTGGCGGTCTTCTTCTTGGGGGCGGCTTTTTTCCTGGCAGCTTTCTTGGGCTTGGCTTCGGCCTTGGTTTTGGCGGCGACGAGGTCTTTGGTCTCGAGGGCGGGCTTCTTGAAGAAGTTTTTGCGGGGGGTCGCGCCTTCCTTGCGGGGTTCGAATTCGAAGGAGGTCTTGCCGTCGGGGCCGACGACGAGGTAGGCGGAGAACTTGCGACGGGTGCGCATGGAGACGAAGCCTCGGAGGAGATCGGACTTCTTTTCCGTGAGGAGCTTGGCCAACTGCACGTGGTCGATGGGCTGCTGGAGGATCTGCTTGCCGATCTTCATCTTGCAGGTGGGGGTGTCGCCGAAGGTGTTCTCGCAGGCGTAGGACATCATCATATCGAAGACGCGTCCGCCGCAGATGGGGCATTTGCCGATGGGCGGCTGCGCCTCGATATCGAACTTGGAGCCGTCGGCGTTGACCGGGGCGTTGTCGAAGACGAATTCGGTCTCGTTGGCGTCGTTCAATTTCAGGGCGGCGGCAAAGGGGCGGCCCAGGCGGCTGCGGAAACCCTGAAGCGGTCCGATGAGGCGTTTTTCGAGCAGGTCCTTGGCCTCGAACGGCTCGAGCAGTCGACCGGCGACGACCTTACGCAACTGGGATGTGCCGTCCTCGGCCTGGTAATAGCGAAGGGTCTCGACCATGGGCTTGCCGTCGGGCGAGTTGAAGCCGAGCGGCTTGGCCTGGACGCCGGACTCGTCGAAATTCTTGGCCTTCTCGACGATCTTCTGGGTAAGGCCGACGATCTCTTCCATGAAACGGCTGCGGGCGAGTTCGCCGCGTTCCATCTGCTTGAGCTTGTACTCCCATTCGCCGGTCATTTCGGGCGAAGCGAGCGCGGGGATGTCGACGGCGTGGAGAAGTTCCATGAGGGCCCACGCCTTGGGAGCGGAGCTGATTTCGCGGCCTTCGCGGCGGAGATATTCCTCGGCGAGCAGGCCTTCGATGGTGGCGGCGCGGGTGGCGGGGGTGCCGAGGCCCTTGGCGGCCATGGCGTCGCGAAGGTCTTCGTCCTCGATAAGCTTGCCGGCGCCTTCCATGGCGCTGAGGAGTGTGGCTTCGGTGAAGCGGGCCGGGGGGCGGGTCTCGAGGCCTTTGACTTCGATTTCGTTGGTCTTCACCGTTTCGCTGGGATCCACGGCGATGAGCGCGGCCTGGTCGTCCTGGTCCTGTTCCTCGCGGCCGTAGATTTCGAGCCAGCCGGGGAAGACGAGGATCTTGCCCTCGGTCTTGAAAGGCTCGCCCTCGACGCGGGTGATGCGGGTGGTGACTTCGAATTGCGCGGCGGGATAGAAGACGGAGAGGAAACGCTTGGCGACCATGTCGTAGACCTTGCGCTCGATGTCGTCGAGTTTCTCGGGCGATTCGAGTGTGGGCGTGATGGCGAAGTGATCGGAGATCTTGGCGTTATTGAAGATGCGCTTGCTCGGCTTGACCCAGCCTTCGTTGAGAATCTTGGTGGCGAACGCGCCGAGATGGCTGTCCTTGAGGTTCTTGAGGACCTGCTTGGCGGTGTCAATGTAATCCTCGGGCAAGGCGCGGGAATCGGTACGGGGATAGGTGAGGACCTTGTGGTGCTCGTAAAGGCGCTGGGCGATCTGGAGGGTGCGCTTGGCGGAGAGACCGAGGCGACCGTTGGCTTCCTTCTGGAGCGTGGTGAGATCGTAGAGGAGCGGCGACATTTGCGAGGCGGGCTTCTTTTCCTCGGTGACGATGCCGGGCTTGCCCTTGCACTTTTCCTCGAGGGCGCGGGCCTCGGCTTCGGTCCAGAGACGCTCGGGCTTGGCGTGGAGGTCGTCCTCGTTCCTGGCGAAATCTTCCTTGAACCAGCGACCGGGATAGGTGCCGAGCTTGGCGCCGAAGGTGGCGTGGACTTCCCAGTAGCCTTTGGGGATGAAGGCCTTAATTTTTTGGTCGCGCTCGACGACGATGGCGAGGGTGGGCGTCTGGACGCGGCCGACGGGGGTGAGCTGGAAGCCGCCGTTGCGGGAATTGAAGGCGGTGAGCGCGCGGGTGCCGTTGATGCCGACGAGCCAGTCGCTTTCGGAGCGGCAGACGGCGGCGCTGGCCAGGGGCTCGAGTTCGGAGCCGGGGCGGAGATGGGCGAAGCCGTCGCGGATGGCGGTGGGGGTCATCGACTGGAGCCAGAGGCGCTCGCTGGGTTTCTTGCAGGCGGCGAGCTTGACGATGTAACGGAAAATCAGTTCGCCCTCGCGGCCGGCGTCGCAGGCATTAATGAGGCGATCGACATCGGCGCGCTTCATCAGCTTCTTGAGGAGGCGGAGGCGGCCTTCGGTGCGCTCGATGGGCTTGAGGCCGAATTCGTCGGGGATGACGGGGAGGCTGGCGAAGCTCCACTTGCCCTTTTTCTTATCGAGTTCGCCGGGGAGGCAGAGCTCGACCAGATGGCCAACGGCGGAGGAAAGGACGTAGTCGGCGCTCTCGTAATAGTACTCGCTGCCGTCGGGGACCTTCTTGAAACCGCCGAGCGCCTTGGAGATATCAGTGGCGACGCTGGGTTTTTCTGCGATGATAAGAGCTTTTGACATAACGACTTAAGAAATAGAATCTGGCAAGGCGTCCAGCGGCTGACACTCCAGCCGCAAGCTGCCAAGCCGTGCAACCTAGAAGACGGGCCGTCCGATGGCAACCAGCTTTTTTGGGGTTAACATGAATAATTTACCCTATTAATCAACAATGGTCGAATTTTGATAAGCTGATTTCTTCATCCAATAACTGCTAGCGACGGTCCCCCTCGCCCGCTACAACTCAAGCCCCCATGGAACTGAGTGCGACTTCCTCCGCCGTTGCGTTGATCCGGAAGGCGCGGGCGCTGCTGATCGGCTCGACGCTTTTCTGGGGCCTGAGCTTTCCGCTCATGCGGAGCCTGGAGCTGGCGCAAAAGGAGCATGCGTCGGGAGTGTCCGATTCGGCGGTGGCCTGCGCGGACATGGCCGTGCGGTTCGCGGTGGCGGCCCTGATCTTTCTTCCCTTCTATGCGCGGCATTTGCGGAGCGTGACGTGGAAAGAGTGGAGCCAGGCGATCGGGCTCGCTTTTTTTGCGGGGATGGGACTTTACCTGCAAACCCTGGGGCTGGCCTGGACGGATGCCTCGGTGTCCGCGTTTCTCACGCAGCTCTATACGCTGCTTGTGCCGTTGATCGTGGCGCTGCGGGACCGCCGTCCGCCGACGCTGCGGGTGATGGGGGCCTGCGTGCTGGTGTTGATCGGCGTGGCCCTGCTGAGCCCCGGTGTGCTTGATCATTTCAACCTGGGGCCGGGAGCCTTGGTGATCATCATCAGCGCGGGCTTCATTGCGTGCCAGATTGTCTGGGTGGAACGGCCGATCTATGTCGAGAACCGGTCCGGGCTGGTGACGTTCCTGATGTTTGCTTTTCTGTCGGGATTTTTCTTTCTCGGCTATTTCGGCGTAGGGGGGACGGTTGAGCACGTCACCAGCTTGTATGAGACTCCGGTCTTGTGGGGATTGATGCTGGCGCTGGTGTTGTTCTGCACGGTCGTCAATTTCTGGATCATGAATGCGTGGCAGCGATGCGTGAGTGCGACAGAGGCAGGACTCATCTATTGCCTTGAGCCGGTAGTTGCCACGGTTTTTTCCGCATTCCTGCCGGGTTGGCTTTCCCATCTGGCGGGGTTCTCTTATCCGAATGAGGTGCTGACGTGGACATTGTTCGCGGGTGGGGCGTTGATTTTGGTGGCGACGATGCTGGTGGCGACGGAGAAACGGACGGCGGATTAGGGCTCCGCCTTTGGCAGAGGACAAAAGCGGGCGTATATTGTCTAAAGGAGTTTTATGACAACACGTACATATGAAATCGTGACGGCATTGTTCTTCGCTTTCATTGCAGTGACTCACGCGGTGCGGCTGGCCTCGGGTTGGCCGGTGATGCTGGGAACCATGAGCGTTCCGCTGTGGGCTTCCGCGCTGGCGATCGTGGTCAGCTTGATGATGGCCATGTGGGGCTTTTCGCTGCTGCGACGGCAGGCGTAAAACCGGCTGCAAACTTATGATTAGAGTGGGTGCAAGGGCTCGCCTTCGCTCAGGATGACGGTGCTTTTAACGCGCAAGTTTGCCGAACACGGCAAGGGTCTCGGTGATGTTGCGGTTGAGGTCGTATTTCTGGGCGAGAGCCTGGGCGGGCTGGCGGAAGGTGGCGCGGTAGTCGGGATCGGCGAGTTCCTTGAGGAGCTGGATGATTTTCCGGGCGTCGTTGGCGCGGGGGAGGATGAAACCGTTTTTGCCGTCGTCGATGATTTCGGAGGCGCCGTTCTGGGCGGAGGTGATGGTCGGGAGGCCGGCGGCGAGAGCTTCCAAGGTGACGTTGGCAAAGGGATCGTAGAGCGTCGGGAGAAGAAAGACATCGGCGGCGGCGTAGATGTGGGGCATCGCGACGGAGGGCGGGGTATCGATGATGACGAGTTTCGCCTTTTTGCCGCGAATGAGTTCGACGGCGCGGCGGGCGATGTTGTGTCCTTTCCGCTCAGCGCCGGAGCCGACGAGGAGGATGACGTAATCGTCAGCAGACAATTTCAGGGCCCGGCGGCCCAAGGTGCGGTCGCCCATGCTGAATTGCTGGTAGGGCACGCCATTGTAGACGATGTCGATGCGGTTGGCGGGAAACTCGAAGCGCTTGATGATCTGGCCGGCGACGAACTTTGAATTGCAGATGACGCGGCGGACGCCCTTGTCGGTGAAGATGGCGGCCTCGAGTTTGCAGATCTGCTGGTTCTTGGGGCGGAGCAGAGTGCGGATGCGGCCCAGGACAGGAGCGAAGGAATGGCGGTGGGCGAGCCAGTCGGCGTGGAGGCCGTCGCCGGCGCGGTAGAGGTCGCAGCCGGGCACGCGCTCGAGACTGAAGACGATGTCATGGCGGTCCTTCAGGGGCTGGGCGTTGATCTTGCGGGCGAAGGCGATGGGGCTGGTGGAGTCGACCTTGCGGATCGACTGGAAGGGATTCTCGCGCTCGGACCAACTTTCGCAGTAGAGAGTGATGGAGTGTCCCCTTGCCGCGAGGCCGGAGGCGAGACGCAGGAGATAGCGCTCGGCCCCGCCAGTGGGCGAGAACGTGCGGCGCAGGAAAGCGATGCGCCAGGTGCGTGAGAGGATTGGTTCCTTGTTGTCGGGCATCACGAATCTTTTCTTATTTCCAGCTTCAGAATCTCGTTACCTGTGTACCAAATGCGAACAAATAATCCTTGTCGAATAGGTCCGCCATGAGTCGAGGTATTATTGAAGCCAGCAGTAACAATGTAGTCTGAATAGTTGAAAGGCACTCCGTTTACCGTGAATGACTCTGTGGCGTGCCCTTGAACAGGCATCGGCACAAAGTTTTGCACTACTCCTTCAACATAGGCTGCATTACCGGAGGTCAGGGTTTCGCGCGCTTTTAAATAGTCGGCAAACGTAAAGGCAAACGCTCCCACCGTCCAAAGCGCGAATAAGCCGACCATAAAAGCAATAAAGCAACCCTTGCTTTCGCTTGTCTCATTTGGTCTTCCCTTGCTGATCAACAGGCACACCACAAAAGCAAAAATACATCCCACCAAACCAAATGCCGGAAAGAACCACGCTTTATAGCCGCTGTCCAAAACGCTGAAGGCAACAATGAAATCGGAATCGTTCATCTGTCATGCTGTCTTGGCACTCAAGGTCCCGTGAGCACTGGTTCGATGGCCCTGGCTACCTCTGGGATTTCATTGTAATGGCACATGCGGTCGAGGCAGCGCTGGAAGGCGTCATGGCCGCGGATGATGTCGATCTCGACGCGGAGGAAGTAGACCGGGAGCGGACGTTTGCCGAGGCGGGGAAAGCGGACGGAATCTTTTTCCGTGGTAATGACGGCGCGGGCGCCGCGGGCCTTGCTGCGCTCGAACATGCGGGCGATCTCATGCTCGCTGAAGCGGTGATGATCGGCGTAGCGGCGGGAATAGATCAACTCGACGCCGAGCTTGCGGAGACCTTCCTCGAAGCTCTCGGGGCGGGCGATGCCGGAGATGGAACCGACGCGGAGGTCCTTGAGGAAGGAGAGCGGCATGACCTCGTGGGAAAAGACCTCCTCGAGATGAAGCGGCTTGTGGGAGCACTCGACGAACTCGGCGTGCTTGTTGTAACGGCGGAGTTCCTCGCGCAATTCGGAGAGATCGCGGCCGTCGCACTTGGTGATGAAGATGATGTCGGCGCGGCGGAGTTGCTCGGGCGGCTCGCGCAGGAGGCCGCGCGGGAGGAGGTAGCGGTTGGCGAAGGGGGACTCGCGGTCGACGAGGACGATGTCGATGCGCTCCTTGAGGCGGAGGAACTGGAGGCCGTCGTCGAGGAGAAGGGTGTCGCAATCGTATTTGCAGATGGCGTGCAGGCCGCTTTTGACGCGGTCCTTGTCGACGAGGACGAGGACGTCCTTGAGGTTGGAGGCGAGCATGAAGGGCTCGTCGCCGGCGAGTTCGGAATCGAGGAGGAGGGAGCGGCCATCGGAAACGACCCGGGGCGGATGGCGGTGCTCGATGGCGCGAAAGCGGTCGAAGAAACTTTGCGCAAACGGGACGGGCTGGCTTTTGTAGCCCCGGCTGAGGACGGCGACCTTGCGGCCCCGCTTGGTCAGCTCGCGGGCGAAGAGTTCCACCACGGGCGTCTTGCCGGTGCCGCCGACGGTCAGGTTGCCGACGCTGACGACGAGGCAGCCGAGGGCGTGGACGGAACCGAGGCGGCTTTCGAACCACCAGAGGCGCCATTTCACGCCCAAGCGGTAGAGGCCGGAAAGCATCCAGAGGAAAAGGCGGAACACCCCGGCACGAAAACCCCAGCGCCGTTCGAGGATGACATCGACGGCGAATTGCTCGAGTCGGTCAAAACGGTTGGAAGCCATGGGGGAAGGTTAGCGGAAAAGTGACGGGACGTGACAGAATGTATCTCATAAGAACGCAAAGGAGCCAAGATGAGACGTGTTTTGGTTTGGGAGGGTCGGGTTAACGCTATTCGATCCTTGAAAGTTCCTGCCGAAGATCTGCTTCAAGTTGATTCAGGCTAAGAGTAACTCCCTGGCTCTGGGGAGTCGGAAAAACACCAACGAGAATTTCCGTTTGATTGAAATCGGGCAACATTTTCCCCAATAAATGATCCAACTCTATTTCACGGGGTTGATACTGAGACCAATTTTCAAGCGCACATTTCTCGGCGTAAACATCCGCAGGCCAAATCGGAAATACCTGCGTTCCTTCGCTGGTGGAAGCTAAAGCCCAGCCATCGTTCCACAAACCCCAAACCTTCCGTTGATCAGCGGCCACTTTAATAAAATGGGAATACCGCCCGGCACCCGATAGCGCCAAAACCGCCTGCAATTGTTTTTCATTTATTTTCATTTGTCAGTGGTTGTTCTTGGGCGGAAAAAGGAGACAAGCATGTTCCAGTTCATCTAGATGTCTGTCCTCTTTATCGTTCTTCAACGAGAAGGCCTTGTTCTTTGAGAAGAACCAGCAAAGGAGTGAGATCGACATCTTCCTTAAATCCGTATTCGTCCTTCAAAGTCAGCCATGTTTGCCATTTAAGAACGAGCGTGATCACCTGAAACGTCCGATTCTCAAAGTCGACCTTTTCAATCACAGCTTTTGCGTAGGAGCGGTAAGGTGTTCTTCCTCCCTTGGGCCGATTGGCGATTCCGTCGCGATAGAAGCTGATGGATTGATCGTAGCTTTGGGTGAAAATCCGTCCCGCGTAAAATATCACTCCAAATCCAAAGAAGATGATGAAGAACCTGGCCGGGACGAAGGAATGAAATTGGAGCAAGGACAATCCAAGCCAAGCCATGATGGAAAAAACAAGAAGTTGACCGAAAAGAGGCACTTCTCCTTTTAACCCGTCACGTTGCCGGAGGTACCTTCCGAAGGCTTGTGGGATTTTATAGGTCACTCGCTGTTCGGGCTCGGGAAGAGAGCTCAAATCGCCGCGCGCGATTTTTATCAAATTCGAGCTGAGCCTGTAAATCACCACGCCAAAACCGGCGAAAATGATTAGAAACAAGGCCGTTTCACCAAGCATTGCAGCGGTAAGCCATGTTGTGAGGTCCATTGCTGCCTTGTTTAAGGTAAAAAGCTGACAGGTACAATTAAAGCCGCAGAAAAGACGAATGGATTTACCCACTTTCAGGATTGGGAGACGAAGGAAGGAGAGTTTGGCACGGAGGACTGATCCGCCGCCAGGGATTGGCCCCCGGCCTGTTCCAGTTAGTTTCCCGGAAGATATTTGCGCTTCGCGCGGGAACGCGGCGGCTACCTCGGAGGTCAGGCCGGAGGCTCACCCTCCGGGAAAATGAGTTAACCCTTGTTTCATTTTGGTTTGGAACGCAACCTGCGTGCGCAATCGTTTCGCCGCATGAAAATCCGCATTCAACATCGCACCACTTACCGTTATGCCGAGCCAGTGAGCCTGGGGCCGCATCGCGTGATGGTGCGTCCGCGGGAGGGGCATGACTTGCATATCGAGAGCTCGATCCTGACGATCCGGCCGGCGCATAGCGTGCACTGGATGCGAGATGTGAACGGCAACAGCATTGCCCAGGTTGATTTCACGGAGAAGGACAAGGAGCTGATGATCTACAGCGAATTGGTGCTGAATCATTACGATTCGCATCCGCTCGATTTCCGGGTGGAGGCTTATGCGCGGCACTATCCGTTTGTCTACGATCCCTGGACGCTGCCGGAGCTGACGGCGTTTACGCACATTGTTTTTCCGGCGGATGCGGAACGGGTGCGGGACTGGCTGGGACAATTCTGGCAGCCTGGGAAACTGGTGGAGACGGTGGCGTTGCTGAAGAAGCTCAATCTCCATATCCACGAGACGTTCAAATACCGACGGCGCGATGAATTCGGGGTGCAACGACCGACGAAGACTCTGGAGTTGAACAGTGGCTCGTGCCGGGACTTTGCGACGCTGTTCATCGAGGCGTGCCGGAGCTGGGGGCTGGCAGCGCGGTTTGTCAGCGGGTACATGCTTTGCGAGGCGACGGAGGCGGGCGGGAGTTCGACGCATGCCTGGGCGGAGGTGTATCTTCCCGGAGCGGGGTGGAAGGGCTTTGACCCGACGAGCGGGTGCGTGGCGGGGTCGCAGCATGTGGTCGTGGCGGTGTCGCGGCATCCGGAGGCGGCCACGCCGATTGCGGGGTCGTTTGTCGGGGTTCCGACTGCTTTTCTGGGGATTGAGGTGGATGTCAAAGTGGAGCAGCTCGACAAGCCGTACTCGTCGCCGTTGCAGTCGACATTGTTTCCGGCGACGGAGCAGGGGCGGTCGGGGCCTCTTCCCCCCCATCAGGGCCATCCTGAAGGAGAGAAGACCCCGGTTGAAAGCGGCCTTCGGTCGCAGTCCCAAACCCAAGGTGCCTAGTCCCCTCGCCGGTGGACGCGCACGGTTATCTACAGCATTGGCGCATCGAATGCTATACTGTCGCGAGAAAAGAAGTGGGTTGTTCAACTTGTCCTAGTATTAACATCGGAATGAGCTAAAATACCTTTGTGGCCGCTGATTCAGCTCCCAACTCTTCACCCGTATTTGATCCACAGACGTGGGTCGACCAGATGACAGTCCACGCGATGAAGCGTGACGTTTTCAGCGCCAAGACGCTGATGGCGATTTATGAGGGCGTGCAGGCCCTGGCCGAGGCACGGGCCAAGCCGAACAGCACGATCACGGTGACCAACTTTCACAAGACGCTTTTCGAGCGTTTGCGGCAGTCGTTTAACAATCCGACTTTGCTGAAGGAAGTGGGCCTCCTTTATCTCGGGGAATTCGGCATGCCGTC
>Ga0068863_100002170_pt1 | contig 19442 bp, 16 predicted proteins | sample KBSSwiS62_FD_66596 | JGI IMG/M metagenome (GOLD analysis project Ga0068863, IMG submission 66596) | Switchgrass rhizosphere microbial communities from Kellogg Biological Station, Michigan, USA - KBS Switchgrass S6-2 | ecosystem: Host-associated > Plants > Roots > Rhizosphere > Soil ...
GGACCAGAGCGCCAGAAGTTCCGTGGGCGCGATCGGCATCATGCAGGTCATGCCCGGGACCGGGAAAGACATGAGGGTCGGCGACATCACCCAGATCGAGGCCAACATCCACGCCGGCGTGAAGTACATGCGGTTCATGATGGACCAGTTTTACAAAGACGAACCCATGGACGATCTGAACAAGGCCCTCATGACCTTTGCGTCGTACAACGCCGGGCCGGGACGCCTCAGCCGGCTCCGAACCGAAGCAGAAAAGAAGGGTCTCAATCCCAACGTCTGGTTCGGGAACGTGGAGCGGGTTGTTTCGGAGCGAATCGGCCGCGAAACGGTCACCTACGTCAGCAACATCTATAAGTACTACATCGCCTACCGCCTCATGATGGAACAGCGGCAGCGACGCGAGGAGGCGAAGGCGGAAGTTGGTGCGCGCAAGTGAAGGGCCGCGACGACGAGTGTCGGCGCCCGGTTGCAATACTCGAGCCACAGCCGCCCAGCACACCAGCCAGAAGGAGATCTTGCGCGAGCAAGAGAAAACAGTGCTGAATTTGCACAGAATCCCGGGGTAAATCCTCGGCATCAGGAGTTTCCACGTCATCTTTGCGTGATTTACTGGATTGGACATCTGGAGTCCGGGGATTCAAAGTTGGTTTCCTGCCTCGACTTGAAAGGAGTTTCCCATGATGACTCGAATCGCTCTGATTCTGTCGTTGTCTGCGTTACCTCTCGTGTTCGCAGAAGAGGCTGTGGAAAGGCTAACGCAGGCCAACAAGGTCTTTGAAGAGATCATGGCCACGCCGGACAAGGGCATCCCCCGTGAACTGGTCGCTAAGTCACGGTGCGTGGTGATCGTTCCAGCCATGAAGAAAGCAGGCTTTATCGTCGGTGGGCAGTATGGGGTCGGTGTAGCAAATTGCCGCAAGGCTCAGGGTGCCGGATGGACGGGACCCTCCACGATCAGGCTTGAGGGCGGTAGCTTCGGCCTCCAGATCGGCGGCGGTGAAACCGACGTCATTATGCTGGTGATGAACCAAACCGGTGCTGACAAGCTCATGAAGGGCAGCAAGTTCACCATTGGCGGTGAAGGGTCCGCAATGGCAGGCCCCGTGGGCGCAAAGGCTTCCACCAACACCGAGGCGCTGATGAAGGCTGAAGTGCTCACCTACTCGCGGGCCAAGGGTGCATTTGCAGGCGTGACCTTGAACGGCAGTTCGATAAAGCCGGATGACGGCGATAACAAAAAGCTCTACGGTAAGGAAGTCAAGCACGAGGACATTCTTCAGGACCGCGTTCCAGCACCCCAAACGGCAAATGAATTGATTGCAACGCTGACGCGCTATTCCGTCGTTCCGAAGTAATCCGAACTCTGGACCTGCCCGGCGCGCACCCGTCCAGATTGGCGGAGCCTGCGGCGTTGAAACAAGGACTTTGCGGGTTTCGGTCAAGTCGAATGCACGAAGGTGTCGTCCACGCGTTCCCTCCTCAGCTGAGAAGGGAACGCGCCGGGAATATTCCAGTTGAATCCTGAACCGGCGCCGGCCCGGTAAGAACAGAGGGTCCGAACAGGAGAGAACCTATGGACGTCGCCACAATACTCGGGCTGGGAGTCAAGATCAGCATCTTCATAACTGTTCTCAGTCTTGGGATGCGCGCCAGCCTCAGCGACATCGCGCATCTGTTCCGTCGTCCAGGACAGCTCATCAGGGCGCTGGTCTCGATATTTGTGATCATGCCCGTCTTCGCCATTGTGGCCGTCAAGGCTTTCACGTTGAGTCCTCTGATCAGGGTCGTCCTTGTTGCGCTTTCGGTCTCTCCGATACCGCCGATTTTCCCAAAGAAGGCTTTTAGATCCGGAGGTGAATCGCCGTTCACTTTCGGCTTGCTCGCCGCGGTTACACTTCTTTCCGTAATCATCATCCCGCTCGCTTTCGCCGTGTTGGACGTTGTCGTTGGTCGCGACACACAGTTTTCGCAACCGTTCCTCATAAAGACGCTTGCGACCGCGGTGGTCGTGCCGATGGCCATCGGAATGGCGCTTCGCTATCTGGCGCCGAAATTCTCCGAAGGTCTTGCGGACGTCATCGCGAAGATAGGCGTGGTCCTGCTCCTCATCTCAGTCTTGCCCATCCTGATCGTCTTGTTGCCGGCTATCTGGTCACTCACCGGCAGCGGGATGATTCTGGCCTTTATCGTTTTTGCTCTGGCGGGAGTTATCGCCGGATATTTCCTGGGCGGCTCCGACCCTAAAGAGCGCACTGTGCTTGCACTGGCCACGACATCGCGTCATCCGGGAATTGCTATCGCTCTCGCCAGCGCCAATGTCGTCGATGAAACACCGAAACAAGTGATCGCGGCGGCGGTGATCTTGTATCTGATCACAAGCACGATCGTTGTCGCGCCATTTCTGAAGTGGCTCTCGCGAGACGAACCACGCAACACCGCCGGAGTGGAACCGCGTACTGTCACGCACTAAGAACGAAACGGCACTCGTCCGTCCGCTCCATCAAAGGAGTTTCGCGATATTTTTCTTGTCGCGGCTACCCCTCTGGCTTCTCCTGGCCAGGCCTGATCAGGAGGGGCAATTGATCGCCTGCGACTGAGTGAACGAACTTCCAACTCTCAGGGCACTAGAAGTCAAAACCCAGTCCGAAGATTAGGCGGAAGTCGTCTTTCTTCGGGACAAGGCCCGAATCTTCAGGTCGCGGCTGCTGAACGCGATCCCACACGAAGGAAATGTCGAAGTCGAGTGGCCCGAAAGAGTCGATGGACAGGCTTGTGACAAAGTGATGCGTATAGCGTCCGGCTTCCGGTTTGACCAGGAGGAAGCGGTAATCCAGTGTGTAATCGATGTCCTTTGTCAGCTCGTTCGTGTACGTGGTCCCCGCCCACAACGCACCCGTCTTCTCTTCCTGCGATTCGCCCTCCGTCACGCTGACGAACTTCGTGTGCTGAAATGCGGGACCGACGTTGAACTCCCAGCTGATGCGCGACGTGTCCACGAGCTGATAGCCGAGAGCCGCGCCGATTGTCCACCGGTTCGCAAAGTTCTGAAATGGATCGTGCAAGTACTCGACCACAATCGGCCGAACGAAGAATCGCGCAGTGACGAACCAGTCGACACCTACGTTGGCGCGCTGGTTATTGGTGACGGTGGTTTCGTCCGTGATGTTGTAGTTCCCGGCGTAGTCGAGGACGATGCGGTTCTTCACGGTACGGCGGCGAACGCTGGCAAGCGAATTCGCTTCGACCTGTTCGGAGTTGCCTTTCCTCAAGTTGAATCCCAGGGTCACGTTGCCCGACCAATAGCTGCTTTCCTTCGATTCGCCGGGAGTGATAGAAACGAGTTGGGCCCTGTCGATCTGTTGTGTCGTGTCACCCAGGACCTGGACGGTGTTGGCATCGATCACAAGCCTACCGGTAAGCGTTCTGTCCATGAAGCGCACCTGGACGACTCGTCCGGTCCGCACTTGCCGGACATCGTCCCAGTCGAACGTCAGGTTATCGAGTTCATCGCTGTCAAATTCCAGCTTGTCGTCATACAGCGCGATCAACTCCCCTTTCAGCCATTCACCTGACTTGAGCTGAATCCAGTCGAACATGTCCGGTGGCGGGGGTGGGGGCTGAAAAGCCGGCGGCGGTGTCTGGGCCCTCGCGCTCAGAGCCGAGAACACGATGGCGATCATTAGAACTGCTCTGCTCAGCCCACACCTGTGCCCCATAGGACGACCTCAATTCTCCCAAATCAGTCACGGTTGGCAGCTTGCGGATGAGGAATGTAGTCGAATGTGCATCATCGCCGCCACTGTTTTTCGGGCCCGGAAAAGAAGTGTCCTTCATGAGGACATCGAACGGAGTCCCCTGGTTTTCGTCCTGGTCCGGGCGAAATAGGGAATTCACCGGATGTTTCTGATGCACGCGCCCATCTAGAGTGGTACGACAGAATCGCATCACCGACATCCTGGGTAAGTGATCCCTGAGATCGGCTGCCGAACGTACCCTGAATGTTGCAACGTTCGTTCAAGTCGCTGAAGCGCACAACTCAGGTGGGAGTAATTGCGGAATGAAACAGTTCAGCCAATTCGTTCTGAGCAGCTTCTTTAGCGGACTCATCATCGTGGTCCCGATTTACTTTTCCGTTCTACTTCTAGTCCGAGCCATGCAAGCCGTAGGGGGTGTTGTGCGGCCACTGGCTCTGTTGCTCCCGGAATGGTTGCCCGCCGAACAACTGCTTTCCCTTGTCCTCGTGCTGCTTGTCTGTTTCCTCATAGGTGTTGCAGTTCGGGGGCCGGCAGGTCGAGCAGCGCGGGAGCGAATCGAGAAATCTCTCTTCGAGAGAATCCCAGGTTACGCACTCTTTCGGAGTCTGACCCAGCAACTTGCGGGTAGTCGTGAGGAACAGGTATGGAAGCCGGCGCTGGTCGAAATTGAAGAAGCCCTTGTTCCCGCATTCATTATTGAAGAATTCGATGACGGGAGGTTCACTGTCTTTGTGCCCTCGGCCCCGACACCTCTTTCCGGGTCAGTCTATATCCTCACTCCCGAACGCGTGCATCTGCTGGATATCCCTTTCACAACCGCCATCAAATCGCTCTCCCGCTGGGGTTCTGGTTCAAAGGAACTGGTTGCGGCGATGAAAAGCCAGAAGGTTGCCTGACGAGAAGCACATGGAACGGTCGGTGCGTGCGGTACCTCACGACAGGCAGACATCAATAACGATGGCGGGCTGCGGTGCGTGCGGATTGAGCGCCTTACCGTGACTTCGAGAGTATGACCGGTCTCATGCGCCAGGCGCGGGCTCGCCTCAAATATGGCGGACCACGTCGGGCGCAATTAATGCCACAGCGGTGTTACTTTGTGATTTTCGTGCTGAGTTTCAGACTTGCTTTGCCCTTGTCATCCGCGGAAAACGCGAAAACTTCCTTGCTGTCGACAAAGATTTTATACGCACCGCCATACATGAGTCTTCCCAGCTCGAGTGCCAGCTCCTGGTCCTTGACCTGACCATCCTTTTTCTTAACCTCGATCTCAGCCGACCCGGCACCTGAAATTCCTGCCAGCTTTGTCTCACGTTCGACTTCGCCGGCTTTATCCTCCTTAGTCATAAAGGTGCCCTTTAGTACAGTAGCCCCCGAATCGTTCTTTATTTCAATGACCTGGGCCTGTTGCAGATCAGTGAGAGACGGTGGTAATGGTTTTTCGATGCGTTGTGCTTGTGCTCGCAAATCCTGACCGGCCATCACAAGCACGGCGACTGCAGCACAGGTTGTCAGTATCAGTCTTGTATTCGTCATCGATGTCCTCCGAATAATCCCCAAGTAGCTTGCAAGACAACTGCCATCCTCCAATGAGGCGAAACTCGCCGGTTCCAGGTGTGCGTGCTTGAAGCGTAGAGTCGAGTGTTCTTCCACATGATGATTCCGTTCGAATTCCCGGATTCCTGGATCCCGCGGAAACGAATGGGACAAGCGGGTGTTAACGGTGTCACGGGATGCACTCGCCTGAACTGTAAAACCACGCAGGTTCTCAACGTCGATTTTCTGCTTCAAGAGACTATTTCACTGCACCTGACCTGCCATCTCTTACAGCCGACTCTCAATTGCACGTGGTATAGCATTCGAGTTCGTTTCAATCGAACACTGACGCTGTAGTTCAAAGGAGCGAAGAGATGAAGGCATTGGTTGCGGAATTCTTCGGAACCTTCTGGCTGGTGCCGGGCGGCTGTGGCTCGGCAGTTCTGGCCGCCGCGTTTCCGGATGTCGGAATCGGATTGCTCGAGTGTCGGCCGCCTTTGGGCTGACGGTTGTGACCATGGTTTATGCAATCGGGCACATCTCCGGGTGTCATCTGAATCCTGCAGCATCGATTGGCCTTTGGGCCGGTGGCCGTTTCTCTGGAAAGCAGGTACTGCCCTATATCGTGTCTCAAGTCCTCGGGGTGGTCGGCGGTGGTGCCTTGTTTCTCATCGCGAGTGGTAAACCGGGTTTCAGCGTGGCCCGCGGTTTTGCGTCCAACGGCTTCGGCGAACACTCACCCGGCGGGTACTCTCTGCTTAGCGCGCTGCTTGCGGAAGTGGTGATAACGATGATGTTTCTTCTGGTCATCCTCCGTTCCACCGACAGGCGTGTACCGGAAGGTTTCGCGCCTTTGGCCATTGGTCTCTGCCTCACGCTGATACATCTGATCAGCATTCCCGTCACCAACACATCGGTGAATCCCGCGCGAAGCACGGGCGTGGCACTTTACGTTGGCGGATGGGCGGTCAGTCAACTGTGGCTGTTCTGGGTGGCGCCTATCCTCGGCGCAGTACTCGGTGCCGCCGCTTATAAAGCGGTGGGGAGTTCCAAACAGGTGCAGTCGCCCGCCGAAAAGCCGGAGTTCAGACAGGCTGACGTAGCAAGGGCTGGTTAGGATTGGACCCGCGAGATGCTGTGCGCAGGTGGGAGCGAGAGTCCCAGTGAAGTGTGAGCGAGTCGTGCGGCTTCGGCAACCATGTAGGTCTTCCCGTTACGTGGTGCTCAAGTTGCTCAAGACGAGCCACTGCCACCCACACCGCAGGAGTGTCGTCGCGCAAGGTTCCCAAGTTTTTCGACAAGCCATTCGCGTTGAATGTGGCCCCGGTAGAGCCGGCTGCAGGATTCGTTAGCTGTGAAGGGAAAGTCGTCTAGGAGAAGATTATGGGTAGCTTTCTTGTGGCGTGGCCGCAACGGGTACTGATCATTGGAGCCTTCCTCCTCTTTCACGTAACGCAGCTTAATGCGCAGGCCACCACTCGAGAGGAAGAAATACGACAGCAGCGAACCGACAAACGGGCACGCCTGTGGCCCGAGCGGACTTCCGGCATTGTCGCGCAGTTCGACAAATACACGGAGCGCGGTTTGCTCGAAGGCGCTCAATCGGGCAAGGGCAACAATGGATTCCAGTTCCTGCTCGGCGGCATGCGGTCGGGCAACGGCACGTCGTTTGGTGTTGGCTACCGGCGTTCCGATCTGTGGGGCGAGCGTCTCGGGTTCCGCACGACGGCTCGTGGGACGTTTTACGAGGCGTACATGTTTGATGCGGACTTCAATTTCCCTCGGCTCAGCACCCGAGGTGTGGATCTGCGTATCTACGCGAAGTACGAAAACTCGCCGCAGATGGACTACTACGGCCCTGGACAAGACTCCGACAAAGAAAACCGGACGAGCTACCGGCTGGAGGATTTCGGCCTGGACGTGAAGGGCCGTTTTCGGGTCTGGAAAGGCCTTTGGCTGGGCGGTACCGGCGGTGTCTACGCGCCGAACACCGGACCCGGACAACGAAGCGGCTTTCCCTCCACCGAAGAGACGTTTACTGACAGGCAAACCCCGGGTCTCGACGCTCAACCGGACTTTCTGCGGGCGGGCTTTACGGTGCAGTACGATTACAGGGACCTGCCGACCGGTCCGCGCGAAGGGGGGAATTATTACGTGCACTTCACGCGCTACTGGGATCAAGATCTCGGGCAGCATACTTTTAACTACTGGGATGCGGCGGTGGAACAGTACTTCCCCTACTGGAACAAGACTCACGTCGTCGCCGTGCGTCTGGCCCTGATGGCCACACAAGCCGAGAAAGGGCAGACCATTCCGTTTTACCTGGAGCCCACGCTCGGCGGCAATGAACACCTGCGAGGGTTTGCGCGCTATCGGTTCCATGACCAGAGCGCACTGCTGCTCGCCGTCGAACACCGTTGGCATTTGTTCGCTGGTGGGCATGCTGCTGTCTTTGCCGAGGTAGGGAAAGTAGCTCCGAAGACGACTCAACTCAATCTGGCCAGAGCGAGGTATACCGGGGGCATCGGGTTCCGTTTCACGCTGCGAGATGCGGTGTTCATGCGCATCGACAATGCGGTAAGCGACGAAGGATATCGATTCATGTGGACCTTCTCCAACGTGTGGTGATCGAAAAGCCATGAGACTCAAAAAACATCGCTGGATCAAGCTTCTGTCAATGACCGCGCTGCTTTGGGCGCTGCCGATGCGGTCCCAGAAGTTCTACCCGGACGACCCTCTGATTCAAGAGCCTGCCCCGTTTCCCGTTGAAGGGGCGAACTTCAGGGGGTTGAACCCTCTTTACGAGATGGCCACCCACCAGTTTGGCAAGCAGGGTGAGCGCCACCCCGCAAACGGCGTGATCCCCGCCCTCAGCACCAACACCCTCGGAGAGGTTATGGACGGCCCCTGGTTTGTAAACCGTCATGGCAGGCAGCGACTCTCAGCCGAGGAATTGCTGCAGGGGTCATCGCAGGGACAGCCTCCATCCCGCCAGGAAAAATGGCACGTGCTGACGGTCCGAAAGTATGGAATCCGCCCGGGGCTATTGATCCGCGACGCCACAAACAAACTCCATCTATTGCGATTTGATCCTCCGGGCCGGCTGGAAATGTCGACCGGTGCATCGATGATTGGCTCCCGCATTTTCCATGCCCTGGGCTACTGGGTAGCCGAGCACCATCTGGTCTATTTCGACCGGACGCAACTGGTCGCTGATCCCGAGGGAGAAGACATCGACGCCGTCGGTGGCGTTGCGCGTCTCAAGGAAGAAGACATAGACCTCTTTTTGGAAAAAGTGCCGCGTGATCCGGCCAGAGGTTTTCGGGCTGTGGCGATATCGTCACCGCAAGGAGTACAAAAGCTGCTCGGACCTTATAAGTTCGACGGTACGCGCACGGACGATCCCAACGATATAGTCGTCCATGAACATCGAAGGGACCTCCGAGGTTTGTATGCGATTTCAGCCTGGCTGGCGAATAACGGAATCAATGCGGTCCAGACGATGGATACCCTTGTTGAGGAGAAAGGGGTGCAATTCATCCGACATGCCTGGACAGACTTCTCCGGTCTGCTGGGCAGTGGCTTTGAACAGGTCAAGAACCCCCGCGACGGCTACGAGCCGCTGTTTGATGCGGGCACGACACTCAAGAATCTTGTGGGAATGGGGTTCCGTGCGCCGGACTGGCAGAAGGCTGAATACCCCGACATTCGCTCGGTGGGGTTGTTCGAGTCCAAGGTTTTCGACCCCTCGACCTGGTTGCCGACGGTCGAGGTGGCGGCACTCGCCAACCATTTACCCGACGATGACTACTGGGCTGCCAAACAAATCCTCGCTTTTACAGACGAAGATTTGAGGATCGTGGTAAAGGCAGCCCAATACACAGACCCGCGCGCCGAAGAGTGGGTGACTCAGAGTCTTATCGAGAGGCGCGACAAAGTGTTGCATTACTATCTCGACAGGGTCCTGCCGCTGGAGAACTTTCGAATAGAGGATGGTGTACTCCGCTTCGATGACCTGGCAGTACAGAAAGGCTTTCGTTCCCCGCAGAACTATTCCGTTCAGTGGTCAGGGTTCCGCAATCTTCAGAAAGATTACGTGCCGCTCCAGGAGGCGAATTCCTTACAGGTTCCACAGCTCGCGATGTCCTCCGAACCGGGCTCGGACTATGCGGCAAGGATCTCATCGTTAGTGCCCGGCAAAACCTTGACCGTGTACCTGAGGAAAGGAGAAACGGGCTTCAAGTCGGTGGGTATTGAGCGCGACTGGCCCGGAAAGGTGCTGGCCAAACATGAAGTGAGCGGAGCCAAACCACCGAGGGCTTATAAGGACCTGACTACGCGCCAGCAAGGGCTCTTCGCGTCGTACATCGCAGACTACAACGCGAAGACGGGCTTCGCTGTCACTCCGGAAGCCGGATATGACGCACTCAGCACCTCCGAGCGCACTACTTTTGACGCGATCACACACGCTCTGTCCAGAAGCCAATTGACCGACGCCGCCGGCAAGTCGTTGGGCACGGCTCTTGACCTGGTGGTGGGGATCGAACGCGTCGCGGGCCAATACTATGGTCGCCAGGGCGACGAGCAGTTTCGCGTGTACAGTCAGTTGAAGCCTGGCGCGCGGCAGATCCTCGAGCAGAGCCGCGAGTTCAAATTCTCTGAGGAGAATATCGTCTACCATGTCGGTTATCCGTATTCTTACCGCCAGGAAGGCAAGGTCCCGAACATCCAGTTCTCTATCTCCGAGGACGGTCTCCGGGCCGACATCGATGTGGACTACCGATCCAGTAAGCTCCCGACAGCCATGTGGAATGGCCACCTGACCTCTGCTAATTCTGACGTTCGAGCCGGCGACAATTACAAACTTCACAATGGTCGCTGGGCTGGATTGGTTAACTGGTGGTCTTCGATACTCGGGAAAATGCCCACGGAGAGTGGGTCGCAGGCTGAGCTGCTGCCCAGCGATGCGCCGAAACCCGCTACTCCCTTGCCGCCGAACCGTCCCCCTGGCGCGCAGATCGCTGAGGTGTGGGACGCAACCCAGGAACTGCTCACCGACTGGCTGGTTCGGCGTAATGACGAAGCGTCGGGGTTCGTTTCAGATCAGGCGCTGGCCTGCACAAAACTGGAGGATGGAGCCGATCCGAAAACGCTGACGTCAGCCCAGGCGCGCGAAAGATTGCGACAGGTCATGAGAGCGGTTTCCAATGAGATCGGCAAGGCCGCCAGTCTGACCCAGGCCATCGAGGCCGTCACTCCGTGGAGGACGGCGTTCCGCGTGGTGAAGCAGCCGTTCGAAGGAGAATTCTCCATCGTCGAGGCGCCGGACAGCTTTGCCGAACACTTCCGCTGCGAAGGCCGCTCCAGGGAAGCACAAGTTCGCGCTCTATCGGAAGGGAACCTGCGCTATGGGACCTACTACGGAGCCGTGTTCCGGTTCCGGCGGGGCACCAGTCGAGGTGGGGTGCTGGCGTTGTTGTGGACGAAACAGGGAGGCGCCTGGCGGGTGATCGCATGGGAAGTCATTGCGCCATAACCGTGGAGATACTGACGGGGTCAACAAGTTCAGGGAATGGTGGGGACGACGCGCCCATGGCGGAAGCATCATCCTACGTGAAAGATGTGAAGGACGCGGTGATTGTGGAAGGATGAGGCTTCAGTAACTCACCGATGGTGGGATCTTTGTGCTGCAATCCCAGCGACTGCCCTCACTCGAAGGCGAAGATGCGTTTCCAATGGTCCTTCATGCTAACAACCGTCCAGCCGCGTTGTTGCGCCTCCTGGAGTGCCACCTCCAGGCGTCCCATCGGTGAGACGCGGTAGTCGAACTCGCGCTCAGCGTCGGTGTGGTCGACCAGCAACATCAAGCGGCGGCCCGCGCCAGTGGCGGTCCATTGGAGCATCTGCAGGTCGCCATCGGAGTTGCCGAAGGCGGCGATCGGTCGGCGGCCGATGAACTTCTGAATAGCGAGCGGCTTGCCCTCTTTGTCGTCGAAGAAGTCGAGCTCTGGCTGGCGGACGATCACTGGCATTCCGCCCCGTAGCTCGTACCTGGTCTTCCCGCTGCTTCCAATCACCTGCTCCGGCGGGATCCCATAGAGCTGCTCGGAAATGGCGCGCATGAACTCAATGCCGCCGCCCGAGACGATATACGTCTTGAACCCGTTGGCGCGCAGATAGGCGAGTAGCTCCACCATCGGCTGGTAGGCCAGTTCAGTATTAGGACGATTGAAGCGAGGATGCCTGGCAGTTGCGAACCAGTCCCTGGCGATGCGATCGAACTCATCGCTAGTCATCCCGCTGTGTGTCGCCGTCACCAACTCGAGCACGCCCTTCATCCCAGCTGCTGCCAGCGCCTTGTAGTCGCCTTCGAGCACAGCCTGAAACGGCTGAGTGTTACGCCACTCCGGGTGTTCCGGGGCCAACGCCTTGACGCGATCGAAGGCGAAAGCGAGTTGAATGTAAAGCGGCTGCTCAGCCCAGAGGGTCCCGTCATTATCGAAGACGGCGATCCGCGCTGCGGTTGGCACGTGGTCAGGACCGTTCTGGTCGACCACCGATTGCACGAACGTGAAGATACTCCGCTTCACCTCACCATCGTTCCAGGACGGCAGCGGATCAGCCTGGGTAAAGTTTGCATTAACCATCAGAACCTCCCGCCAGAACCAGAGTCCGAATCACTTATCACCGGCAGCCCGGAAGGGACTGCCGGTGAGTTGGATTACTGCCGTGCTATTGCGAGGCTGAAGCGTTCCTCCGGCGAGATCAGGTGGTCTTGATCATCCTTCTCCAGGTCGATCTGCACCCAATGGACTTGACCCGAGAAGTGGTTGTTCTTGGAATCGTAGTCCGATGACACGGGTGCGCAGGCATCCTCACCGATGTCGCAGGTCTCGGTGCCGAACACCATCGGAACGGTCTGTTCCACACGGCCTTCGCCGTCCTTCTTGCCGTCCACATACAGCGACACCAGGCCACCCTTCGCCACGCCGCCGCCGTCGTATTTGAATTCCATGCGGACCTGATGCTTCCCTTCAGGGATCGGTTGATTGCCCTCGGCAAAGTACTGATTGATGCCAAAAAAGTTATAGCAATGCTTCAGTTTGCCGTTCTTGGCGTAGAAGCTCCAGCCGCCCGTCATACCGCCCATAGCGACGATGACACCATTCGCGCCGGACTTCGGAACCTCGATCTCCGCCGTGAGCGAATACGACTTGTTGTGTGTCGCCACAATCGAGCCTTCGCTCAACCGGTTCATGCCGCCGAACAGCATCTGCGTCTTGCCTTTGATGAGTTGGGGCCGGCCGGCGAGATCCGGATTGAAGCGCTCGAAAAGGCGGCCGTCCAGCGGGAGCACGTTGTACTTGGTCGCTTCGATCAGGAACAGCCGCTGCAGTTCGTGCAGTTTCTCCGGATTCTCCCTGGCGAGGTCCTTCGATTGGGTCCAGTCGGTATTGGTGTCGTACAACTCCCAGACATCTTCATCGAAGGTGCGCTTGTAGGCACCAATCCAGGGGACGCCGTGCCGGGTGACCGCGGTCCAGCCCTTGTGGTAGATGCCGCGGTTGCCGAACATCTCGAAGTACTGGGTCTCACGCCGCTCGGCCGCCTTGGCGTCGTTGAACGCATACAGCATGCTGGTGCCCTCGAACGGCGCCTGGTGTATGCCATTCACCATCGTCGGCGCAGGTATCCCCGCGGCCTCGAGAACCGTCGGCGCGATGTCGATCACGTGACAGAACTGACTCCGGATCTCGCCCTTCGCCTTGATGCCATTGGGCCAGTGCACGATGGTGCCGTTGCGGGTGCCGCCGAAGTGAGAGGCCACCTGCTTGGTCCACTGGTAAGGCGTATTCATCGCGTGCGCCCAGCCGACCGCGTAGTGGTTGGAGGCTTCCGGCCCGCCGAACTCGTCGATCTTGCTCATCAGGAATTCCGGGGTCTCGATAGTGCCCATGCCGTTGAGCACGGCGATCTCGTTGAAACAGCCGTTTGGCGTCCCTTCCGCGGAGGCGCCGTTGTCACCGAAGATGTAATAGACCAGCGTGTCGTCGAGCACCTCCAGGTCCTTCAGCGCATCGAGCAGACGGCCCACGTGGTGATCGGTGTGCTCGAGGAACCCGGCGTAGATCTCCATCTCACGCCTGAGGATCGGCTTGAGCGCCTCCGGCATGTCATCAAAGGCGGGGAGTTCCGCGGGCCGCTCGGTCAGGACCGCATTGGCGGGAATCACACCGAGCTTCAACTGTCGGGCAAAGGTTTCTTTGCGCAGTTTGTCCCAACCGCCATCGAATTTGCCCTTGTACTTGTCGGCCCACTCCTTCGGCACGTGATGTGGAGCGTGAGTCGCACCCGGTGCGTAGTACATGAAGAACGGCTTGTCGGGCATGAGCGACTTCTGCTGTCGTACCCAGCCGATCGCCTTGTTCGTCATGTCCTCGGTAAAGTGGTAGCCCTCCTCGGGAGTTTTGCCCGGTGACATCGGCGTCGTACCTTCATAGATGCCCGGATAGTACTGATCGGCTTCTCCGCCGATGAAACCGTAGAAGTACTCGAACCCCCCGCCGCCTGTGGGCCACTGGTTGAACGGTCCCATCGCGCTGGTTTCCCAGACCGGCACTTCGTGGCACTTTCCGAACTGCGCTGTCGAGTAGCCATTAAGCTTGAGCGTCATGGCGAGCGGCGCCTTGTTCTTCGGCAGCACCGAGGAGTAGCCGGGGGCCGAAGTCGCGATCTCACATATACCGCCCATGCTCACCGAGTGGTGATTGCGCCCGGTCAGCAGCGCCTGGCGAGTGGGCGAGCAGAGCGCGGTGGTGTGGAAGCGATTGAACTTCAGTCCGTTCCTGGCCAACCGCTCGGCGTTCGGCGTGTTGCTCGGCCCGCCAAAGGCGCTCGATGCGCCAAACCCCACATCGTCGAGCAGGACGATCAAAACATTGGGCGCACCCTTGGGCGGACGCAGTTGCTCGATCGGCGGGTATTTCGCTGCCGGGTCTTTCGCGTCATACGTGGTGACACCCACGTGCTGCGCGTCGGGAATGGGGAGAATGGATCGTTGAATGTTGTCTTGCGAACTCATTATTTACTTCTCCTTAAGTTGGTCAACGTATCGCCAACGACTGGCCGCCGCATTTGGGTTGCCGGTACGCTTGCGGCTTATGGGTGCTGTATCTAAAGGTTATGGGAGACCGTGGGCTTCCCGCAGAATCTCAGGTCAGTTGATATTTTTCGATTGAGGGTGACCGAAAGATAACTGTCAGTTGTGGCAGGTGAGGAAGGTTCCCACGATCGCCAACAGGAAGCTTTTTGTTGCCGTAAAAGAATTCAGACGTGGAATATCTTCGACCAGCCGCGAAACGCGAAGCAGAACTTCCTGAATGGCTTCAATGTCGGCCGGAGGGTGGCCGCGATAGCCCTGCAGCAAACGATACCCGCGGATTTCCCGAACCATTTCGCGCGCATCCTGGTCTGAGAGGGGCGTGACGCGAAAGCGGACGTCGACAATAATCTCCACATGAATTCCCCCGAGGCCGAACGCGATCAGAGGTCCGAAGAGAGGATCCGGCGCGACGCCGATCATCAGTTCAACACCGTTTTGAACCATCTGCTGGACCAGAACGCCTTCCATATCGTCCTGCTTGATCCCCTGAAAGACTCTCCGGACCTCCTCTTCAGTCTGAACATTTTAAGCGCAGCAGAGAATAGCGTGTTCCATTACCGCCCGGCGCCTTCCTCATCACGCGACGCTCTCCACTCATTTTGGACACGGCTCTGAAAAAATTGTTCTTGGTCCCCATTGAAAGCGGGGACGGGACGGAGTTGCAGGTTATTTTTCACACGAGGAGGTGTACGGCTGCCGACTCCCGAGCGCTACACTTCTCGCATGTATAATTTCACCCGCTCCACCGGGACTATTCACGACACCGAACGCGAGCGGATTAGTCGATCTTTACCCCGCGTGATCGGATGTCCTGCGTAAACATCATGACCGTTTTCTCAGCCCACAGGACTTCTCAGCCGGTCACCATTGAACGTTTCAGTTTGAACCGTGATAATCGTGTCCTTTGGGATCATGTGCGCTACGTGTCGGCCGTCTTCAAGGAATAAAGCAATCGTTGGACTCGTAATGCGGTATTTGTCGCCTGCCATAGGATGTAATCCTCGGGGGATCGACGGCATTGCCCGCTTGAAACCAGGGAAAGGGTTGGTTAACGGTTGAGGTAACGCAAGGGGCTCTTGAGACCTTACCAATCTTGGGCGGGGAGAACTGTGCTCAACTGCACATGCCAGGCGCAGGCAGCGACAAATTTGCAGGAGGAAAAGCAGGGCATTAATAGGAGGGAGCGTAACAGAGAGCGGAAGAAAAGTTTGTTCGCTGACGCTCAGGTCTTCCGGCAAATGTTTGCAGCACGGATAGCGCGGCGGTATATTCCCCACGTGCCCACGCCTGAATCCGCTGCCGCATTTGAGAAACTCGCAAACGCCCGCGCACGACTGAATGATCTTTCAAGAGAATTGCGAAAGGCCATAGAGACGCGCCACGGTGTCGCGGGGGATGAACATTACCGCGAACTGCAAGAGCAGTGGGAAGAGGCTTTCAGGGCGTTTCAATCCGCTACGGATGAATTTGCCGCTATAGTGCACGAGATTCCACATGAGCCAACTTCAAACTAGAACACTACCGCTGGCCGCTGGGCGCTGGGCGGCGTACAGAGCGGGCCGCCGCTTTTTGAGTCGAACATCCCCGCGAGCCTTTTCTATTTCGTTATTGGAGCTGCCCTCCAGGCACGCTACGCCAATCGCCTTCAGCCACTTCTTCAGAAATATTCTGAGGAATCCCTGCAATTAGCGTGAAACTTTCACACCGGAGACAGGCGACTTCTGTCTTGTTTTCGGGAATGAATCCAGTCTGGCAGATTGCTCTCTAGCGAACGCCACAAACGCACGCCCACACCGTGACACCTACGCATAAACCCTCCCTGGGTACCGCTGGAACTGGTGGAGCGCGAGCATATCACTGAGAGAGACCAACGTAAATTTCAGGTCCCTCGCGGGTGGGTGTTGTCAAATTTGGCATTCATGCTGACGGGTGCTCGACGGCGGTCGCGTTTCCATTGCCGCTCTCGCCATCGGAATGGCGCAAGGTGCATACGACGCGGCGCTCAGCTATTCCCAGTCCCCAGGATCAGCTCACGGTGGCCTGCATTTGATCGGCCGTCTATCTCGACGGCGCTGCACACATGAAATTCGCAGCGTCGTTCGGGTCGCCGGTTCCCTTGTACCGTGCAACTTCGGGATAGGCGCAAATCGGGCGCGTCATTTTCTTGGTTGAATCGCCTGCCAGCGTTCCCGTCCCGATCAACTGCGCGGGTGCGGCCCCTTTCTCAACCCAGCTTTCCAATGCGGAGAATGCATCGAAACTGTTGGGACCGGCGCCGCCACCGCAATGGCCCATTCCAGGCACCATGAACAGCCGGTAAAAATCCGCGATTGGCCGGCCAGCAGCGCTTCTGGCATCAGGAAATTTTGAGAGGAATGTCTGCACGCTGTCGTAATAGTCGATGGAACTAACGGCAGATATGGCCGCATCGCCCCAGCCGTGGTATTGCAGGAGCTTTCCGCCTTCCGCTCGAAATGATCGTAGGTCCGGATTCGTGGCGTTGAGAACCGTACCCGCCTTCGTATCGCCGTATCGAACGTCGCGGTCGAAGTCTAAGGTGCGGAAGTCCCACTTAGGATCTTCGAAAACCGCTTGCCCATAATACGTGTTGCCGAAATTCGCTTGAGCCGAGGCCGCTGGATTCGCTGGCGTAATCCACGTGGCCCACGTGCCCGGCGCCGCTTCGGCACCCGCCGGCCATCCCGGAAAGATCTGTTCGCCTGTGCGCGGATTCTTCGTGCCACCATAAATTGCTTTGAGCGCATCCACCTGCGGCGCCGTGAGGCAGTTGGGTCCGTCTGCGTCTTTGCACAACAAGACTGCCGGATCGAAGCGGCATGTCCGTGGGTCGCTCAGAAGGCCGTCTTTCAGGCCATCCTGGCTGTCGCATGTCGCAAGCACGCCGTTTTGAATCGCAGGCAGTTTTGCCGGAGGGATGCTGCTGCCCGGACTCTTCAACAATGCCTGCTCATTCCAGACGAAGCCTGTGAACAGGTGAGACCAATCGCTCGCGGGAGCGCCAGCAAGAATTCCGTTAAAGTCTTCGGGATACCGTTGTGCTTCCATCAAAGCCTCGCGGCCGCCATCGGAACATCCGGCAAAATAGCTCAACGCAGGGTCGCGGCCATAGAAAGCGCGGATGACCGCTTTGGCTTGAACGCTCGTTTCATGTACCGCACGATAGCCGAAATCGATGAGCTTTTCGGGATGACCGATGGCCCAGGCCGCACCTCCGCCCCCTTCGTGGCCGTTATCGGTGCCAGCGGCCGCGTAACCTCGAATTAACGGCTCGACCATAGCGCGATATCCAATGCTTCCCGCCCAGCCGCCATTTCCCACCTGCTGATACTTGCCGTTCCAGCCATTAACGGGAAGCCATACGGCAGACTTGATCTCGGAATCCCTGCTGGGGCGAATCGTCAATTTCACTTCGCAGCGGGCCGGCACTGTCGCCGCATTTGCCCCTCCGCCCGGTCCCGCCGGGCCAGCAAGCGGCCCTGCTGCGATCGTCGCTGCAGACGTGACCGTCGCACCCGAAAGCTTCAGAGTGCTGAGACTTTCACACGACTGCTGGCCGAAAACCGGCGAAGCTGAGATAAACAAACTAACGACGACTGCCAATAAGAGTGGTCGATTCGACACCGTAAGCCTCCTCAAGCTGTCTGTTCGACGCTGAGACCAAGCTCGCTCAGCATTTGTTCCCTCATTCGAAACTTCTGAATCTTCCCCGTGACCGTCATTGGGAATTCATTCACGAAACGGATGTAACGTGGGATATTGAATGTCGCGATCTGCCCGCCGCAAAAATCGCGGATTTCATCCTCAGTTGCCGTGTGACCTTGCCGGAGCCGAATCCAGGCGCACACCTCTTCTCCGTACTTCTTATCCGGAACTCCGATGACCTGCACCTCGCTCACTTTGGGATGCGTGTGCAGAAACTCTTCGATCTCGCGAGGATAAATGTTCTCGCCGCCCCGGATGATCATGTCTTTCAGGCGGCCGACGATATTGACACGGCCATCTGCACGCATCACGGCAAGATCGCCACTGTGCATCCAGCGCGCTGTGTCGATTGCCTCGGTCGTCGATTCGGGATCGTTCCAATAGCCAAGCATCACGACGTACCCTCGCGTGCATAACTCTCCTGCCTGACCGCGTGGAAGCGTCAGGAGCGTCTGCGGATCGATAATCTTTACCTCGACATGTGGATGGACGCTGCCGACCGTGGACACGCGCGCTTCGATCGGATCGTCCATGCAGGATTGAAACGACACTGGCGATGTTTCCGTCATGCCGTACGCGATGGTGACCTCGCGCATGTGCATTTTGTCAATTACTTGGCGCATGACCTGAACCGGACACGGTGCTCCTGCCATGATTCCCGTCCTGAGCGAATCGAGCCGGTAACTGGAAAATGTCGGATGATCGAGTTGGGCAATGAACATTGTCGGCACACCGTAGAGTGAGGTGCAGCGTTCCTCTTGAATCGTCGCCAGGCAGGCTTGGACATCGAACGATTCTGAAGGAAGAACAACAGCGCTGCCATGCGTCAACGCTCCGAGACTTCCCAGCACACAACCGAAGCAATGGTAGAAAGGCACAGGCAGACAGATGCGATCAGCGGAAGTGTATTGAAGCTGCTCGCCGATGAAGAAGCCATTGTTCAGGATATTGTGATGCGATAATGTCGCGCCCTTTGGCCTTCCGGTTGTCCCTGAAGTGTATTGAATATTGACTGGATCGTCGCATTGCAGCGAAGCCTCACGTTCGTACAACGATGCCCTGGGCGCTCTTATGCCGTTTTCGAGAAGATCGTTCCAGGTGATCGACGAACCCAGTCGTTGCTTGGAGAGATACACCGTGTGTTTCAATGCCGGCAGTCTGGGCGCCAACTCGTCGATCATTGCGGCATAGTCGGAGTTCCGAAATCCTCTGGCCGCAACAATGACGGAAACGCCAGATTGCGTCAAAGCGTGTTCCAGTTCCCGAAT
>Ga0068863_100002174_pt1 | contig 19429 bp, 21 predicted proteins | sample KBSSwiS62_FD_66596 | JGI IMG/M metagenome (GOLD analysis project Ga0068863, IMG submission 66596) | Switchgrass rhizosphere microbial communities from Kellogg Biological Station, Michigan, USA - KBS Switchgrass S6-2 | ecosystem: Host-associated > Plants > Roots > Rhizosphere > Soil ...
CTATCGGAGACGGGCGAACTGTAATGGTCGAGGCTGCCATACGCGTGCGCTTACCGTGTCGTGCGGACAGTTGCAATCACCGAGAGTCCGGGTCGCAGTTTGGCGGCAAAGGCGGTGTCGTCCAGCGCGATCTTGACCGGGATGCGCTGTACGACTTTTGTGAAATTGCCGGTCGCGTTGTCGGGCGGCAGCAGAGAAAATTGTGACCCACTGGCTGGTGCGATCTCCAGCACCTTCCCATGAATTACCTGCCCGGGATATTGGTCAATCCGCAGTTCGGCAGGGTCACCGATCTTCACGTTGGTCAACTGGGTTTCACGGTAGTTCGCCTGCACCCACTTCGTGACATCCACGAACGCGATCACCTGCGTGCCCGGAGAAACAAGTTGTCCTGTCCGGACCTGCCGTTCGCCCACAGTGCCCTCACCCGGTGCATAAATTTTCGTGTAGCCAAGATTCACCGTAGCTGCCGCTAAGCTCGCCTGTTTCGCATGCAGATCGGCCTGAAGCTGCATATCCTGCGATTCGAGGACGGCCTTCGAGCGGCGCTCGGCTTCGGCGGAGAGCTCACTGCTGAGCAAAAGGGTGCGCGCCTGATTGAGGTCGGCTTCGCGACTGGCTAGTTGCGCGGTCAAGCGCTCGTCGTCCGCGACCACCGCCTCCACCTTCTGCTGCGTCGCCGAATGAGTCTGGTACAGCCCTTCCTGGCGCTGGCGTTCTGAGTGGGCACGAATCAAGTCCGCAGTTACTGCTGCTCTACCAGCTTCAGCCGCCGCGATTTGCGCCTTTGCTTGATCGATGCCGGCAAGCGCTTTGGCTATACGCGCGTCCTGCAACTCTCGCTGACGACGGTTATTTTCGATGGCGGCGCGTGCAGCCTCAACTGCTGCGCTGGCCTGGTCAACTTGCGCTCGGTAGTCGTCGTCCTGCAGTTCGACGATGAGCTCGCCCTTGTGCACTCGCTGAAAGTCGGCTACATGAACCGAGCGCACGATGCCGGCCACCTTGGTGCTCAACGGCGTAAGGTCACCGCGCACGTAAGCATCGTCAGTTATCTGTTCGACCTTGCCACCCTCCCAGGCATTCCAGTTGCGAGTGATGGTGATCAAGACCCCTAGAGCGAGCGCTACGACAAGCAGAGGAGTCACGTACTTTTTCCATCGGACGCCGTCGCGAGAAGAGGCCGCAGGTTTGCCGCTTTCCTGAGGCAACGGTTTCGTCACGGGGGCGGCGGATTCAGCCGACACTGGTGAGGCGGACATCAAATTTGCTCCTTCCGCAGCAAGAAATCTGCAAACGCTGCGTTATTCTCGATCATCCACACAGAAGCGATGGGCGTTGCTTGTTTCTCGATCGTGGACATGAGGCTTCTCAAAGGGAAAATTCAATCCTGGCTCTGGACCAGGGGAAGTTGCGATGTAAGTTGCACATCCATCATCGTGCTGATGCGCCGCTCCAGTTGAAGGAAGGTCGCGGCTTTCTTTCCAGGTAAGACTTTCCGAAAGATCGCCGCGAACTGCTGACGCAGTTTTGCTTGTTCGATGTCCGTATCGAGCCAGCGACGAATGAGATTGTCGGCCTGATCATCGGTCAAAGTGTCGTACTCCTCCGAATATTCTTTGAGAATTGCCGTTCTCGTATCGTTGACCTTGCCCATGTTCGCCGAGTATTGCTCGTATACTTGCCATAGCCTCGTCGATTCGCTATCGGTGAGCGTCAAATTCGCGGCGATGAGTTCCTTCTTCATTGCGCTGACATCCCTGCGTAGTAGAAACTCAGCAAGTGCGAAGCCCTTCAAAGCGTGCCTCTCTTTAAGACCAACTAGCCTTCTCCATGCGCGACGTGGCGCAGACCTTGGTGCCGGCAGTTGTAATCGTGCAAGTGGTTGGCCAACTGAATTGAGGCGCTATGACTGCAACATGCAGAGGAAACAGGCGTTTGCAGGAGCCGATCGCCCTGGTCCCTGCGTAGCCCCATTAGTGCTGCCAACCGTTTAGCGGTTTCGCCACACGATTGACACCGAAACGTTCAAAACACCTCGAATCATTCCTTCCTGCCGTGCCTCATTCTTAGAAGGATCTTCAAACGTATTTCCTTACGGCAGTTGTCGTAACGCCGACTGCGGTTGCGTCTTGTTCCGAAGGCTATGTAGTGGAATTGAGATTGCATTAAAAGCACTCTGGTCAAAGCTTCGAATGAATGCGTGAAGTTTTAGAAAGAGCAGGTTGAACCGATGTCTGCAGTTGCAAGCAGTTCAGTAATCCTCCCAATTTTGGGCTTTCCCACAGGGGTCGATGTGCACTGGGAAACACAACGGCGACTTGTGTGGAATGAACAAGAGCACACGCGCGAGGAGCACGAGCTGGTCTATGAAATCAGCTGGATCAAAGAGCTGGGTCTCTGGCGCCGCTTTCTGCGGTCACAGCGTAAGGTGACAACCTAAAATCATCAACTCTTTTCCGCAACAGACAGTTCGCCGCCACTGACTCCAAGCCTTGCATACGGCTATTGGGCGATCAGCTGAGGCGCCACAGCGTTGTCATCAGACAGCGTTGCAACTTGCACTCCAGACTCCTGAATTGTGAGTATGTCCGTGTGCATCCTGTCCCATTCGAGCAGCGTAAGACCATAGGAACCAAAGAACCGCCGGATTTCGGCAGAATTCCAATTCATGATTCTTTCCAACACAGGAACTAGCACGCTCATGGCGTTAGTGCTTAGCACAGTGCGCTGGGCGACGCGCGATATAAATTGGGCTTCGCTTACTGCAATCGTGAGCCCGTCGTACTGATTGACATGCATCATCACCGGCAAATCGGAGCTTCCGTCACCCATATAGATGATGTGGTCGTGGCTAATGCCCAGGTTTGCGCGAAGCTCCTCAAGTACAGCGATCTTGCCCCAGCCCGCGGCAGCACGAATGATCGAGTTCACTTCGCCCGTCGCTTCGTCGTACCGGAAACGCGTGCCGAAGATGTGATCCGGCGGCACAATGCCTTCCAGTGCCGACTGAATAATCTCCTGTGGGGCGGCGGAGATCACGTTAAAACTAAACTTCTGGTCTTCGCCAAGATTGTCTAGAACGCGTGCGAATAGCGCGACATCATGCTTCAGACGAATTCGCCTGCCGGTCTCCACGAGGTGCTCGCGACGCACGCGGCGAAAATCCGGATCATGGAGAATCAGATAGCTGAGTTCGGCACCCTGCTGAACTAGATTGATATCCGCAAGGCCCTTGACCTTGTCGTGAAAGCCATGAAAACCAATGAGCTCGCTCAGCACGACTCCAGAATCGTTGAAACTGAGCGTCTGATCGAAATCGCTTGCAAGTAGAAAGTTCCTTAGCATATCCATCCCTCTGCCGGTGCTGCTCCTCTTAGGCGGAAGTCACCACCAGGCTAATCGGTACGGGGCGGTAAGCGTTCTCCAATGAGGTAGGAAGTTCGATCTTAGTGCGCACAGCGCGGGAACAGCGTCGCTAGCACCATTAAGTCCCACGGTCTGAAGAACCACCGGTCGGTCTGGTTGCCTTGACTCTCCGTGGGTTGTGCAATGAAGCCCAACCGGTGACGCTTTACAAGATTTTCCAGATGCTCGGCACAAATCCCGGTAAGGTTCGTGACCTCAGCATAGGTGAAGATTTTTTGGCTCGCTTTCACGGTAATCATGGATTCAAGTCCCCGCCGACTTTGGAGTCATTTGCATTTCAAAGAATTCGGACGCCGAAAGGATCTTCTTACGAATAGGAGTCGCGAGAGCCCGTTCCGTTTGATCAAAAACCTGCTGTTTTGCGCGAAAGAGCCGCGCCTTGAAGGTCCCCGCTGAAACACCGAGCATGGCGCAGGCTTCTGGGCCCGACAACTCGTCAAAGTAAGTCATCGTGAACGCCTGCCGAAGCACGGGTCTCATTTTTCCCAGGATCCCGTCGACCAATTGCAGAGTCTCCCGTTCTGCGTGAACCATTTCCGGATCAGGTCGCGAGGCCGGAATATTTTCTGTCCATTTAATTTCATGCGAATTGTTCTCCGACAGCATCTGCATCGTGGATGGTTTACGTTTGCGTCGGATCATCAAAGCGGCGTTCAAGACGATGCGCGTGAACCAGGTCCTGAGGGCGGATCGGCCCTCGAAACTTCGCAAGTGGAGATACCCGGAAAGAAAGGCATTTTGGACAGCGTCTTCGGCGTCTTCTCTATTGCGAAGGATGGCATGGGCCATCGCTACGAATTTCGAGCGCGAGGCCACGACCATCTCTTCGAAAGCCTCCCTTCCAATGACCTCCGCTCGAGTTTCGACGACGTTGTGAGCCTCGTAGCTTGGCGACTCGCACGAGGTTGATCGCATGCTCCTTTTTCTTGTTCTGAAAACGGGCAAGGGCTTACTGGTTGTTGCCGCATTGGCGCGCCCAACGAAACTCGTGGATCTCGATGCGTAGGTCACTGGCGATCTCCGTTTCTCTCTCACTCCCAAAAGCAAGTGTGTGTCCAAGGCGGGCTTCGCCAAGCAATCAGCTATGCGTACTGTTTTCAACGGAAAGGAGAGACTCACGTCGCTCAGCAAATACGGCGAGAATCCTGTGGCTCGCTATTCATGGCAGGGATTTGACGGTAACGTCGAGGTCGTGACCCAGATGCAAGTCCCGTAAACGCTATCAGGTTCTCTTCTTCTCATGCGCCTTCCTCATCAACAAGATACCGCGACCGACTTGTGATTGCTCTTCGGTCTGAACGTTGCAACACATTTCAAAAAGAGGGCGCTTATGAAAATGCAACCAGGAGGACGATCGCCTCAGAGCACCGGCCTCGGGCTAGATCGCGCGATGGCCTGCGATCAGCAGTGAAGATATCAATGCCTAATCGTTCGATCTCTAAGAAAACAACGAAGACCTCTGTAGCGCCTAACACTGTGATCGTCTTATGCGCCATTCTGGTTCTCATCGCCGCTCTTGCCCTTCTTGAGTCGCACATCCGTTCAATCGATCACGCGCAATCGTTCGACGCTGGGATCGGGAGCCATAGTCCAAAAGAAGCGTGGCGTGATACCGAGGCACGGCGAACGGACGGAGAGACGTGGATGGCGTTACATAAAAGCCGTATTGATGGATAGCGGACGATGGTCGGAGCCGAAACCGAATACCAGCACGCATCTCGGCAAAACTGGAAACGCGCGTGTGGGCATGAGGCCCTAATAGGCCTCGACTGCCACCCGTCGTTTCGGAACGCCTCAGCGAGATGAACCGAATGCGGTTTATGAGTGCATAACCCCAGCCGCTTTTTCCTGCTCCTGCTCCCGGGCCCTGCCGCGACAGATCTTCGACAATTTAGTCAATCAAGAGACGCAACAGCACCAGCAGTGATTCGTCACTTTCGTTTTCATCACCCGTAAGGCCCTCAATCAACGTACTTTGTTGCTCGCGCTCCCACGCAAATCGCCTGGAGACCGCATTGCATGGTTCAGGTGTGAAAGCGATCTTGGTCTTCAACTGCGATTGCTGTTAACAACCGCTGGTTACCTGAAGTTCTTAGTGGGGGATGCTTGATGAGGATCGTCGAGACAATGCAAACGTCGGATTGGCCAGCGATCATCGGCCGGGTTGCGGGGGTTGCCCTTCTCCTCGCGGGCGTGCTTCTCGCCGCAGGGTTGTGCACCGCAACTCCGCTGGACAACTCCGTTCCCAGCATTTTCGATCCGCACTCAACACCGGCGAATTCGATCCGTCATCTCTCTCACTTCGTCCTCGGCGTCACTGGACTGATTTTTCTTGTGGTTTTCAGTTTACTGAGTTACGTGGTCGTCAAATTCCGCAGCAGAGCGGCGGACATAGAGCGCGAGCCTGCGCAAGTTTATGGAAGCACGCAGATTGAACTCGCCTGGACCATCATTCCGATTCTGGTCGTTGTTGTCCTTTTTCTCGCGACGGCAAGAGTCATTCACGCGATCCAGGACGCGCCCAAGCCTGCTGAGGCGGTAGAGGTAACCGCAATCGGACACCAGTTTTGGTGGGAGTTTCGGTACCCCGGGCTCGGCGTTGTCACCGCGAACGAACTCCATGTTCCGGTGAGCGCCCCCTCTCATCCCACACCGACATTCTTGAAATTGCTTTCCGCCGACACGGATCACAGTTTCTGGATACCGCAGCTTGCCGGAAAGACCGACTTGATTCCGAATCGCGTGAACGAAACGTGGCTCGATCCTCACGAGGCCGGATTGTTTCTTGGCCAATGCGCGCAGTACTGCGGTACGCAGCACGCGAAGATGCTATTGCGCGTGTACGTAGACAGCCCGGAAGACTTCGATCGCTGGGTACGCGAGCAACGAGAGCCAGCGAATGAAGATGAAAAAGAAGCCGCGGGAAGACGTGTCTTCGAGAGAACTGCGTGCCTGAACTGCCATGCAGTCGACGGGACAAACGGCACTGGCCGTTTTGGTCCGGACCTGACCCACTTGATGAGCCGTCGCACGCTTGCATCAGGCGCAGCGGAGAACAATTCGCAAAATCTTCGGCTGTGGATTCAAAACCCGGATGCCATCAAGCCGGGATCTCTCATGCCAGCAATGAAGTTGAGCGACGCCGAACTGGATGCGCTCGTGCGATATCTCGAGACCCTGCAGTAGAGAAAGAGAGTGGAATCAGCAATGTCGTCGGATGCCATAGCCATTCAAACCGCAGGAGCCCAAGGTCGGCCATGGGTTGAAGCGTTGCATGAGTGGGTGACCACAGTCGATCACAAGCGCCTGGGCGTTCTGTACATCCTTTATGCCCTGTTCTTTCTCGTCATCGGCGGTATCGAAGCGACAATCATACGTATCCAGCTGATGCACCCGCACAATGATTTTGTTTCCCCGCAGATATTCAATCGCATGTTCACGATGCATGGCACGACCATGATTTTCTTCGTGGCCATGCCCATCCTGTTTGGCTTTGCCAACTACCTCGTGCCATTGATGATCGGCGCGCGAGATATGGCATTTCCGCGCCTGAATGCCTTCAGTTTTTGGCTGACGGCGTTCGGCGGATTACTTCTTTACTTTAGCTTCCTTGGTGGGAGCGGATTATACGGTGCTGGTAATGCACCAGACGTGGGCTGGTGGGCATACGCCCCTTTGGCCTCGCGTGCCTTTTCGCCGGGTCACAGCTCGGACTACTGGACGATAGCCCTTCTTGTTTCGGGTTTCGGGAGCATCGGAACTTCCATCAATATTATCGCCACGATTGTTTCGATGCGCTGCCCAGGCATGACCCTCGGTCGCATGCCATTGCTGGCGTGGTTGAACTTGGTGATGTCCGGGATGGTCTTGCTTGCAATCACGCCTTTATCCGCGGCTCAGATCATGTTGCTCGTGGATCGCTATCTTGGCGGTCATTTTTTCGATACGCAGGCGGGAGGTTCAGCCACTTTGTGGATGCACTTTTTTTGGATATTTGGGCATCCCGAGGTGTATGTCCTGATCATTCCTTGTTTTGCGTTTGTCTCTGAAATTGTTCCGGTGTTTTCGCGCAAGCCAATTTTCGGATATCCCGTCATGGTGGGTGCCACCGTTTGCATCGCTTTTGTGAGCATGAGCGTTTGGGCACACCACATGTTCACCATCGGAATGAATTCCTACGCGAACAGCTTTTTCACGATTACCACAATGGCCGTGGGTGTACCGACCGGGATCAAGATCTTCAATTGGCTGGGGACGATGTGGGGAGGCAAGATTCAGTTCAAAACGCCGATGCTGTTCTGCATCGGGTTTCTGTTCCAGTTTTTGATCGCGGGACTCACCGGGATCATGCTGGCTTCGTCGCCCTTCGACTGGCAACTCAGTGGTTCGTACTTTGTCGTCGCCCACTTTCATTATGTGATCGTAGGCGGAATCTTGTTTGCCCTCTTCGGAGCGTTTTATTACTGGTACCCAAAAATCACCGGAAGAATGCTGCATGAAGGCTTGGGCAAGCTGCATTTCTGGCTCTTTCTGATCGGCTTCCACCTCACCTTTGACCTGATGCACATTCCCGGCTTGCTTGGGATGCCGCGGCGCATTTACACCTACGAGCCTGGCCGCGGCTGGGACACTTTGAACTTTTTGGTGACCGTCGGTGCGTTCGTCCAGGGAATCGCCACCCTAGTGTTCGTCGCAAACTTGGTCATTTCTTATTTCAAAGGACGGAAAGCGGGGAACGATCCCTGGGATGCCTGGACTCTCGAATGGTCCGCGAGTTCGCCGCCCCCTGTCTACAACTTTGCTTCGATCCCTACAGTCGCGAGCCGCAGACCATTGTGGGACTTGAAGCACCCGGAAGATCCGGATAGCCGCTATGAGTGAAGGAACCGACGAATGAGCACGATTGCAACTCCGCTCCCGGAAGCACCATTGGATTGGAAACTCCCCTATCGCGGAAAGGTCGGCATGGCGTGCCTCATCATCGCCGAGTCCGCCATCTTCACGATTTTCGTTGTCGCCTACCTCTTTTACTCGGGGAAGAGCCTTTCGGGACCAACTCCACGCGAAGTGCTGGAAACACCCATCTTCTATACCATCTGTTTACTGTCCAGCAGTCTGACTATCCACTTTGCCGTAAAGCGTCTGGAACGCGGCAGACGAAGTGTATTTCTCGCCTTATGGTTGCTCACGATCGCTTTAGGCGGCCTCTTTTTGTACGGCACGGGGCAGGAATGGCACCGGTTGATTTACGAACACGGGCTAACCATCTCTACAAACCTTTTTGGAACAACGTACTACTCACTGGTTGGTCTGCACGCCTTTCACGTTACCGCTGGGCTGATCATGCTGAGCATCGTGCTGTTGTTTGGGCTGGCAGGTCGCGTTGGTCCCGAACAGTTTCGTCGCGTCGACATACTTTCCCTGTACTGGCATTTTGTTGATGCCGTGTGGGTCGTCGTTTTTACTGTGGTCTACGTTCTGGGTCGGTAAGGAAAAGGAATGGCAACGCTCGCATCCATAAAAGAAGTACGGCAGAGCCCTCGGGTACCGGTTGAGATCGAAGTGCCCGCATCTACGGCTTGGCCCATCGTTTTGGCTTTTGGCTTCACCCTGATGTTCGCGGGCCTTCTTACAAGCGTATCGGTTAGCGTCCTCGGCGCTGTCCTGGCCGTCGCAGGTTGCGTCGGCTGGTTCCGCGAAGTGCTCCCTCACGAACACGAAGAAACGGTGCCGGTTGTGTTCGAAGAACACCGCATAACAACAATGCGCCGCGTTGTCGAGCGCGTGCCCATCGCGCCCGAACTCGTCCGTGTGTGGCTTCCCCTGAAAACCTACCCAATATCGGCTGGAGTCAAGGGTGGCATCGCCGGGGCAGTGGCGATGGCCGTGCTGGCCTGTGCTTACGGAGTGCTCAGAGCCGGAAGCATCTGGTATCCCATCAACCTCCTTGCCGCTACTGTCTATGCGCAATCGCTTAAGCTCGGCCCCGCCCAACTGAATTCGTTTCATTCGGATAGCTTCGCGATTGCCCTCATCCTGCACAGCATTGGATCCATTTTCGTAGGACTCCTCTATGGAGCGATGCTTCCCATGTTCCCGCGGCGTCCAATTGTACTCGGAGGCCTGATTGCCCCGGTACTGTGGTCGGGCCTGCTTTACTCGATCATGCAGCTTCTCAATCCTTTGCTTTCGAGTCGCATTAACTGGATTTGGTTTATGGCCTCGCAGATAGCCTTCGGCGTCGTAGCGGGCATCGTCGTCGTGCGGCAGGAGCGTGTCTCAACTCGCGAGAACCTGCCCTTCAACGTACGCGCGGGAATTGAAGCTCCCGGAATAATGCCACCGAGAGAAAGCGGAGACAAACACCCTTGAACACTCTTCGGCATCTTTGTGTATTCACGGCGCTAGCCGCAATTTTGTTCTCAGGTTGTGGCGTGCCGCACGGCCAACCAAGTAAGGGGTCGGAAGTTCTGGCGCCGAACGAAATATTGGAGTTTGGCACTCTGTACGCGGAAGACTGCGCCGGTTGTCACGGTGCCGAAGGCCGCGGAGGAGCAGCTATCGCTCTTGCGAATCCAGTTTACCTGGCCATCGCAGGCGACGCGGCCATTCGCAGGGTCATAGCCAACGGCGTCCGTGGAACCGCGATGCCGGCCTTTGCCGAAAGTGCTGGCGGAATGTTGACAGACGCGCAGATCGACGTGATCACCAAAGGAATTCGCTCGCGTTGGAGTCGCCGCGGAATTCTCGACGCAGCCAATCCGCCCTCCTATGCGGCGAAGTCTACGGGCGATGCTATGCGAGGCGAAGCTGCCTACAAAACGTACTGCGAATCCTGTCACGGGCCCGGCGGCCGCGGCGGAGTAAAAGGTAGTTCCGTCACGGACGATTCATTTCTCGGGCTGGTCAGCGATCAGGGGCTCCGCACGATCGTCATCACAGGCCGCCCAGAATTGGGAGCGCCGGACTGGCGCGGAAACGCGCCCGACAAGCCAATGTCTGACCAGGAAGTCACCGACGTAGTTGCGTGGCTGGCCTCGCGGCGCGTTCAGAATCCGGGCCAGCCTTACTCAGTTTCGAATAACACGCAGCGCTAGGAGTTTGAAGATGTCGAACGACAATACCATTTCTCGTCGCGGCCTACTCATGAAGATTGGCATACTCTTCAACGGCCTGGTGGCGACCGCTCTGGCGGTCCCGATCGTGCGATTTCTCCTGTCGTCGGTTACGCGCGGGAGCGTAAACGCCTATCTTTCCTGGATCCCGGTCGGCCGGGTGGCCGACTTTCCCGAGGGTGAAACGCGCCTGGCCACATTTCGGAATCCTAACGTCATGCCCACGGACGGGAAGACAGTCGACACACCCTGCTGGGTCCGGCGCGTCGAAGGCAATCAATTTCAGGTCTTTGCCATCAACTGCGCGCACTTAGGTTGTCCGGTCCGCTGGTTTCCGCAATCCGGCTTGTTCATGTGTCCGTGCCACGGAGGAGCTTATTACCGCGACGGCTCGCGTGCTTCGGGCCCGCCGGAGCGCGGGCTATTCGAATATCCCTACAAAGTTGAGAATGGTCTCGTCACGATTCAAGCGGGTGAACTGCCAACGCCCGGATCACCGACTGCCTCTCTATTGAAAAAGAAAATGCCTTGCGGAGCACGGAATGATTTGGTCTCCATCGAGGGCGGAAAGCTGTCCGCGTCCAGCGGAACAAATCCTTTGTTCGGAAAGAAAAAAACATGGGTGTGATCGCGCAAATTGGGCAGTGGTTTGACCAGCGTTTGCAACTGGCCGCTCCGGTTCGTGAAGCGGCAGAGCATCCCGTTCCGCGCAACACCGCGAGCTGGTTCTATGTGTTTGGCAGCGCTGCGCTCACTGTGTTCCTGCTGCAACTCGTGACCGGAATCATGCTGGCCTTGATCTATGTTCCATCGGCTGGTGAGGCATGGAGCAGTTTGCAAGCGCTCAACCACGACGTGACTCTGGGCTGGTTCATTCGTGCGATGCACGGATGGGGCTCGAATTTTATGGTGGCCATTGTTCTCATCCACATGGTGCAAGTCTTCCTCTTTGGCGCCTACAAGTTTCCTCGAGAGCTCACCTGGATTGTCGGCGTCTTTCTCTTGCTGATGACACTCGGTATGGCCTTCAGCGGCCAGGTGCTGCGCTTCGATCAAGACGCCTATTGGGGGCTTGGGATCGGAGCGTCAATCGCAAGCCGAGTGCCAATCATCGGTCCCGCTGCGGTCAAGTTGATGCTGGGCGGTCCTATCATCGCGGGCGCCACGCTTTCTCGATTTTTCGCGCTGCACGTGTTTGTGATTCCAGGAATGCTAATCGGATTCGTGGGCCTGCATGTATTGATGGTGCTGAAGCTGGGAATCAACGAATGGCCGATGCCGGGACGTCTCGTCAAAAAAACAACCTACGTTGCCGAGTATCACGAATTAACAAAAAGGAATGGCGCGCCGTTCGTTCCTTACGCGGTCTGGAAAGATCTGTTCTTTGCTGCTTTCATTCTCTTGGCAATCGCCGCATGCGCGGTGTACTTCGGGCCATTCGGACCAACCGGGCGCCCCGACCCTACAATCATCCAGACCGCGCCAAAACCGGATTACTTTTTCCTGTGGCTCTATGCATTGCTGTCGCTTTTGCCTCCTTCAATGGAGACGCCCGCGCTTTTGATTGGCCCGGTCGTTGTCATCATCGGTTTGCTTCTTCTTCCATTTCTGTCCGGTGAAGGAGAAAAGAGTTGGCGCCGCCGCCCGATTGCAGTACTCACGATTCTACTGGTTGCAACAACGCTAGGGACACTTACGCATCTTTCCGGATTCACACCCTGGAGTCCGCACATGAACGCTTGGAGCGGTGATCCTGTGCCGCAACAATTCCTGCATGGCAGTACCGCACTTGAGCGACAAGGCGCGCTGGTCTTTCAGGTGAAGCAGTGCCGCAACTGTCATTCGCTTGGTGAGAGTGGCGGGCAGAGAGGTCCGGCTCTGGACAGTGTCGCCTTGCGTCTTACGCAGGACCAGCTTATCCGCCAGGTGATCCAGGGCGGCGGAAACATGCCGGCATATGGGAAGAATTTGAGTCCGGCGGAGACGACAGCGCTCGTCGCATTTCTCGAAACGTTGCATCCGGTCGGACAAACTCCCGCTCACAACGCCGCGCTTGACCGCGGCGGAAGTAAGAATTGAAAGGAGCCGTAAAGTGAAAAACAGAGTAGGCATCATCATGCTGGCGGCAATATTCGCGGCCATTGTGACTGTTCAAGCAAACGCGCAAACGCATTCCAAGTCTATTGTTGTAGAGTCTCCGTCGGATCTGCCGGAAATGGCACAACGCAGCAGCGAAGCCATGTATCTGCACGATACCGGAGCTGGACAGACAGTCCTCTACCTTGAGCAGGATCAGGGACGGACCCTCGCAATTCTGGACGTCTCGGACTTGGGGGCGATTCGAGCCCTGCCACAGGTGTCTATTGGCGCGCGATCGCCGTATGACTTTGTCAGGGCCTTGAGCAATGCAGTCCTCATTCATTACCGGGATCAATCTGGATTTGCAATCATTAGTCTTAAGAAATACAAACAGCCGGTGCTGGTCGAAGTGCCACAATTTCGACACCCAGCTCACCCGGAAGCTCTTGGGCACGATGGCTTACTGTTGTCATCCACGACCCCTACCAGCGCCCAGATTGAAGATTCTCAATACGAAGTCTTCGATGATTCCAATCCGTCCAAGCCCGTAATGCTTGCCACTGTAACAGGGGTGAAACAGCGCCTGGATAGAACAGCGACATGCACGGTATTCCTCTTGAGCACTACCGGGCTTACGGTGATACGACGCCCTAATGTGGAGCAGGATTATAAGAACATGATGGAATCAGGATCGATCTATTCGAGCCCGTATTCCCGCAATTCGTCGTGTGGGAGCAGCGGACTGGATTGAACGCGACTGCGTGCCGTTGAGCATCTGTCATTTTTGAACGCGCCTTGCGGAACCTAAGGAGAAAAGCGCTTCTGCGCAATAACATTACGTATGTCACTTTCCGCTCACAGCGTACCGGAGTCCTGGACCCATGCGGTTCCGCTCCCATTGTTCATAATCCTCGCGGCTTTCCTGTACCTGCGCGCATGGATTTTCACTCGCTCAGGTTCTGCCGGCGCCATTCCAGCCTGGAAGGCCAGCAGCTTCCTTCTCGGCCTCGTTTTGGTGTGGATGGCATGGGGATCGCCACTCGCGGCCTACGAGCATAGCCTGCTGACGGTTCACATGATTAAACACCTGCTGCTTATGACCTTCGCTCCTCCCTTGATCCTGTTGGGTGAGCCCATGAAAGTGTTCTGGGGCATGACGCCACAGTTGGCCCGGAGCACACTCGGTCGCGCTTGGCACCGACCACTCGTCCAGCGACTTGCACGAATCGTTACAAGTCTTGTGCTATGTTGGACCGCCTCCGCGCTGACTCTTATTGCCTGGCACGTACCCACGTTATTTGCGCTCGGCGTACGGTCTCAAATCTGGCATACGGTCGAGCAAGCAATGTTCTTCGGAGCCGGGCTCTTGTTCTGGTGGCCTGTTATTCACCCTTGGCCAAGCGCCTCAACTGGGCCGCGATGGTCGCTGCTCTTGTACCTTTTCCTGGCGACTCTACCATGCGACATCCTTTCCGGATTTCTCGTGTTCTCTGACCGTGTCGCATACCCGGTGTATTTTTCCACTCCGCGTCTGTTTGGTTTTTCCGTTCTTGAAGATCAGCAGTGTGCGGCCGCACTGATGTGGACTTGCGTCACGCTCGTCTATCTCGTGCCGGCGGCGATTATCGCTTCAAAGCTCCTGGCCCCACGGACCGCGCACGAACTCGATTTGCGACAATCGCAATTTTCTGGCGGTCCGGTTCCGCAAAGTGCTCCCAGAAGCTTGGAGGTTGTGTAGAAATGGCAACTGAGCCAATTCTCGCGGCCCTCGACCTGGCTGCGGTGCGGCGCCGTCACGGCCTTGCTCGTTCCGGCGTTCTGTCCGGCTATTGGTCGCTAACAAAGCCAGAAGTAAATTTCCTTATTGCGGTCACCGCCGCTGCCGGCTTTTGGATGGGCGCACCTTCTTCGTTTGCACACTTCCCCTGGACGTCGCTCCTTCACACGGTTGTTGGCACCATACTCGTCGCCAGCGGAGCCGCGACGCTCAACCAGCTGATCGAGTTGCGCTTCGATGCGCAAATGCGGCGAACCGCGCGCCGGCCGCTCGTATCGCGAAGCATCGAGCCATCTCGCGCTTTGTGGTTCGGAATCTCACTCGCCGTTGTCGGCGCGATCTACTTGGCTGTCACAACCAACGCTCTCGCGTCGTTGCTGTCGATCCTTACTCTGCTCGGGTATCTATTCTTATACACGCCGCTCAAACGGAAGACTCCCCTGTGCACGTTGATCGGTGCGCTTCCGGGCGCCACGCCGCCTTTGATCGGCTGGGCCGCCGCCCGAGGACACCTCGACATCGCCGCTTGGGTGCTTTTTGCAATCGTTTTTCTCTGGCAGTTTCCGCACTTCATGGCCATCGCTTGGATGTATCGCGAAGACTATGTACGTGCCGGCTACGTCGTACTACCTGCAGGCAAGTCCAAGGACCTCCTTGTCTCCTGGCAAACCTTACTTCCATCCTTGGCACTTCTCGCAGTGGCCCTCGTTCCTGCAATTCGTGGCGAGTCTGGAATTGTTTATTTTGCAGGCGCTCTCGTTCTTGGAGGTGTCTTTCTCTGCTACAGCGCACGCTTTACTTTTGAAATGTCTACCGCTTCTGCTCGGCGGTTGCTTTTTGCTTCCATCCTCTATCTCCCGGCGTTGTTTGCTTTCCTCGCGTTGGACAAGAAATGAATTTGAAGAGAATGCCAATACTAATGCTAATTAGAATCCGATTCCCAAGGTTGTTCCTCGCCCTACTTTTGCTTTCCCTTGTCCACCTTCCTGCCTCCAATGCGCAAGACGTCGAGCCATTCAAATTTTTTCGCGACTATGTTGGGTTGAAAGACGATCAGATTACAGCGATCCGCAACGGAAAAGCGGTTGCAAAAGTCGTCGAGTCCCGCACGCCGGATGAGGTGTTTGTATTCGGCTCCGTATATGTGCAGTCGACCCCCGAAAAATATCTCAAGCTTGCTTCGGACATTGATGAGCTGCGCAAACTTCCCAGCTATCTCGCAATTCGAAAGTTCGGCGATCCGCCGCAGCTTTCCGACCTCGACGGTTTCACTCTAGAGGCGGACGACATCAAGCAACTGAAAAACTGTGAGCCGGGCAAATGCGACGTCCAGCTGCCCACCGAAGCGATGGATGTGTTCAAGCAGTCCGTGAATTGGTCTGCTCCTGACTCGGCAAATCAGGTGAACCGGCTTGCACAGAGGATGGCGCTCGAGGCATTGCAGAGGTATATCCAGGGAGGGAACGCCGCGCTTGGAACATACCGAGACAAACACCACCCAGCTGTAGTGGCGGAGACCTTTAGTTCCTTGCTCAGCCGCTCGAAGGCCCTTCCTGCATATCTGCCCGAACTCGAACGCTATCTGCTCGAGTATCCGGAGGCAAAATCAGAGAACATCCAATCCGAGTTTTATTGGGAGAAAGTAAATTTTGGACTCAAGCCCACCCTTCGGATTGTCCAGGCCATAGTTTACCGAGGTCCGCGTTCTACGGATCCGGCCTATGCCGTTGCCGTGAAGCAGCTTTACGCGAGCCACTACTTCGAAACGGCTCTGGATTTGACCGTTTGCGTGAGCGACCAGGAGAATCCCGACCGCGGCTTCTATGTGATCACTCTCAAAGGTTCGCAGCAGGCTGGGTTGACGGGTCTGAAAGGCGGCATCGTGAGAAAAGTGGCTGTAGACAAAACCCGCTCTTCGCTCGAACGAGCTCTCGGAGCAATCAAGCAAAAGTTAGAAACTCGGACGGACTGATTGATAGCACGGGTACCAATGGAGATTTATGGCTTTTCTTGATCGTCGGACTGCAAGTGTAGTGCTGACCATCCTTCTCTTTTTACTGGCGCTTGCCATCGTCTATGTCGCGCGCACAGTCATCGTCATTTTTGCGTTTTCGATATTGTTCGCATATCTGATTAACCCGATTGTGCGTTTCCTGCAACGACACTCTCTCTTTTTCAAGAACCTGCGAGGGCCACACGTTCTGGAAGCCTATCTCGCTCTCATTGCCTTCACTATCCTTCTCTCGCACGGTCTCTTTCCTGACCTCCGCAAGAGCGCGGGCCAACTCCTCGTGGCAATTCCCAAGCTGACGGACCGGATCTCCTCCGGGGAAATTGCCAGTAACTTCGGGAATAACCTCGGTTGGGCCGATGAGCAAGCCGACCAGATCAGAATTGTCCTCCAGCGCCATCGCGCGAATATAGAGCGTTCCGCGGGAGAAATAGAACGGTCTGCGCCGGCTGCTCTTGCGGGAGCCTTGGTGATTCCGATTCTGGCAATTTTTTTCCTTAGCGACGGAGAGAATCTTGCTAACCAGGTCATTCATCTCGTGTCCAGGAAAGAAAATCGCGCGGCTGTGCGATCGCTGGCCGATGAATTACACGTGATGCTGCAGCACTACATTCGCGCGAAGGTAATTCTTGGCGGACTCTCGCTCGCATATTGTTCGGTCGCGATGCTCGTCTTGGGTTTTCCAAACGCGATAGCGCTCGGAGTTCTTGCCGGAATATTGGAATTTATTCCCGTCGCGGGCTGGATTACCGCGGCGGCAATCATTGTCACGGCGGGAGTGCTCACTCACGCGCATTGGATCTGGATGCTGGCCCTGCTCGCTGTTTGGCGAATTCTGATGGACTACGGCATTGCGCCGCGGGTTATGGGGCGCGAACTCGAAATTCACCCGCTGCTCGCAATTTTCACTCTAATGGTGGGCGGCGCGGTGGGCGGAATCGTGGGCATCTATCTTTCCGTACCTCTGGTCGCCGCCCTGCGGGTCATCTACCGAAGGTTCGCGTCGCCTCCGGTTGGTGCGGCAATCCCGGGCAATTTTGTTGACAGCCCGGAAGCAAGAGGCGAGACATCCGTGATGGCCTGAGGGCCACGTTGAACACTGAGATGATTATGCAAAGAGTTGTGCCTTCGGCCGATGCAAGTCACGAACCGATCGAAAGTAGTGTCGTCACCCGAAACGCGAGGTCCGCGAGCATTTTCACGATCGGACGGCTCTCTCTCTCTCGCTTTGCGTGGTTCGTCGTTCTGTATAACGTCACAGTCATCGTCTGGGGAGCCTACGTGCGCGCAACTGGATCCGGAGCAGGATGTGGCAGTCATTGGCCTCTGTGCAACGGCCAGTTTCTCCCTGCGACTCCTCAAACCCAAACAGTGATCGAATTCACGCACAGAGTAACGAGCGGTCTGTCGCTTGTGTTTGTAGCCATTCTCTTGATTTGGTGCTGGCGCCGCACTGCGAAGGGCGACTGGCCTCGCTACACGGCTGTTGCCGCAACGGTGCTTTTGTTCAATGAAGCTATCCTTGGTGCCCTGCTAGTCTTGGTCGATCACGTTGGCAGCTTTGACCCCTCCGCAACCCACGTTCTCTTTTTGTGTCTGCATTTCGGAAATACCCTCTTGCTGCTTGCCGCTCTGGCACTAACCGCAATGTGGATATCCAGTGGCGGTCGGCGCTTTAGCGCGGTTCGAACGCCCTATCTGACGATCGCGACGGTGCTGGGCCTAGTCTCGGTAATGGTCATCGGAATGAGCGGCTCGCTGGCCAGTCTTGGCGACACCCTCTTTCCTGCCGACTCACTTCGGCACGCGGTCGTGCAAGACTTCTCATCGAGCAGTCACATTCTGCTGCGCTTAAGGCCTCTCCATCCTATCGCCGTAGTCGTCGGTTCCATCTATGTTTTGTGGCTGGTTCACGCGTTCTGGCGAAAGCAAGAGCGCTCGCCATGGATGGCCCCTCTTACCGTCGCACTGGCTGCTCAGATTGTGCTCGGCGCAATGAACGTGATCCTGTTGGCGCCTGTCTGGCTGCAGTTGACGCATCTACTGGTTGCAGAAATCTTCTGGATCTTGCTCGTACTGGCGTCCGCCGATCAGTCGCTTGCCACCCACCGTTCGGGCGTTCCGCTTCTCGAAAGAATCTCACAGCCGCTAATTGGCGTCTTGGTTTCAAAACTGCGGACTATATCAGTCGCGGTGGAGGGCACTCCTTATGAGACAACGACTTCAGATCGTTAGAGAACCGCACAGCCACACGCGCTCATTCGCAAGTATCGAGGATGCCATTGCGGCAATACGCGCGGGGCAAATGGTAATCGTAGTTGACGATGAAGACCGAGAAAACGAGGGCGATCTGACTATCGCAGCCGAAAAGGTCACGCCACAAGTCATCAATTTCATGGCACAGTATGGACGCGGACTGATTTGCTTGGCGATGAGACCCGAGCACCTCGATGCGCTCGAAATTCCACTAATGGTCCCTCACAACAGTTCGCGATTTGAAACCGCTTTTTGTGTCAGCATTGAGGCCAAGGAAGGCACAACCACCGGAATTTCGGCTGCCGATCGCGCCTCCACCGTGCTCGCCGCAATTAATCCAGCTACACAGCCTTCGGATCTGACTCGTCCGGGTCACATCTTTCCGTTGCGCGCAAAGAGTGCCGGAGTGCTGGCACGCGCCGGGCAAACCGAAGCCGCTGTCGACTTGGCCAGACTAGCCGGCCTCCATCCTTCCGGTGTCATCTGCGAAATCATGAACAAGGACGGCACCATGGCTCGCGTGCCAGAACTCAGTCGTTTTGCGCGGCGACATGACATTCCACTCGTTGCGATCGCCGACTTGATTGCCTACCGGATGCGGACGGAGTCAGTCGTAAAGCGGGTGGCTTCCACAAAACTGCCAACCGAATACGGAGAATTTCGTCTTCACGCATTTGAGAATCAGATTGACAAGCAAACTCACGTCGCTCTTGTTCGCGGCGAGGTAGGAAACGGACAAGACGTACTCGTGCGGGTGCACTC
>Ga0068863_100002177_pt1 | contig 19424 bp, 21 predicted proteins | sample KBSSwiS62_FD_66596 | JGI IMG/M metagenome (GOLD analysis project Ga0068863, IMG submission 66596) | Switchgrass rhizosphere microbial communities from Kellogg Biological Station, Michigan, USA - KBS Switchgrass S6-2 | ecosystem: Host-associated > Plants > Roots > Rhizosphere > Soil ...
TGCCGTGGCCAGCATCGGCCGGAGCGGCTCGGATCGGGGCGCCATGCCCCCACCCTGGCCTGCGCGGACCCGCCGCGGCGACCCGGGGTTTGTCCGGACACCTGTCCGGGGTGTCCCGAACTCCGACACCGGAACGGGATCTTTCGGACGGATCACGATCATCGCCTGCGGGCGGGACGAACGGTGGGTTACCGTCCGCCGGTGCTCCCGGGACTCCTGACGCGACGGCGGTGGATCGACCACCTCCTCGTCGCCGGCGCGGGGTGTCCGGACCGCTGACCCGGTCCCGACACCCCCACGAGGAGCCCTCGAATGTCCACTCCGGACGAGTCCACGCCCGCCCCGGACAGTCCCCGCCGCCCGCTCGGCGCCGACTGGTGGGCGGTGATCGTCGCCGCCGTCGTCGTCCTCCTGGCGGCACTGCACGTGCTCCCCGCGATCCCCTTCCTGATCAAGTGAGCACCGCGACCCGCACCCCGACCGAGCGCGCCGGCGCGGTCGCGCGGCTACTGCCGGGGCTCCTGCTGCTCGTGGCCGTCGGGCTGGTCGGCGTCGGCCTGCAGGCCAGCCTGCGCGCGATCGGCACCGCCGCGGGCACCAAGCTCCCGGACGTCGAGTACGTCCTGTGGGCGATCCTGGTGGGCCTGGCGATCCGCAACACCGTCGGCGTCCCGGCCGCGCTGCGCCCCGGCGTCGGGACCTACGAGTTCTGGCTCAAGATCGGCATCGTGCTGCTGGGCGCCCGGTTCCTGCTCGGCGACCTGGCGAAGCTCGGTGGGTTCAGCCTGGGGCTGATCCTGATCGACATGGCCGTCGCGACGACCGTGATCCTGCTGGTGGGCAGGCTGTTCGGGCTCAGCGGCAAGCTCTCCACGCTGCTCGCCGTCGGGACATCGATCTGCGGAGTGTCGGCGATCATCGCGGGCAAGGGCGCGATCGACGCGGACGACGAGGACGCCGGCTACGCCATCGCCGCGATCCTCGCGCTCGGCGCCGTCGCGCTGTTCTCGTTCCCGGCGATCGGGCACGCACTGCACCTCACCGACACCCAGTTCGGGCTGTGGGCGGGGCTCGCGGTGGACAACACCGCGGAGACGACGGCGACCGGCGCGGCCTTCTCCCCCGCGGCCCAGCAGGTCGCGGTGGCGGTCAAGAACACGCGCAACGCGCTGATCGGCGTGGTCGTGCTGGTGTACGCGCTGTACTGGGCCAACCGCGGCGGTATCGCGGTGGCGCCGGGCTGGCGGGCCCGCGGCGCCTTCGTCTGGCAGACCTTCCCGAAGTTCGTGCTGGGTTTCGTCGCGGTGTCCGCCCTGGCCACGGCGGGGGTGCTCGGCAAGGCGGAGATCACCAGCCTGGGCAACCTGTCGAAATGGGCGTTCCTGCTCTGCTTCGCGGGCGTCGGCCTGAACTTCGATCTCCGCGAGATCGCGCGCAGCGGGGCGCGACCACTGGTCGTCGCGGCGTTGGGCCTGGTCGTGGTCGCGGCCTGCTCGCTCGGTCTGGTGCTGCTCACCTCCGGGGCGCTCGGGCTCGGCTGAGCGTGCCGGCGACGGGGCGGGGGACGATCTCGCGGCGACCTGCAGGGCGAGCCCGGCGGCCCGACCGACCAGGAGGGACGGAGTGTCGCCTGCCCCCCCGACACCCCCGACCCCCGACCCGCCCGACCCCGGTGATCAAGGGCTCATCGGGGTCAGTGGATCTTCGTTTGGCCCGATCAGGCCTTGATCACCTCCTACCCGGGGGGCATGCGGGCGTGTGGCTGGCGGGGCGGGGGCTCCTCGGACCAGTCGCCGGTCGGGACGCCGTTGGGTGGGATGAGGTCGCCCGCGCCGATCGCATGGGTTCGCGTCGAGGACGGACGGGGACGCCGGGCACTCGGCAGGTCGCGGAGGCGGCGCGGCTACCTCGTAGCCGATCTGCTCGGAGAGGTCCGAGTTGCCGCACGGGACACGTGCTCCGCAACGAGCTCGACGACCGTGTCCGCGGGCCGCCCACTCCGCTCATGGTCGACGGCGACTGGCCCTTCGGCCGGATCGACCACCTGCTCGTCCGCTGCGGCGAGCACGGCGGTCCGGCCCTGCCCGTCGTCGACTGCAGGCTCGTGTTCGACCGGCCCTGGAACGGCGTCCAGGCGAGCGACCACTACGGGGTCGTCGCGGACCTCGAGACGGTGTCGGGCCCGTAGCCGGACTGCACGACGAGCGATCCCGGCCCCGCCGCGGGGTGCGGCGCGCCGGTGCGCCCGACCCCTCAGGTGAGCGGTCGGTAAAGCCTTCCGCCGATCTCGGCAAGCCCCGCTCACGTCCGGCACCGCGCGGCCGATCGATCGGGTGTGAACACCCTGACGATCGAGGCCCCGACGTGCTGAGCTGGGCGGAGGCCGTGGTGATCGGCGCGCTGCAGGGCGTCGCCGAGCTCTTCCCCGTCTCCAGCCTCGGCCACAGCATCCTGCTGCCCGCGCTGATCGGGGGCTCCTGGGCGCGCGACCTGGACGTGAGCGCGCCCGAGTCCCCCTACCTCGCCTTCGTCGTCGGGCTGCACGTCGCGACGGCCCTCGCCCTGGTGCTCTACTTCCGGCGGGACTGGGTGCGGATCGTGCGCGGCCTGGTCACGAGCATCACCCGGCGCGAGGTCCGCTCCGCCGACCAGCGCCTCGCCTGGCTGCTGGTCCTCGCCACCATCCCCGTCGGCATCGCCGGGCTGGCCTTGGAGCACCTGTTCCGGACGACGCTGAGCAGGCCGGTGCCCACCGCGGTCTTCCTGATGCTCAACGGGCTGGTGCTGCTGCTCGTGGAGCGGCTGCACCGGCACGGACGGCCGGACCCCGAGCAGACCGAGCCGATCGGCGCCCCCGGGGACGTGCTCGTCGCGCCCGAGGTGGCGGTGGACCGGCGGCTGGCGAGGCTGCCGATGGGCCGCGCGGTGCTCGTCGGCGCCGCGCAGATCGCCGCGCTGCTGCCCGGCATCAGCCGCTCGGGCAGCTCGATGGCCGCGGGGTTGTCGCTGGGCCTGTCCCGCGAGGACGCCGCCCGCTTCTCGTTCCTGCTGGCCACGCCGGTGATCCTGGCCGCGGGCCTGCTCAAGCTCGGGGACCTCGCCGGGCCGCTGGGCGACGGGATCCGACCCCAGGTGCTGGTCGGCAGCCTGCTCTCCGGGATCGGCGCGTACCTGTCGGTCCGCTTCCTGACCCGGTACTTCGAGCACCGGTCGCTGCGGCCGTTCGGGATCTACTGCCTGGTTGCGGGCGCGGGGTGCCTGCTCTGGTTCACCTTGTGACCCGCACGGTCCCGATCCCCACCCGCGCCGGACCGCCCGCCCCACCCCGCGGCGGTCACCGCCGATGGAAGCGCTCGGCGAGCTGCGGGTCGTCCTCCCACCAGAGGCGGCCCGCGGCCGCGGGCTCCGCCTCTTCGGCGGCGTCGAGCGCGGCGTCGACGGTCGCGGCCTCGGCGCGGTCCTCGCGCGCCATCCGGGACACGACGATCCCGATGAACGGCAGCCCGACCACGTCCCCGCCTATCCACAGCACCCCCGCCCCGATGGTCTGGTCGGTGCGCAGGCTCGGCCCCCAGTCCCGGGCCACGGCCGCGTAGAACCCGGCGGCGATGAGCGGCCCCAGCCACACCACGATCCCGAGCACCGCGTCCCCCACCATCTCGACGATCGTGATCGCGAGCGTGACCAGGTGCGATCCGCGACGCGGCACCGGATCGACGCGGAAGCGCGTCCAGAAGTAGGTGAACCCGGCGAGCGCCAGGAACGTCCCGACCGCGCCGGACACCGCGGCACTGCGCAGCGTCTGCTCGTACAGCGGACCGAGGTAGAGCACGAGTGGCGGTACGACGAGCAGCAGGGTCACGACCAGCGGGTACGTCGCCCACACCAGCGGCCTGCTGTGCAGGACCCGGGACAGCCGCGCCCGCCACCGCGCCGGGAGCACTCCGGCCGACAGCGTCAACGGAGCGCTGACGGCCACCAGCATCGGGGCCACCATGAGCAGCAGCACGTTCTGCAGCGCGCGCACCCAGAACAGCGTGTCCGCGTACACCCCGACGAACGAGCAGCCCGCGACCGCGACCACCGCGAGGCCGCAGCCGAAGGACCAGCTCCGGGCGCGCGGCCACGCGGTGGCCCGGCGCACCCCGATCGCGTAACCGACGCCGAGCAGCACCACCACGGCCAGGACCGCCGGCTCGAGCCGCCAGGCGGTGAGCGCGCGCAGCGGGGTGAGGGGGGACAGCGCGACGGTCATCGGTGGACCGTAGGAGGGGGCGGGTTCGCGGACGGCCAGCCGACGGCCAACGCCGGGCAAGACGGGCCGCACCCGTAGGCTCGTCGACCATGGCGAGTCTGCTCGTGGTGGAGGACGACGACACGATCGGCCGGGCCCTCCAGAGCAGCCTGACCGGCCACGGCCACGAGGTCGTGTGGTCGCGGACCGGCCGCGAGGCGGTCCGGTCCGGTGCGGGCACGGCGTTCGACCTGGTGCTGCTGGACCTCGGCCTGCCGGACGTGGACGGGGTCGCCGTGTGCCGGGAGCTGCGCCGCACCCAGCCCGCGGCCGTGATCGTGATGCTGACCGCGCGCACGGACGAGATGGACGTCGTGATCGGCCTGGAGGCGGGTGCGGACGACTACCTGACCAAGCCGGTGCGGCTCGCCGAGCTGCACGCACGCATCCGCGCGCACCTGCGCCGGGCGGACGCGAGCCGGGCCGCGGACGTCGAGGCGGTGGTGCTGGGCGACCTCGTGCTGGACCCCGCGGGCCGCCGGGTCACGATCGCGGGCACCGAGGTGCCGCTGCGGGTCAAGGAGTTCGAGCTGCTGGCCCGGCTGGTCGCCGATCCCGGGGTGGCGCTGAGCCGCGAGACCCTGATGGCGGACGTGTGGGACGCGAACTGGTTCGGCTCCACCAAGACCCTCGACGTGCACATCGCCGCCCTGCGCCGCAGGCTCGCGACCGGCCCGGCGGGCGCGACCGTCCCGGAGATCACCACCCTGCGCGGGCACGGCTACCGACTGGAGGCGCCCGCCTGACGCGCTTTTGCCGTCCGTTAACCGGGTTCGATGAACCCGCGGGCGACGCCCTCCCTACCGTGGGGACGTGCAGATCGGTCTGGCCGCCGCCCTCGCGGTGCTCTCCGCGGTGTTCTACGCGTTGTCCGCGGTGCTCCAGCAGCGCGAGGCCTCGCGGTTCGCCGCCGTCCCGGGCGGGAGCGGCGTGGGCGGGTTCGCGCTGGTCCGCAGGCTCGCGCGCCGCCGCGGCTGGTGGTCGGCGATCGGGGCGAGCATCACCGCGGCCCTGCTGCACCTGGTCGCGCTGAAGGCGGGCCCGCTCGTCGTGGTGCAGCCGCTCGGGGTCGCGGCCGTGGCGTTCGCGCTGCTCATCGGGTCGCGGGTGAACGGCGAGCCGATCAGCGCGCGGTCCTGGACCGGCGTCGCCTGCGTGATGGTGGGGCTGCCGCTGGTGTTCTCCGCGGTCCCCCACGGCGGGCACCACGGCGTGCCCGAGCCGAGCCACGGGCTGGGGCTCTGGCCCGCCGCGGGGATCATCGGCGGGCTGGTGGCGGTCGTCGTCGGGGCGGCGGTGCTGTTCGGGCACGCCCGGCCGCGGGCCGCGGCGGTCTGCCACGCCGTGGGCGCCGCGCTCTGCTTCGGGCTGGCCTCCGGCACGGTGAAGGTGCTGATGGTCGGAGACGTCGAGCCGGGGCGCTGCGTGCTCGTCGGGGTGGCGATGGTGCTCGGCGTGGTGCTCGCGCAGCACGCCTACCGGGACGGCGGGCTGGGCGCCCCACTGGCCGTGCTGACCCTGGTGGACCCGTTGGCGGCGGGCGGGCTCGGCGTGCTGGTGATGGGCGAGCCGTTCGGCACCGGGCCGGCCACGCTCGCCGCGGGCGCGGCGGGGGCCGTGGTGACCACCGTCGGCGTCGCGCTGCTGGCGGCCCGCCCCGAGCACGTCCCCGCCGTGCCGCGGCTCGCCGCGCCCGCACGGGTGTGACCCCCGCCCGCTGATGCGCCGCCGGATCGTGGTGCTCACGCTGGCCGCGGCCGGGCTGGCGATCGCGCTGTTCGGGCTGCCGCTGGCCGCCGTCGGCGCCGCGTTCCTGGTGACCGACGAGACCGCGGAGCTGGAGCACGTCGCCGCCGTGGCCGCGCTGACCGTCTCCGTCGACCTGGCCCGGGGGCACGACCCGCACCTGCCCGTCACGAACGAGCAGGCGGACGTCGCGCTCTACGACCGGACCGGCGCGCTGGTGACCGGCACCGGCCCGCCGACCGCGGACTCCTCGGTCCGCACGGCGCTGACCCCCGGAGCCCGGGACACCGACGACGACGGCGTGGTGGCCGTCGGCGTGGTCGGCGACGATCCCCGGGCCGGCGCGATCCGGGTCGCGTCCAGCCCGATCGAGATCTACCTGCAGGTCGGGCTCGGGTGGCTGGTGATGGTGGCACTGGCCGGCGTGGCGCTGACGGTGGTGTGGCTGGTCGCGCGGCGGCAGGCGGGCAGGCTCGCCGGGCCCTTGGAGCAGCTCTCCGGCACCGCCCGACGACTGGGCGAGGGCGACTTCTCCGCGCGCACGGACCGCTCCGGCATCCCGGAGATCGACTCGGTCGGCGCGGACCTGGACGCCACCGCGCAACGGCTGGACGGGCTCGTCGGGCGCGAGCGGTCCTTCACCGCGGACGCCTCCCACCAGCTGCGCACCCCGCTGGCCGGGCTGCGGCTCACCCTCGAGGCCGCACTGGACCATCCCGAGCCGGACGCCGCGCGCCTGCGGGTGGCCGCCGAGGAGGCGGTGCGCGCCTCCGACGGGCTGGAGCGCACGATCGACGACCTGCTGAGCCTGGCCCGGGACACCCACGCCGACCGCGCGGAGCTGTCCCTGCCCGTGCTGCTCGCCGGGGTGCGCGAGGAGTGGGGCCCCACCGTGGCCAAGGCCGGGCGCGCGCTGGACGTGCCCGACCCCGGCAGGCTGCCCGCGGTGGCCGCCTCCGCCCCCGCCGTCCGGCAGGTCGTGGGGGTGTTGGTGGACAACGCCCTGCGGCACGGCTCGGGCCGGGTCAGCGTGCGCTGCCGGGACGCGGGCGGTGCCGTGGCCGTCGACGTCGCCGACGAGGGGCGCGGACCGGCCGGGCCCGCCGAGGAGCTGTTCGTCCGGCGCTCCCGCCACTCCAGCGGGCACGGCATCGGCCTGGCGCTGGCCCGCAGCCTCGCGGAGGCCGAGGGCGGGCGGCTGACCCTGACCGACCCGAGCCCCACCACGTTCACCCTGTTCCTGCCGCTCGCCGAGTCCCGCTGAGGGTCGTCACCGCCGAGCTCGCGACGGCGGTGGGAACACCGCCCGCGGACGCCGAGGCGTCAGCCCTTCGTCCACCGGGGCTCGACGTCCTCCCACTCGCGCTCCCACTCCGCCGCCCGGACCCGGGCGACCCCCGCGAACGCCAGCCGCCCAAGGAACAGAACCAGCAGCTCACCGACCACGAACACGGTCGCCGCGGCCGTCCCGGCGACGACCCCGACCTCGAACCCGGTCAGCGGCGCGGCGACCGGACGGTGGTCCGCGCCCACCCAGACCCGGACCCGGTCACCGGCGGCCTGCGGGGCGACGACCGCCGCCGTACCGGTCCGCTCGACCCCGTCGGGCCCCGTCCAGCGGACGGGCGCGAGCGCCTTCGAACCCGCCTCGGGGATCACCGGGACGTCCTGCTCCACCACCGCGGACACCGCGGTCCGGGCGCGCTCCTGTGCCGCGGCCTGCTCCGCGAGCGCGCCCTGGACGCCGAACCCGAGCACGAACGAGCCCAGCAGGACGAGCAGCGCCGCGACCCCCGCCGTCCAGGCCACGACGTCGCCGATCCCGTCCGACCGACGCCGCGGGCCTCCCGGCTCAGCCGGGCGCACGGCCCCCCACCTCGGCTCGCCCCATGGCCGCTCCCGACGACTCGGTCCCGCGCCACCGTCCGCGCCGCGGCCCCGGACCGCTAGGGTCCACGGTCCCGCGCCCGGTGACGCTCGGCGCGCGGACGGCGCGGGCTCGGGCCGATGGACCGGGTCCGACGGGCCGGTCGGCACCTGCCCCGCGGCGCCGCCGAGCGCCACCGTGGGGTATGGACAGCCGGCCGACCCCGACGGGCCACGTCGTCGTGGGGATCGACGGATCCGGCCCGGCACGGCAGGCCACCGCGTGGGCGGCCCAGGAGGCGGACCTGCGTGGGGCCACCCTGCTGATCGCCTGCGTGCTCGAGCGGGTGCCGCCCGGGCTGCCGCTCGCGGCCACCGCGGTCCTGGACCGCTGCGCCGCCGTCGCGCGGATCGCGGCGCCGGACCGCACGCCGCGGACCGGGGTGTGGTTCGGCCGCCCCGCCGACGTCCTGACCAGGTTCGACGCCGACCTGCTCGTGGTCGGCCACCACGGTTCCGGCGGGTTCCGGCCCACTCTCGGCGGCACCGCGGCCCGGATCGCGAGGCGCCACCCGGGAGCGCTCGCCGTGGTCCGGACGGCCCCCGGGCGCCCGCTGCCCGACCGGAGCAGGCCCGTGGTCGTCGCGGTCGACGGCGGGCCCGGCAGCGCCGCGCTCGTCGGGCACGCCGCCGACCTCGCCGCCCTCCGGGACGCCGGGCTCACGATCCTGTACGTGTGGCACGAGCACCTCGCCGCCGTGGCCGACCGCCGCGGACACCGTGAGCACGAGGCGCGCCTGCACCGGGCGGAGACGGCGCTGGCGGACATCGCCGCCCAGGTCGCCGCCGTGCACCCGCACCTGCCGGTTCGCTGGGTGGTGGAGCGGGGCCGGCCCGGCTTGTCGCTGCTCGAGCACACCGACGACGCCCAGTTCGTCGTCCTCGGCAGGCACCGCAGGGCCGGTGTGGGGCCGCGCGCGGCGCTGCTGCTGCAGGCCGCCGCCTGCCCCGTGCTGGTCGTCGGCCCCGCGGACGCGCAGCGCCGGGTCGCCGCCGTGCCGAACCCCGGCGCCGACCGCGCCCTGACACTCGACCAGCGGAGAGCGCGGTGAGCAGGCGGGCCGCGGCCGTCCGGCGAGCGCGGCGGTCCAGCGGGCGACGGCCGGCCCACGCCGGCCCCGGGCCCCGCTCAGCCGCGCTGGGGCCGCCAGCCGCGGCCGGTCTCGTCGGGCACCAGGGTGCGGCCGCAGCCCGCCCGGGAGTGCGCGATCTCCCAGGCGTGCGCCTGGGCGGCGTTGTGCGCGCGCACCTGCTCCCCGCACCGAGCGCACTCACCCACCCACACCTTCTCCACCAAGCCCGACTCGTATCGCAGGTCGTTCCGCCGCACCACGTCCTCCTTCGACCCTCCCTGGTTGTAGACCCGGCGGGGAGCGCGGGACAGGGCCACTCGGCTCATTCGCCCGTTCTGAACCGCACTCGCCCGCTCGCCGCGGACGGGATCGTGCTCGCCGCCCGGGCCGACCGCGAGCCCATGGCGGCGCGACCGGTCAGCCGGGCCCGGCGAGCGGCCCGCTCACGGCCCGCCGCCAGCCGCTGAGCTGCTGCGGGCGCAGCGCGACCACCCGGTCCCCGAGGGCGGGCACCCACGGCCCGACCAGCTTGCGTCGGATCCGGTCGAGGGCAGGCGAGCCGGTGACCTCGAACGTCTCCCCCACCGCCAGCACGGTCCACGCCGTGCCCGACCGGACGTCGAGCCCGTCGACCTCGAAGGCCGCCACCGCGTTCCCGACGACGGCCGCGGCCACCCCCGCGTCGTCCACGGCGAAGGCGAGCACGCCCGAGTCGTGCACGAACGCGACCGGACAGGCCTCGGGCAACGCGCGGCGCGTGTAGACGATCCGGCCGGTCCCGCCGGTGCGCAGCAGCGTCCGACACTCCGCGGGCGCGAGGACGGTGCGGGCAGGGCGCGTTCCCGCGGTCGGGCTGGTCACGAGTCCCATCATGGGGACGCGGGCCGGCGGGGAGCAGGGTCGAAGGTCCGCCCGCCGGTCGCCGTTCAGCCCCCCGGGTGCCCGTCTCCACCGGTCCCGGCCGCTGCCCGTCGGGGCGCCGTGGCGGCGGACCGTGCCTTGAACGTGGTGGGGGCGGGCGTTCGCAGTGAACGCCCGCCCCCACCGGGCATCACCCGCCCGCTCCCCAGTGGTCGGGTGAAGGTCTTCTCAGCCCGCGCGGTCCAGCAGCCGCTGTCGGGCCAGCCGTTCGAGCAGCTCCGGCACGGCCCCCGCCGGGACGCCCGACAGGTCGGAGCGGCTCGTCCGCACCACGCGGGCCACGGTGCGCGGCGGCACCGAGGGGAACTCCCGGGTCAACCGGTGGACGGCACCGGGGACCGCGTCGGGGACGACGGCGAGCAGAGGGGTCATCGAGGTCCTTCACGTGGCGCGGTATCGACCGGGAAATGGTGTGCCGGGGCCCACGCCCGAGCCAGGGACGAAAGTCCTGATCGTCGAGGGGTCGGGGACCTGGCGGCTGCCGGCGACCCTCTCGGGGTGCGCCGGGCCTCGGCGGCCACGACCGTCCTCAGCTCCGCGGGTCCGGTCCCGGCGGCGTACTGCGCGGTCGGCGTCCGGTGGGGGACGGGGACGGACGGCGCCGGCTGACGGTCACCGCGCCCAGCACGGCCAGCACCCCGGCGAACCCGAGCAGCCCGGCCCCGACCGACGCGACCGACGCGACCCCGCCGACCAGCAGCGGCCCGCCCGCGTCCCCGAGCTCGCGGCCGATCTCGGCCGCGCCCATGGTCTGGCCGAGCCGCTCCGCGGGCGCCGCGGCCGCCAGCACGGCGAACGCCACGGGCGTCACGAGCCCGACGCCCGCGCCGACCAGCACCGCCGCGGGCAGCAGCCCGCCGAGCCCCGCGACCAGGGCGGCGAGGACGAACCCGAGCACCACCAGCCCGAACCCGCCCGCCGTCGCCCCCGGGGCCCCGAGGGTCCCGCGGTCGTGGGCGCGCCCCGCCCACGGCTGCACCAGCGCGGACTTCAGCGCCAGCGCCGCCACGACCGCACCGGTGACCACCGTGGACAGCCCGGCCGCCGCACCGAGCACCGGCAGGAACCCGACGCCGATGGCCAACGCCGCGGTCGTGGCCGCGAGCGCGACGGTCGGGCGCAGGAAGCCCGGCGCGCCGAGCCGACGCCCCAGGTCCACGAGCGTCTGCCGACGGCGCGGCAACGGGGCGAGCCCGGGGACCGCCACCGCCACCCACACCGCGACCGCGGCGGCGAGCACGCCCAGGACCAGGAACAGCACGGTCATCCCGGACACCGCGACGATCACCCCACCCAGCAGCGGCCCGCCGGTGTACCCCAGCCCCTTCCAGGCCCCGTACGAGCCGAAGACCCGGCCCCGCCCACGCCCGCCCAGCCTGCCGACCATCGCGCCCGCCGCGGGCGAGAACGCCGAGGCCGCCGCGCCCTGTCCGAACCGGGCGAGGGTCAGCGCCACGATCGCCGCTGAGGAGGACGCGACCGCCCCCGAGCCTGCGACCGCGGCGTAGGCCAGCGACACCAGCGCGAAGCCCGCCAGCCCCCCGAGCAGCACCGGGCGCGGGCCCCAACGGTCGGCGAGGCCGCCGAACACCGGCTTGAGCAGCACCTCGGCGCCGTCGTACACCGCCAGCACCAGCCCGAGTCCCCAGAGCGAGAGCCCCTCGCCGCCGACGTCCGCCCCCAGGCTCGCGGCCACGGCGTGCGCCCCGAACGCGGTCACGAACCCCGCGCCGTACAGCGGGGCGAGCACCGCCCGCGACGGCACGACCTCCGACGTGGTCACCGCGGCCGGGCCGTGCGCAGGAGGACCAGCCGGTAGCCGACGCCGACGGCGAACACGCCCACCCCGGCCACGACGGACTGCCACGGCAGGGTGGCGGCCAGCAGCACGCAGCCCGCGGCGCCCAGGACCTGCATCCACCGCGGGTAGCGGCGGTCGGTGCCGGTCTGCGAGCGGGCCGCGAGGTTCGCGACCAGGTAGTAGACGAGCACGCCGAAGGAGGAGAAGCCGATGACCCCGCGCAGGTCCACGACACACACCAGCACCGCCACCACCACGGCGACGGCGATCTCGGCGCGGTGCGGCACCCGGAACCGCTCGGACACCGCGGCGAGCGGACGCGGCAGGTCGCCCTCCCGGGCCATGGCCAGCGTCGTCCGCCCCAGCCCGGTGACCAGCGCCAGCAGCGCGCCCAGCGCCGCCGCCGCACCGCCGACGGCGACCACCGGTGGCGCCCAGCCCCAGCCCGCGGCCCGCACGACGTCGGTCAGCGGCGCGGTCGACGCGGCCAGCCGCGCGGGCCCCAGGCTGAGCAGCGCGGCCGCGGCGAGGAGCAGGTAGAGGGCCACGGTGAGGCCCAGCGCGAGGACGATCGCCCGCGGGACGGTGCGGCGCGGGTCCCGGACCTCCTCGCCGAGCGTCGCCAGGCGGGCGTAGCCGGCGAACGCGAAGAACAGCAGGCCCGCGGACTGCAGCACCCCGTAGACCGATGCCGCGCCCGCTCCCGCCGCCGTGTCGACCGGCGGGCGGCCCGCCGTGAACCCGGCGACCAGGACCAGCACCAGCACGGCCAGCACCGCGGTCACGAGCACGCGGGTCAGCCGGGCGGTGCGGGTGATCCCCCGCAGGTTCACCCCCGCCAGGACGAGGACGGCGAGCACGGCGACCGGCCGCTGCCACGCGGGCGGGACGACGTAGGCGGCGAAGGTCAGCGCCATCGCCGCGCAGCTCGCCGTCTTCCCGACGACGAACCCCCAGCCCGCGAGGAACCCCCACCACGGACCGAGCCGGGCCCGTCCATAGGCGTAGGTGCCGCCCGAGGTCGGGTACTGCACGGCGAGCTGCGCCGAGGACGTCGCATTGCAGAAGGCGACGACGGCGGCCAGCACGATGCCGAGCAGCAGCCACCGGCCCGCCACCGCGGCCGCAGGCGCGAACACCGCGAACACCCCGGCGCCGATCATCGAGCCCAGCCCGATCAGGACCGCGTCGGTGGTGCCCAGCCTGCGCGCCAGCCGCGGTGGGGGGGTCATGACCGAGTCACGATAGCCGCCGCCTGCCTCGCGCAGGCGAACCCGGGCTGAACGTCCGGCGCCCGGGCTCAGCGGCCGGCTGCCCAGCCGGTGAGCCGCTGCGCCCGGATGCTCACGGTGCGCCCACCGTCCGGCTCCGGTCCGGGCGGCGCGGTCGAGTGCACCTCGCGCGCCTCGCCGACCGCGACGACGCTCCACCCCGTCCACGTCGCGGGATCGACGTCGTCCGCCTGGAACGCCACCACGGCCCCGGGGACACCGGCGAGCACCGCGCCACTGCGCGTGCGGAAGACGATGTCGTGCCCGCGAACCCGGAACGCCACGGGCTCCACCGCGGGCAGCGCCGCCCTCGTGTACACGACCCGCCCCAGCGAGGCCGTCGCGAGCAGCCGCAGGCACTCCTCGCGGCCCAGCTCGCGGACGGCCGGGAGGCCGGTTCCGGAGCCGGTGGACGGGTCTGTCATGGCCGTATCCTCCCGCACGGCCGCTGGAGGCGCGGAGGCGCAGGTACCGAATCCGCGCGCGGACGCCTTCACCCCTCCCGGGCGAGGCACTCGAGGCGGACGCCGCCGACGCAGGCGTCGACGATGCCGAGCACCCGTTCCACCCGAGCGGCGTCCGGGCCGTCGGAGCGGTCCAGGACGCGGTGCAGGCGCAGGCCCGCGGCGTGCAGGTCCCGCACGATCTGGTCCAGGGCGTCCGGGTCCGCCGCGACGGGCGGCTCGTCGGGCTCCGGCTCCCAGGTGCGGGCGGTCTCCTCGGCGTCCTCGGCGACCGCACGCCAGCGCTTCGCGGTCAGCCGGTGGTCGACCCGGGCCGGCCGCCGCGTCGCGAGGTGCTCGTGCAGCCGGGCGGCGTCCTCGCACACCGTCTCCAGCGCGCGGGCGTTCCGCACGAGCGCACGCCGCAGCTCGTCGGCTCGCATGGTGAACTCCTGCTCCCGTTCTCGGTCCACGCGCTGCTCCCAGGCGGTGTGCGGAGGACCACTGGTCTACCACCCCAACGGGCCCCGCGCGCGGCACACCTGTGCCGTAACGGCTCAGCGGAGCCCACCGAATCGAACAGGGAACACGACGGGGGGCGAGTTGAGCGAGGAGAGCGCGGCGAGGGGCTGGCTACGGAGCCGGATGGACCAGGACATCGACGGTGGTCTGCTCGACGTGCTCGGCGCCGTGACCGAGCGGCTCGCCACGGCCAGCTCGGACGCGGTGACCGTCCGGGCCCTCTCCCCGGACGGCACCCGGTTCGTCCCCCTCGCCGTCCACCACCCGGATCCCCTCGTCCGGGACGAGATGACGTCGACCATGGCCGAGATCCCGCAGCCGGGGGACGCCGGGCTGTGGGACCCGGTACTGCGCGAACGGCGGCCCTTCGAGTACCGGCACGCCCCGGACCGGATGCCCGCCGAGGCCTCGCCGGAACAGGTGCGGTTCCTGACCCGCCACCCGATCATCGGCATGATCGGGGTCCCCGTCCTGCGGGACGGCGTGCTGCTCGGCGGGGCCTCGCTGGTCCGCTACAGCGGCCCCGACGACTTCACCGAGGAGCAGCGCACCCTGCTGGGCGACTTCGCGCAACGGGTCGGGCTGCTGCTGGGGTGGCGGCGCGAGCTCGCCGCGCTCGCCGGATAGCCGCCCGAACCACACTCCGCGGGCGAGGTGCGGCCGGGGCGGCTCCGGGACGCTGCCGGTGTCACGCACGTCACGCTGAGGGAGGAACCCGACATGAGCGACACGACGACCCGCCCGCCCGGCGGCACCCCCACCTCGTCCCGCCCGGTCTCGACCGGCTGGTCCTCTGGCTTCGCCACGTTCGCGGGCGTCGTCCTGATGGTGACCGGCATCTGCCAGCTGCTCACCGGCATCTCGGCACTGATCCGGGACAAGGTGTACGTCGCCACCCCGGACTACGTGTACGCGTTCGACATCACGACCTGGGGCTGGGTGCACCTCATCCTCGGCGCCGCGGTGGCGCTGACGGGGTTCGGAGTGCTCCAGGGCATGACCTGGGCGCGCGTGCTCGGCATCGTGCTCGCGGGCCTGAGCATCATCGCCAACTTCATGTTCCTGCCGCACTACCCGCTCTGGTCGCTGGTCGTGATCGCGCTGGACATCGTGGTCATCGCCGCACTCGTCCGCGAGCAGCGCGCGGCCTGACCGCCCACCACGCGTCGACGTCCGACGGTCCGCCGCGCGCGGGCCGTGGGCGTCGCGCCCCGTCCTGGCCCACCTGGGGAGGTGCCGTGCACGCGGAAGTCGGCGATCGCATCGTGGTCGAGAGCCACCATCTGGACACCGGGAGGAGACGAGGCACCGTGGTGGCGGTGCTCGGGGACGCCGACGACGAGGTCGAGCACTACCGCGTCCGTTGGCAGGACGGCCACGAGTCCGTGTTCTTCCCCGGTCCGGACGCCCGGGTGGAGGCCCGTTCCTAGGCCACCGCCCGCGAGTCCCACACCTCCGGCCGCGAGTCCCACACCGCCGGCCGCGAGTCGGACATCGGGGGCGGGGCACCCGGGCGCCGCATTTCGGAGTGGGAGGGGTTCGGCGGGACGGGTACCGGGAGGAGCAGCCTCCCCCGGGCCCGGGTCGTTCGGCCCCTCCCGCTCGGCCCGGACCGGGAGGATCCTGGAGGTCGGGGCCGGTGACGTGAGGCAGCCGCACCGGCCCGGTCCGCGCCGGGGGCGCGCGGGCGGGGCGGGTCGGGGTGGACGCGGGCCGGTCGCGGGCCCGGGACGAGGGGTGGAGTGTGGCGCGATTCGGGCTGGACATCGGCAGTGACAGCACCGTCGTCTGCGACAGCGGGGGCGGTTTCCTCCTCGACGAGCCGTCGGTGATGCTCGACCTCCCGCGCGGTGGGGTCGGCGTCGGCCGCGAGGCCGCCGACCTCGTGGACCGCCTCCCCGCGGGCGCGCGGGCGGTCCGGCCGGTCAGCGCGGGCGTGGTCACCGACCTGGAGGCGACCCGCCGCTACGTGCGCGCGGTCCTGCGCCGGGTGCTGCCCCGACCGTGGCAGCGGACCCGGCTGACGGCCGTTGCCGTGGTCCCCGCCGGGGCCAGCGCCCTCGAGCGACGGGCCCTCGTCGAGGCGGCCGAGGAGGCGGGCATCACCCGGGTCACGGCGTTGGCCGCCCCGGTCGCCGCCGCGGTGGGCTGCGGGCTGGACCCGCTGGACCGGCGCGTCCACATGGTCGCGGACGTCGGCGCGGGCACCGCCGAGATCATGGCGGTGTGCTGGGGTGAGGTGCTCGCCGTCCGCTCCACCCGGGACGCCGGGGACATGCTGACCGCGGCCGTGCGCAGGCACCTGCGGGACGCGCACCGGCTGCTGATGAGCCCGTCCACGGCGCAGGAGCTGACCCGTCGGGTGAGCGGCGCCGCGGAGGACGGTGAGGTCGTCGTCGCGGGTCGCGACCTGGAGCACACCCGTCCGCACTCGGTCCGGCTGCCCGCGGCCGAGCTGCACGCCGTGCTGGACCCGCTCGTCGCCCGCATGGCGGACGTCCTCGTGCGCTGCCTCGACGACCTGCCCGCCAGCGCGATCGACGACCTCGCCTCCGACGGCGTCCATCTCGTCGGGGGTGCCGCGCCGGTCCGCGGGCTGCGCGCGGCGCTGGAGGTCGGGCTCGGCCTCCCGGTGAAGCAGGTGGAGACGCCGTCGACCTGCGCGGCCCAGGGTGCCGCCCGCGCCCTCCTGCAACCCGACGTGCTGCGGGCGTACGGACTCGCCTAGAAGCGGTACGCCTGCTCTTGACACCCCGCGGTGGCGGGACTACAAGTGTGCCCTCGAGACGGCATCGTGAACGCCACCGGGACGGCGACGGATCGAGACCACGGGAAGGTGATCTATCAGACCAGCTCCCGAATCTGGATCATCGAAGAAGCGATAGCTCCGTGCACGAGGCCCGGCTCGCCGGGCCTCGTGCACCCGACGTCAGAGGGCCTCTCCGGGCACGAGGAACTCCGGCAAGGCCCCCCGGCCGGCACCACCCGTCACGGGGGCGCCGCCACGTAGTGCGTCAGCCCGTCGAGCACGATCCGGCTCGCGCTGTTGGCGCCCAGCCCCGGCCCCTGCACCAGGCTCGTCAGCACCACGGTCGGCGCGTTCAGCGGCGCCGCCACCGTGGTCCAGTTGTCGTAGCTCGTCGAGGCGAGGCTGCCGTCCTGCGCGGTACCGGTCTTCGCCCCGGAGTCCACGGGCACCGCGGCGAGCGATCCAGCCGTGCCGGATCGGACCGCGGCGCGCATCCCGTCGCGGACCGGGCCGAGCCCGCCGGCGAACGCGAGCGGTTGCGGCGGCGCGACGGGCAGGTCCACGGACACCCCACCCGGGCTCACGACCGCCAGGCCCAGGTGCGGGGTGACCAGCGCGCCGGTGGCGACCGCGGCCGTCCACCGCGCGTTCTGCAGCGGCGTGACCTGCAGCGGCCCCTGCCCGATGCCCAGGATCACCGTGGTGCCGCCGTACCAGGGCTCGGCGCCGCCGGGGCTGCCGAGGTAGCCCGCGGACTCACCGGGCAGGTCGATCCCGGTCCGGGCGCCGACCCCGAGCGCGCGGGCGGTGTCCAGGATCGGGCCCGGGCCCATGCGCGCCGCCAACTGGTAGAAGTACACGTCGTTGGACCAGGCGATCGCCTGCGGCAGGTTCATCGGCCCCATCGGCCGCCAGTTGTCGAAGGTGTGCCCGCCGAGGGTGAAGCTCGCGCCGGTCGGCACCACCTGCTGCGGCGGGAGCGTGCCCGTGGCGGTGTCGGCGGCCCCCACGACCAGCTTGAACGTCGAGCCAGGCGGGACCGCGACCTGCGTCGCGTGGTTGAGGGCGGGGTGCCCCGGGCGGTCCTCGAGCACGGCGAGCGCCCGCGCGTCCACCGGTGGGCCGTAGGCGCTGTCGTCGAAGGAGGGCAGGCTCGCCATCGCGAGCACCTGCCCGTCCCGCGGGTCCATCGCGACGGCCGCGCCGACGGCCCGCGGGTCCGGTTGCGCGGCGAGCGAGGCGCGAAGCGAGTCGGTCAGCCGCTGCTGCAGCGGCAGGTCGATCGCGGTGCGCAGGTCCGCGCCCGACACCGGCGGGCGGACCGGCCCCACCGCTTGGGGGACGCCGGCCGGGGACACGTACCAGCACCGCTGTCCGTCCGTCCCGCGCAGCACCGCGTCGTAGCTCGCCTCCAGTCCGGCCCGTCCCAGCACGACGCCCGCGGGCAGCGTCGGGTCCTGTGCCTGCTGTTCGGCGGTGACGACCCCGACGAACCCGAGCACCGTCCCGAGCAGCTCACCGGTCGGGTAGGAACGTCGGGGCGTCGGCTGGACGGTCACGTCCGGCAGCCCGGCGAGCGCGGCCACCCGCTCCGTGGGCGCCTCGCCGAGCGGCAGGTCGAGGGTGGTGGCGGGGGCGGCGGACACGGCGTCGCGCACCTGCTCGACGGGCCGGTCGAGGGCTTGCGCGACCCGGTCCAGCTCGTCGGGGCGCGCCAGCGCGGGCACCACGCCGACGGTCGCCGTGGCCGCCGCGTCCCGGGCCAGGACGGTGCCGTCCCGAGCGGTGATCTCGCCGCGCGGCGCGGCAAGGCGCAGGCAGCGCACCATCTGGTCGTACCCCGCGGCGACCAGGTTCGCGGCGTGCGGCGCCTGGCTCTGCCAGCCCGCCGCGGCGAAGGTGACGAGCACCGCGCTAAGCCCCACCGCCGCCGTCCGCACCCAGCGCGGGCGCAGCCGACCCGGCGCGGCCCAGAGCGTGCGCCGCGCACCGTCCCGGCGGACCCCGAGCACCGCCCCGATCGCCACCAGGTGCACGACGACCGCGGTGCCCCCGTTGCTGACCAGCGGGAACGGCACCCCCGCCAACGGCAGGAGCCCGAGGTTGCCCCCGACCGACACCACGATCTCGGCGCCGAACAGCACGGCGAGACCGCCGGCGAGCAGCGCCCCGTGCGCGGTCCGCGCCCCGCGCGCGGCCGTGGCCAGCCGCCACACCAGCACGAGCGCCGCGAGCAGCACCGCGAGCCCGGCCACCAGACCGAACTGCTCCACGAGGCTCACCGGGGCGAGGTCGGTGTCCCGCTCGGGTAGGTACCGCTCCAGGACGTCGGTGAGCGGTTGTCCCGCCCGCCCGAACCAGCCGCCGGAGGCCAGCGCGATCCGCGCCTGGGCGGCCGCCCAGCCCGCGCCGCCGGGCGACTGGGCGGACCCCGCGAGGAAGCTGCCCAGGCGCTGCACCTGGTACGGCCGCAGCAGCCCGACGGCGAGCGGGGTCGCCACCGCCGCGACGGCGAACACCGGCAGCAGGAACCGCGCGGGCACCCGCCCGATGACCAACAGCGCGACCGCGACGACGACCAGCAGGGTCGTCGTGCTCAGGTCGGGTTGCAGCACGGTCAGCACGATCGGGACGGCGGCGAGGAGCAGGGCCCCGGCGAACCGCTGCCAGGCCGGACG
>Ga0068863_100002181_pt1 | contig 19410 bp, 22 predicted proteins | sample KBSSwiS62_FD_66596 | JGI IMG/M metagenome (GOLD analysis project Ga0068863, IMG submission 66596) | Switchgrass rhizosphere microbial communities from Kellogg Biological Station, Michigan, USA - KBS Switchgrass S6-2 | ecosystem: Host-associated > Plants > Roots > Rhizosphere > Soil ...
CCGCCGGCGAGCCACGGATCCTCATAGACCACCGCGGCGAGCCACTCGGCCGCCTTGTGGTAGGCGCGCTTCCACAAGGCGCTGAAGGCGCGCGCCGAGCTGATGATCGGCAGGTAACTGACCCCGTAGGACGCCGCGATTTCGCTCAGCTTGTATGGCATGCCCGCGCCGCAGGTGACCCCCGCGACGAGGCCCTTGGTCCGTTCGAGAACGCCGTGCAGCACGCGCTGGGCGCCGCCCATTTCCCACAGCACGTTGATGTTGATCGCGCCGTGACCGCTGGCGATGTCATAGGCGCGCTGCACCTGGGCGACCGCGCCGTCGATCGCATATTTGATCAGCTCCTCGTGCCGGTCGCGGCGGGTGAGCGCCTCGTACACCTGCGGGATGATCCGCCCCTCGGCGTCATAGCTGTCGGCATTGACCGCGCTGACGGTGCCGATGCCGCCGGCCGCGGCCCACGCGCCCGAGCTTGCGTGATTTGTCGCCGACACGCCCTTGCCGCCTTCGATGAGCGGCCAGACTTCCTTGCCGGCATAGAGGATGGGCTTGAGCCCCTTGAACAAATTCGCTCTCCCTGGCGCCACACGCGCCTAAGCTGGCGCCCATATAAGGCGGGATCGGTTGGGATGCGAATAAATTGCAGGGGCCCGCTGGAGTTCCCCGCTACCTGACATTTTCCCCGCCGGAGCGGCTCGCTCAGCAGTTGCTCGAAGCGATTGCGCCGCCGGCGATTGCCCCGATCGCGCCCCCGATGATCGCGCCGCCGGCCCCGTTGCCGCCATGCCCGTAATAGCGGTGGTGCCCGTTGTTCGAGACGGCGCTGCCGATGACCGCGCCCGCGACCCCGCCGATGGCCGCGCCGGCGGCAGGGTTTCCGCAGCGGTCGCCGTAACCGGCATAGCCATAAGGTGCGTAGCCGGGCGCCGGATAATATCCGCCATAGCCGTAGGGCGCGTAGCCGTAGCCGGCGTAACCGGGATAGCCGTATCCGCCGTATCCCCCGTATCCGCCGTAACCGTAGCCGGGGTAGCCATAGCCGCCGTAGCCGATCGAAACGACGGTTCGCGGATAGCCGTAGCCGTAGCCCCCGTAGCCGTAACCGCCGTATCCGCCATATCCGTAAATGCGGACGCGATTGTGATGCCGGCCACCGTTCCACGAATGGTGATCCCAAGTGCCGCTGTGATTCCAGTCGCCGCCGTGATGCCAGTCGCCACCATTGTGCCGGTCGCGCGCGCCGGCAGCGGTTGGGATTGCGAGGACTGCGGCGGTCGAGAGCGCGAGAGCGATCAATTTCCTCATCGAACTACTCCTCGATACGTGACGCATCGGGCGCAAGTGGACGCGCGTCCGACTCGCCGGACTCGTTGCTCCCAGCCACCTGTCGGCAAGGTGAACACCGTTTCGGTTAGCGAACAATTAAACGAAAGAATAATCGAGTCCAATGTCCACCGCCGGCGCGGACTGGGTGATCCGGCCGACAGAGATGAAGTCGACACCAGTCTCGGCGATCGCCCGGATGGTTTCGAGGGTCACCCCGCCCGAGGCTTCGAGCGGCGCCCGCCCGGCGACCAGCGCCACCGCCTCGCGAAGAACAGCCGGCGGCATGTTGTCGAGAAGCAGCCGGTCCGCGCCCGCGGCCAGCGCAGGCTCGATCTGCTCGATCCGGTCGACCTCGACCTGGACCTCGAGGCCCGTGTTCGCTGATTTCGCTCGGCGCACCGCTTCGGCAACGCCGCCGCACACCCCGACATGATTGTCCTTGATCAGAACGCCGTCGTCGAGCCGCATCCGGTGGTTGTGGGCGCCGCCCATTCGCGCTGCATACTTTTCGAGAACGCGCAGGCCCGGGATGGTCTTGCGCGTGTCGAGCAGGGTCGCGCCGGTGCCTGCAATCGCATCGACGTAGCTGCGGGTCAGGGTCGCAATGCCCGACAAATGCTGGAGCGTATTCAGCGCCGACCGCTCGGCGGCGAGCATTGCGCGGGCGTTGCCGTCGAGGCGCATCAAAATCGCAACCGACGCACACTTGTCGCCATCGCTTCCGGGCCGGTCGATCCGCACATCCGCGTCGAGCGCGCGGAAGAACGCCTCGGCAATCTCGATCCCGGCGAGGACGATCGGCTGGCGGCAGTTCATTTCCGCGGTGAAGCGCGCATCCTCGGCAATCGTCGCCTTGGACGTGACGTCGCCGCCCCGGCCAAGATCCTCGGCGAGGGTGGATCGGACGAAGTCGTCGAGGTCGAAATCGCCGGGAAGCGCCATGCGCCCGCGTCTAGGCGAGCGGCCCGCCCGCCGACAAGCTCAGTGCGCCGGCTCGGGCGCCGCGGCCAGTTTCCACCGCCCGTCCTGCCAATGATAGCGGCGGGCGTCCGAAGGCTCGAAACTCTCGCCGTTCGACGCGTTCACGGTGATCGTCACATCTTCCTCGTGAGCGATGTCGATTGTGTTGAAGCTCTGCTCCTGCTCGCGCACTCGGGTTGAGGTCGCCGTGCCGGCCTGGACGACGAGCACACCCCCGGCGCGCGTGACCAGCTCACCCGCGTCCTGGCTGGATGCGTGGTGGGCGTGGCCGGCAAGCACCATGTCTACGCCCGAATGCTCGATCGCGTCGAGCGCCAGCTCCTGGCGGCCGATCGCCCGCTCGAGCTGTTCTCCGACCCTGAGCGCGAACAAGGGGTGGTGGGTGACGAGGATGCGTACCGACTCCTGCGGCGTGCGGGCGAAAGTCTCGCGGATGAATTCGACCTGCTCCTCGCTGATCCGCCCGTCCTTGAAGGTCAGCGAGCGTGCGGTGTTGATCCCAAGCACCGCGATTCCCGGCAGCTCGATGAACGGGCACAGGGACTCGTCGATGAAACGCCGATAGCGGGTCAGCGGCGAAAGGAAGCGGCGCAGGACATCGTACAGCGGCACGTCATGGTTGCCCGGCACGGCGAGCACCTCGTGCCCGCTGTCGCGCAGGCGCTCGAGGAACTTGCACGCTTCCCTGAACTGCTCGGTTCGGGCGCGCTGGGTGAAATCGCCGCTGACTACGACCAGCGCGGGCTCGAGCTCGTCGATCTTCTGAGCGACCGCCTCGACCAGCCGCGGGTCGTGGGCGCCGAAATGGAGGTCGGAGAGGTGGACGAGACGCGCCATGCCCCGACCAAACGCGGGCTCGCGCGATCAGTATCCCATGAAAATGAGCAGTTTGACGTCGATACCGAAGCCTTCGGCGCGCTTCTGTTCGACGAAATTGGGGATGTCGGCGCGGGCGACGAGATGGACGCGGATGTCTTCATTGTCGTCGCCGCCGCCCTCACCGACCTTGGTGACTCCGTGCGCGCGCACCAGGGTGAAGCTTTCCGAGAGCATTCCCGGCGAGGCATAGAAATCGCCCAGCCGCTCGACCCGTTCGGCGGTGAATCCCGTCTCTTCCTCCAGCTCCTTGATCGCTGTCGCTTCGACCGAGGCATTGGGGTCCTCGTCGCCGACCAGGCCGGCCGGAAGCTCGACGCAGCGGCAATCGGGCCCGACCCGCGGCTGGTCGATCAGGATCATTTTGCCGTCATATTCGGCGAGGATGACGACCGCCTTTATGTCGTTGGCACGGCTTGCATATTCCCATTTGCCGCGCCGAAGCAGCCGGACGAACTTGCCCTCGCACATCGTCTCGGAAGGCGGCAGGTCGTCGAGGTTCATAGCTCGATGAGCTTGTCGGGAATCTCGTTGGTGTCGCCGGCGGAGCGCGGAAAATGCTCGGCGAGGACTGCGCCGACGCGTTCGATCGCGGCGACGATCCCGTCGGCGGGCCGCCCCTGCTTCACCTCCGTGAGCAATGCCGCCATGGCGTCGCCCCAGGTCTCGGGCGTGGTGACTTTAAGGATCGCCTCGTCGGCGACGATTTCCGCGCGCCGCTCGGCCATCGACAAATAGATGAGGATGCCGGTGCGCCCTTCGGTGCGGCGCTCGGCCGCGGCTCGGAAAACGGTCACGGCGCGGCGGCGCACGCGGCGGTGCTTGGTCGCCCCCGGAGTGAGCGCGAGGCGCAGCGGCATCCACTTGAGGATCAACAGAACCACCGTGAACTTGAGCACGGCCAGAATCATCAGGAAGGTGAGGAGTTCGCCGAGCGTTGGCTCGGCGTGCCAGCCACCGGTGAGTTTGTCATACCACCATTGCAGGCAGGTGGGGCACCACGCGGCCCAGGCGAGCACGAGGATAAGCACTGCAATGGCCCAGTGAAGCCCGACGTCGTGATAGGGATCGCTGAGCGGGGTCGCGACCGCGACGATCTCGCCGTTGGACTTCGCTTCGGCCGCCGCGATCGCCGCGCTGACCTTGTCGTGGTCGGCTTCGCTAAGCCGCATCACCATGAGCCCGACGCTCCTCCGCCGCCGAACGATCCGCCGCCGAAGCCGCCGAAACCACCGCCGCCTCCGCCACCGCCGCCCCAGGACGAGCCGCCGCCGCCGCCCCATGAGCCTCCGCTATCGCTCCAGCCACTGCCACTGCCCCAGCCGCCGCGCGAGCCGCGGCTGAGCTCGTTCAGGCCCCACAGGACGACCCATGGACTGATCCCCGACGAATGGCGCGCCCGGTAGCGCCTGCCTCCGGCGCGCCTGAAAAGCGACAGCACGACGAAGGCGATGATCATCGCCCAGAAGATCCCGGGCAGCACACCGCCGCCGGAATGGCGCCGCGACTGCTGCGCCTGCGCCGCTTTGGTGGCGTTGGCCTTGGCCTGGTCGGAAGACAGGCTCATTTGCTTGATGATTGCGTCGGCGCCCGCCTCGATCCCCCCGCCGTAATCGTTCTGCTTGAAGTGCGGGAGGATATTCTCTCGAATGATGATCCCCGACATCGCGTCGGTCATGTTACCGCCGGCGCCATAACCCGTTGCGATCGAGACCTTTCGTTCCTTGGGCGCGACAAGCAGGAGGACGCCCTCATTCGTGCCCTTCTGGCCCAATCCCCACGCGCGACCCAGGCGATAGGCATAGTCATCGACATCATAGCCCTCGAGGCTGTCGACAGTCGCGATCGCAAACGCCTGCCCGGTTTGAGCATAGAGCGCCTCAGCCTTCGACTTGAGGTCAACCAATTGCTCGGGAGTGAGCAGATGCGCCTGGTCCACGACCGGCGAACCGTTGTTCGCCGGAAAGTGCTGGGCTGACACCGGCGCTGCAAATGCGACTAGCGCCAGCCACAGGACGGCTAAAAAGCGTGTCACCTCAACCGGTTGTGTTGAAGTTCACGCTCGGCGCAGTCTGCGCACTCGCCGCTGCTTCGAACGGTACCTTGGGCTTGGCGCCATAGAATATCTTGGCGCCGATCGCGTCGGGGAAGGTGCGGATGCGGGTGTTATAGGACTGCACCGCCTCGTTATAGTCGCGGCGGGACGCGTTGATGCGGTTCTCCGTCCCTTCGAGCTGGTCCTGAAGCGCGAGGAAGTTCGCGTTGGACTTGAGGTCGGGATAGGCCTCCTGCAGCCGCTGCAGCGGGATGATCGCCTGGGTCAGCCGGCCCTGCGCGTCGTTGAACGCCTTAACCTTGGCCGGGTCGTCGAGGTCGCTTGCATTGAGGGTGACCCGGCCGGCATCGGCGCGGGCCTGGGTGACGGCGATCAGGACGCCGCTTTCCTGCTTGGCATAGCCCTTCACCGTTTCGACCAGGTTGGGGATGAGGTCCGCGCGCCGCTGATAATCGGCCTGTAGGTTGCCCCACTTAGCGTTGACGTTCTCTTCGGCGGTCGGAACGCTGTTCAGCCCACAGCCGGCGAGGCTGAAGGCAGCAAGCGGCGCGAGCAATCCAAGACGGCGAACCAGAGTCATAGTCCCCTCCATTAGGTAACGGTGGCGGTAAGTAGATGCGCCGCCGTATCGTTTCAATGCTGTCTTAACCCGGCAATACAGCCGCAGCTTTCAATCTGGCGCACATACGCTACGCTTCGGCCCGGCGCGACGAAGAAAGGGGGCTCACATGCTGAAGGAATTCCGGGCGTTCATCGCCAGGGGCAATGTGCTCGATCTCGCGGTCGCGGTGATCATCGGCGCGGCCTTCGCCAAGATCGCGGCCAGCCTCACCGACGACATCATCATGCCGGTGATCGGAGCGATTTTCGGCGGGCTCGATTTCTCGAGCTATTTTACGCTTCTGGGGCCCGTGCCCGAAGGCTATCACGGCAGCCTCAAGGATTATGCGGCGCTCAAGGCCGCGGGCGCTCCGGTGCTCGGCTGGGGCGAGTTCATCACGGTGGTGATCAACTTCCTGATCCTCGCTTTCATCATCTTCCTGCTCATCCGCATGGCGACTAGGATCATGCGCCGGAGCGAGGAGGCCGCGGGCCCGACCGAGGTCGAGCTACTCGCGGAAATTCGAGATGAACTGAAGCGACGTTAGGCCGAGTTTCGCGCGGCCGCTGAACCCTGCTTCCTTGCGCAGCGCATCGCCGTCGAGCAGCGCGCCATCGAGCACGACCTTGTCGACATGCCTCAAGTCGCCGATGGTCCTTTCCGGATCGCCGTCGACCAGCAACAGGTCGGCTTCCTTGCCCGGCGCGATCGACCCGGTACGGTTGTCGATATGGACGTTGCGCGCCGCCGCGATGGTCGCGGTCGCCAGCGCTTCTGCGGGAGTCATCCCGCCCTCGACGTAGAGCTCGAGTTCGCGCACCAGCTCGAGGCCCGTGCCGTCGGTCCCCGCGACGATCGGCACTCCGGCTTTGCGCATCGCCGCGACATATTCGAGCATGTGCTTGACGCTCGCGACGACGTCCGCCCGCGTGGTGCCTTCGGGCAGCGGGATCGGACCCGACTTGAAGTTGCGCTCTGTCGCCGGCGGAAGGGTCCCGACAAAGGCCGTGTAGGCTGGCGAGACCTTGCCCGCTTCGGACGTCAGCACGCCTTCGACCACGACCAGGGTCGGATCGACCGTGATGTGCTTGTCGGCGAGTGTCTTGATCACCGTGCGCGTCGGCTCGGCGTTGAAATCCACGTCCTTGAAATAGCGGCCCGGGCCGGTCAGCCGAAGCGTCGTGTTCGACTTGGCGACGACGTCGTCGGGCATCGCCTGCATGGTCGCGAAATAGATGTGGGTGATCTCGTCGTAGCCGGCATTGACCGCGTCGAGGGTGCGCATCCCGGCCGGGATGTGACCGTGGACATGGAGCCCGAGGTCGTGCGCCAGCCTGGCCGCGGGTGGGATCCACGCCGGATTCATCGAGGTATAGAATTTGACCGCGGTCATCCCCGCGGCCTTGATCTTGCGCACTGCCGCGAGGGTTTCATCGAGGCTGGAGACGGTGATGCTGCCCTGCGCGGCTAGCGGCCCCTTCTGGTCGACAATCACCGAGGTGAAGGTCTCCGGATCGACCAGCGTGCCCTCGGCGCGCCGCTTGCGCTGCGACTGGGCGAGCTCGATGCTTCCGCCGGGATTGCGGATCGAGGTGACTCCGATCGCCACTTCGCTGAGCGCGTTGAAATCGTCCGAGACGTGCATGTGGCTGTCCCACAGGCCGGGGACGAGGGTCTTGCCGGTGCCGTCGATCACCCGCGTATTTGCGGGAAGCCTGGCCATCATCGTCCCGACCATCTGGATCTTGCCGTCGGACACGAAGACGTTCTGGCCGGGGACAAAGCGCTGGTTTTCAGAATCGTAGATCTTGACGTTGCGGAACAGGATCGGCGCGCGCGATTCGGCGGTGAGCAGGCGTTTGGCTATTGCGGGCGCAAGATCGGCGATCGCCGCTTCCTGCGCGGCGATAATCGGCTTCAAATTGGCCTCGTAGCCCGCGGGCAGCAAGCCTAGCCCGCCGTAGGAGCCGAACAGCTTGTTCTTGTCGTCGAGCCATACCGGCGTGGGAGATTGGCCGACGCCTTTCAGGAAATAGAGCCGGATGGTCTTGGGCCCGTCCGGACCGGTGACCGTCAGGGTGCGCGACGGCTCGAGCGATCCCATGCCCGAGGGAAGCAGCGCGAGGCCCTTCGCCCCCGCATGGAGGAATGACGCGATCGGCGCGTCGCTCGACAGGAAGGTCCCGCCATAGGGCAGGTACATCGCATTGGCGGCGGAGGCCTGGCCGGAATCGACCGGCGTCTTCCAGCGGCCGGTGCCCTGGTCGACGGTGTAAGTCTCGGCGGAATCGCCGCTCGGGGTCACGCCGCGGATCGTGATGCTGGCGGGTATCCCGCTGCTATCGAACTTGATGACCTCGTCCTGCTCGAACACCAGGCCACGCAGCAGGATGGACTCGCGGTATGCCACGCTTCCGTCGGGCAAGGTCCAGCGCCATTCGTCGCCATGCTTGCCGGCTTCGGACACGATCACGAAATGGTCGGCGCCTGCAGGCGGAACCAGGAGCTGGTCCTTGGGCGTCGGGGCGGCGAGGGCCGCCGGCGCCGACGCGGCGAGAAGCAAAGCGAGAAGAGTGGAGCGCATTGAAACCCCCCTTGAAAGACGGAGGGTGGCGACAACCGTAGCGTTGCGCAATCTCTGCTTCGACGAGCGGACGGACATCACTGCAGGCGGATGAGCGTCTCGGGAATCTTGGTCGACCCCGGCCCGACGTCCCAGTGAACCTGCCGGCCCAGCGGATGCGATGAAGCGCCGTCCTCGCTGTTGTTGGTCAGGATCTCGCCATTGGTGATGACGGTAAACCGCCCCTGCGCCCGCGACACCGGCCCGTCCTTCATCGAGGCGGGCCCGGCCTGGCCGGCGCGCTGGGCGAGCGGCCCGCCGCCACCGGTCATAGCCGGAGCGGTGACCAGAACCGACCCGTCCTTGCGGTGACGGATCGAGACGAACGGGATCAACAGGTCATTGTCCGGGAGCATCGGGAACATGAAATCCTGGGTCGCCCGCCCTTCGAAATGATAATCGACGTCGAACACGCCTTTCCCGCGGTAAACAACCGAGCGCCAGCCATCGAACTTCATCAGCTTGGCGGCGAAGGCGCGGTTGGATTCATCGTCGAGCCCTGGGATTCCGAAGACCTTGGCCATGTCCTCGGCCTCTTTGCGCTTGGTCACGACTTTCTCGACCTGATCCGCTTCAAAGTGCGACTTGAGATCGCCCGTCTCGGCCGCGGTGCACGGGCGGACCGGGTCGTCTTCCTCCCCAAAAATGGACTCGCCGGGCGTGGCGACCTCGGCCTTCCCGCTCTTGCGGCAGCGCGCCATCTCCGCCTTCCACGGTTCGGGCTTGGCGGTCGCATCCGGCGGCAGCTGAAGGATGACCTCGCCCTTGTAGTCGAGGACGAAGCTGCCGTCCTTCCGGACCGTCAGGTTGGAACCGAAATTGCCCGGCCCCCACAGACAGCCGGTGAGCAGAAGCGGCGCGGCAAGCGCGAGCAAGGATCTGGCCCAATGATGCATGACTACCCCCTGGCAACAACCGTAGCCGAGCAAGATTGCAGGGGAAAGAAGGTGGGGAGCTTCTGTTGCCCGGTGCTCCCCGAACCGCTGGAATCCCCTTCTGTTGCCCGGTGGGGTCCGACCGCGCTTTCGTCACTTAACTTCAGTCCGTGAGGACGTCAGTTAAGCAGCAATTGCGAGCGCCTCGTTATCGTTGGCACTTGTGTGAATGAGCCGTCACGGTGGCCCGGTCCGATCGGCAATTAGGCCTTTATTGCACTCGTCGATCCTATTTCGCCCCCATCAGCAGCAGCGAAACCTGTTCGCCTGACGCTGCTGGTGGTGGAGGCGCCGGGGTACTGCCCCCCGGGTCCGAAATGCCTATTCCACCCAATCATCTACCGACATAGCCGGTTGCCCGGCAGGGTCTTAGATAGGCAATTTGCCATGAAAACTCAATGAATGCCCCCGCGGGAGGCCCTCCGGAACATTGCAAAAGCCGCTGGCATTTGGCGCGAAACATCGGATATGGCTGGTCCAAGAACACTCGAACCGGGAAAGATTAACAGTATGAAAAAGCTTGCTTTTGCCTGTCTCGGCGCGGCGGCGCTGCTGACTTCCGCGTGCAACCGCAACAACGCTGACCAAGTCAACAATGCCGAGATGAATCAATATGGCGCCGAGCAGCTGAACGACCTCGCCAACGAGGCCGCGAACAATGCCGAAGCCGAGGCGCTCGGCACCCAGCAGCAGCAGCTCGAGGCGCAGAACGAGGCCGCTGCCGCCAACACGGCGGACTCCGACGCCGACGAGCAGAACGTCAGCGGCATGTAACAGCGCCCTTGGTGCATTTCCGAAAAGGGCTGCCGGATCCCAGGTCCGGCGGCCCTTTTTCTTTGACCCGGTGGGGCCTAGGCCCCGCCGATGGACGATGCGATCCCCGCAGCGACCCTGATCGTGGTTCGCGACCGCCCGGGCGGCCCGCCCGAGCTGCTGATGGTGGAGCGAAGCGAAGGCATGGCCTTTGCCGCGGGGGCCCTGGTGTTTCCCGGCGGCCGGATCGACGCGGCCGACGCCGCCTTCGGCCCGGAACACGCCGGCGCAGTCGCGGCGATCCGCGAGACGATCGAGGAAACCGCGGTCCCGGTCGGCCTCAGGCCCCTGCCCGACCGCGAAGCCGCGCTTCGGCTGCAGTCCGAACTGGCGCGCGAAGCGGATTTCTCTGCGCTCCTCTCTGAGGCCGGCCTGGAATTAGATCTCGCGACCCTGACCCCCTTCGCGCGCTGGGTGCCCAAATTCCACGCCGTTCGCCGGTTCGACACCTTGTTCTTCATCGCCCCCTGCCCGCCGGGCGAATGGCGGCCGAACGTGGTCGAGCATGAATGCGCCGGGGCCCACTGGCTGACCGCGTACGACGCGCTCGACCGGGCGGCGCGCGGCGAGGCGCGGCTGATCTTCCCGACCCGGCGCAACCTCGAGCGGCTAGCCTTGCATGCCGATTTCGAGGCGATCCGGGCCGACGCTCTGGCGCATCCGATCGAGCCCGTGACACCCTGGATCGAGGAGCGCGAAGGTGAGAAATTCATCACCATCCCGGCCCACCTCGGCTATCCGGTTACCGAAGAGAAGCTCGACGGATTGTGGCGCGGGTGACCTTGTCTTCGCCGAGTCGCAGCGCCGCCACATAAAAAAAGGGACCCGCCGGAGCGGGCCCCCTAATCGCCGAAGCGGCTGCAGAACCTATTTCAGATGGTTCGACAGATGCTTGTTCATTTCGAACATGCTGACCCGGTCCTTGCCCCCAAAGACCCTGCGCAGCTTGTCGTCGGCCATAATTTCCCGTTTGTTTTGCGGGTTTTGCAGGTTGTTCTTGCGAATGTGGTCCCAGATTTTCGAAACCACCTGGCTGCGCGGAAGAGGTGCGCTGCCAGTAATCGCGGCCAAATCCGCTGACGGTTGAACCGGGCGTGCCAAACCGCCCCCTGCTTTACGACCAGTCCCTTTTGCCATCAGGCCCTCCTGTTGTTCCCCTCTAGATAGAGCGCAAGTCGTGCGCCTTTGCAATGGGTAGCGCAATCATCGGCTCAAGGGAGCGACGAGCCGAACGGTACGACCTTGTTCTGGGCGTCGTGGCCGATGTCGGCTCGACCGGCAAAGGCGATGCCCGAGCGGGCGCACCAGTCGGCGACGATCGACTGCTCGTCGGTGCCGAAATCGACGTCATTGGGAAGCACGTCGCCGACCCGCCCGAGCCGAAGCCGGGCCACCCGCCGGACGTTGGGCGAGGCCGTGACGTGGAACATCGTCCGATCGATCCGGTAATGGTGCTCCCCGACCTCCTCGATCATCAGGTCGGCGCCGGCCAGATCCGGCTCCAACGGCGTACCCAGCAGGTTCGACAGGACAGTGAGGTTGAACGCCATCGCCGGCGGCTGGAGCTCGGGCTCCAGCCCCGCGCGGTCTCGTAAAACGATCCAGTTGAGCGCGCGGTGGATTGCAGTGCCGCCCTCGTCGCGAAGCACGTCCTGCGGCATCGGGCCCCAGGCAGCCTCGATGCCTGCCTTGTGCAGACCGGCAAGCAGGAACCCGGCGTCGCTGTATCCCATGTAGAGCTTGCCGCGCGCGGGCTCGGGCAAGTCCGCAAGCGCGGCCTCGGCGATGCGGTTCGACCCGTAACCACCGCGCGCGAACCAGACGGCATCGACCGCCGGGTCGACCATGACTTCGCGCAGCGTCGCCAGCCGCTCCGCGTCGCTGCCGGCGAAATGCCCGGCGGAGAGGAAGCATTGGGGGTGGATGAAAAGCTCGCAGTCGCCGCGCTCGGCGACAATCTGTTCTACGCGCTCAGCGGCCTCGCGCTTGAGCGGGCAGCTCGGGGCGACGACGGCGATCCGTTTCATTCGAACGTATTCTCGAGGTCTGGTGTGCGCTCCTTGCGCGCGCTGCGGATCAATGCGCGGCCCCCGAAGGCGATCCCCGCTCCGGCCGCGAACGGAATTCCGCCGATCAGCAGGACGAGCGGGAGCATGCTCACGCTTTCCATTCCGAACCCGCCGCCGATGAGGACCGCCATGGAGCAAAGCCCGCTCGCGCCAGCGATCAGAATTCCGACCGCGAGCAAAACCCCGCCAAGCACTTCCTTCATGCTATTGCGCTCCCCCCAGGCGCGCGGTGGCGGGCCAATACACCCGCGCCCTCGGCGCCCTGCCGATAGAAAGTATTGTAAGTGTCGAACGGGATGATCTGCCCGCTGTCGGTCACGAAGTGAACGCAACTGCGCTTCACCGTCCCCAGGTCGAAATTGTAGCGGTCGAGGAACTGCAGGATCACGACCCGAAAGCTGTTCGCGTAGCTCAATTGCTCGGGGACCATCGCGTGGGGCAGGCAGCACAGCAGCCCGGCGAGCTTCTCCTCGGTATTGGCCTGGGCTGTTGCCAGCGACAGCAGGTCGAGGATCTTGTCCTTGAGCTCGGGATAGGCCTCATAGCTGATGGTGTTGGGGCCGCTGAGGATCAGCTCCTGCGGAAGTAGCCGCGTCAGCGGCGTGACCTCGCTCCCCTGCCTCAGCGCATAGCCGATCGAGATCTGGTCCGGGTTGCACGGCAGCGGGATCATGTCGTCGACCGAGAACACCCCCGACTTTCCCACCTCGCGCCGGATCTGGGTGAGCAGGACGCGGTTCTCGCGGGCGTCGAAATGTTCGTTTCGGCCGGCGTCCTGGATCGGCTGGAAGGTCACCCCGCGGACGCAATCCCAGGTCAGCGCATGGCGGATGATCTCCGCGATCTCCTGATCGTTCACGCCGCGCTTCACCACCACGACCAGGGTGGTCGACAGGCCGACCACCTCGAGCGCCTCGAGCGCCTGCTTGCGGATCCGGCTCAGCCTGGCGCCGCGCAAATCGACCAGCGCATCGTCGTCCATGGAATCGAACTGGAGATAGACTTCCAGCCGCGGCGCGTAGCCCGCAAGCCGCTCGACGAACTCGGGGTCCTGGGCGATGCGCACGCCATTGGTGTTGATCATCACGTGGCGGATCGGGCGCCGTTTCACCGCGTCGAGGATCGCGAAGAAATCGGGGTGGATGGTCGGCTCGCCGCCGGACAGCTGGACGAGGTCGGGCTCGCCCTCGCTTTCGACCAATGCGTCGAGCATGCGCTCGATCTCGGGGAGCGGGCGATGGCTGCCGTGCACGTCCGTAGCATTGGCGAAGCAAACCGGGCAGGCGAGGTTGCACGCCTCGTTGATCTCGATGATCGCGAGGCAGCTGTGTTGCTCATGGTCGGGGCACAGGCCGCAGTCGAACGGGCAGCCGGCTTCGGTGCGAGTCTGGGTGGTGAGCGGCCGGTCGCCCGGCTTGATCCACAGTTTCTGCTGTCGCCAGTAATCCAGGTCGTCGCTGATCAGCGTCTTCTGCACGCCGTGCGTGCGGCACCGCTTCAGGTAATAGACCTTGTCGTCCTCGATGATGATCTTGGCCGGAACTGGTTCCAGGCACGTCTCGCACAGGCTCGTGGTCTGGCCGTGGAACAGATAGTGGGCGGACTTGCGCTGCGGCGGCGGCTCAGGCCGCCGCTCCACGCTCGGCTGAGTCGTCGCGTCCCCACCAGAATAATCCATAAGCGACCAGCCCCAGCATCAGGAAGTGAAACGCATTCAACGGACCCAATACCCCCGGGTACGGCTTCAGGAACTCCCACGCGAACCGCTGGCAAGCATAGAAGATAATCATTGCGTGAAAACCGTGGTTGCGGGCCCAGTCGGCATTGTTCAGCCGCGCATGCAGGTAGACCGCGAGGAACGCGGCCATCGACAGAGATTCGTAGAGCTGGACCGGGTGCCTCGGGATTCCGTCGCCGAGATCGACCGCCCACGGCAGGTTGCTCGGGACCCCGTACGTGTAATCGGCCAAGCCGGCAAAGAAGCAGCCCAGGCGGCCTACGATGATGCCGACGCAAATCGGCAGCACCAGGGCACCGCCGGTCGACCGGCGGACACCGTGGGCGAACTTCCACAGCTCGACCGCGACGATCCCGCCCGCGAGCGCTCCGGCGATGCTGTGCGACGGTGCAAAAACCCCGCGCAGCGAATTCGCCGATCCGAACAGCCACGCCCCGGCGAGCGCGCCGAGCGCGAGCGCGACGAAATAGCTCGGCGTGGTGACCCGAGCGAAACCAGCGGCCTCGTCCGGCCATCTTTTGTACTGCCAGCGCGCCGCTAGCGCCGCCGATACCCAGGCGGCGACGTCGCCGACGTAATGGAATGCCGGGTTTGTCGTGATCGGGCCCACGCCACGCACTAGCCATTTGCGCGGCCCGCAAATAGGGCCGCGCCAATGATCGATTCGCCCATTTTCTTCAGCGGCATCGGCGGCAGCGGGATGCTTCCCCTGGCGAGCATCGTCCGCGCTGGCGGAGCCAGGGTCTCCGGCTCGGACCGTTCGCTCGACGCCGGACGGACGCCGCCCAAGTTCGACTATCTGCGCTCGCTCGGGATCCAGCTGTTCCCGCAGGACGGGTCCGGACTGCAGCCGGGCATGACCCTGGTCACTTCGGCGGCGGTCGAAGACACGGTTCCTGACGTCGTCCGGGCGCGCGAGCTCGGCCTTCCCCACCTCACGCGCCCAGAGTTCCTCGCGCAAATGCTCAACGCGGCGCAGCGCAGCGTCGCGGTCGGGGGCACCAGCGGCAAATCGACCGTGACGGGGATGATCGGGTGGATCCTCCACGCCTGCCACCGCCAGCCGACTGTGATGAACGGCGCGGTGATGAAGAATTTCGTCACCCCCTCGGCGCCGTTCGCGAGCGCGCTCGTCGGCGATCCCGAGCTGTTCGTCAGCGAGGTCGACGAAAGCGACGGGTCGATCGCGCTCTATCGGCCCGAGGTCGCGGTGCTGACCAACATCAGCCTCGATCACAAGGAAATGGACGAGCTTCGGCAGCTATTCGCCCATTTTCTCAATGCCTCGCGCAAGGCGGTGCTCAATCTCGACGATCCCGAGGTGCGCGCGCTGTCTGGCACCGTCCCACGCGACAAGGTCATCGGCTACGGTTTCGATGCCCCGGGCGCCGACTTCATGGGCAAGGACCTGAGGCCGGCGGGGGGCGAGGTTCGGTTCGCGGTGGAGGCCGCGGGAGAGCGCCGCGAAGTCACGCTATCGATGCCAGGGCGCCACAATGCATCGAACGCGCTGGCTGCGCTCGCGGCCACGGGCGCGCTCGGGATCCGGCTCGAGGATGCGGTCGATGCGCTGGCCCGGTTCGAGGGGCTGAGGCGGCGGCTCGAGACAATCGGCGAGGCGGGCGGAGTGACCGTGATCGACGATTTCGCGCACAATCCCGACAAGATCGACGCCACTTTGGCGACGCTTCATGAAAGCGGCGACGGCCGGCTTCTGATCCTGTTCCAGCCGCACGGCTTCGGTCCGATCGCGAAGATGGGCGAAGAATTAGCCGAGAGCTTCGGCAACGGCATGGCGGCCGGCGACCGGCTCTATCTACCGGACCCCGTCTACCAGGGCGGAACGGTCGAGCGGACGCGCGGCTCGGATTGGCTTGCCGAGGCCGTCAGCGCGCGGGGCAAGCATGCCGAGCATAGCCCCGAGCGGGCGAGGATTGGCGAGGCCCTGGTGGCCGAAGCGAAGCCAGGCGACCGAATCCTCGTCATGGGTGCGCGCGACGACACGCTGGCCGAATTCGCCCGGGACCTCGTGGAAAGGCTCGGCGTTAAGGCGTGATGACGAAACCCCGCTTGTTCCTCGATGCCGACGGAGTGCTCGCCGATTTCGATCGGGCCGCATGCGAGCTCCTCGGAACGAAACCCAAGGCGTTCATCGCCAAATATGGCCGGGGCGAATTCTGGAAACGGCTCGCCCGGACGCCGAATTTTTACGGCGATCTTCGCGAAATGCCGGACGCGCGAGTGCTGTTCGACGCGGTCGAGCATCTGAAGCCGACGATCCTGACCGGCCTTCCTGGGGGAAACTGGGCGGCGCCGCAAAAGGTGAAGTGGGCAGCCGAGCACTTCCCCGGAGTTCCGATCATCACCTGCATGGCCCGCGACAAGCACAAGCACATGCATCCGGGCGACGTGCTGGTCGACGACCGCGAGAAGCACCGCGCGGCTTACGAGGCCGCGGGGGTGGTTTTCGTGCACCACAGGAATGCCGAGGACAGCCTCAGGCAGCTGGCAAATATCTATTCGACGGTGAAGGCGCCCCAGGACGCCTGAGCTCAGGCTGCCTGCTGGACGTCGACCTTTTCGACCCACTCCGGCCAGAACACCGGCTCGCGGCTCGACCAGCCCGGCGCAGTCGCGGCGCTCTCGCTGATCGACTGGAGCAGGGTGCGACGGCGGTCCGGATGGAGGTGCGGAAGCGCAGCCGCGGCACAGAAGGCCGCGGGCAGCCACGGCCGCGAAGCCGCGCCGATCAGGCGCTCGTAGAGGAAACGGTAAGCGGCGAAATTGGGCAAGCGGTCCTGGCCCAGGTCGAACGCCGACAAAGCGATCAGCATGCCGATAAAGGGCTCGATCATGTCGAGCCCGCTATCGTCTGGAACCTGCAGCCGCAGGTGATCGAGCTGCTTGTAAAGGCGGGCCTGGCCGCGGATCGAGGCAGCTTCGCCTTCGTCCCGGGCCCAGCATTCGATCGGGTCGCGGCGGCCATAAGCCACGTCGAGCGACCGGCGGATGTAGCGCTGCGTGGCCTTCGAGAAGCCCGCAAACTCCTTCATCTCCGAGATCAGCATCGCGCCGCTTGCCGGCTGGCTGGTCCGCGTAATCATCTACCCGACTCCTTTTGCCCGGGTAGGATCATGCGACCTGGCTGCTTGCGATATGGTTAACCACAATCCCACCCCTCATTCAGATTGAATCAGAGGGGAGTCACCGCTGCAAGGTAAGAAATTGGCGTCACACATTAAAACTGTGGATTGTTGATTTATTGCAACTGCCGGTGCGGATTTGTGACGCTCGCGGAACTATTCGTCGATTCTATTCAGGAAAACCCGACGACGGGACGGGTTCGTCTTTCTCGCCGGGCTGGGTCGCCGAGGACGGATCCGACGCGTCCATCGATTCATCGCTGCCGACGTCGGCCTTGGCGTCCTGGTCTTCCGGATTGCGCTTGAGCTTGCGTTCGAGCTCTTTTTCCGGAGCGCGCGACAATGTCGGCGGCGGCGTGCTCTTGGGCTTGTCGTCGTTCACTGCATGTCTCCTCAACCGACCATTGCGCAATCAAAACGAGCGGCAGGGCGATGCCGTTCCGCCCCAGGGACCATCCCGCTTTCGACCGGATGCACCGCGCCTTCTGCCAATGGACCGCGGGCGGTTGCGCGCTTGCGATTTTGGGCCAACACGGTGACCATGTTGATGATGTCTCAACACGGCGACACCCGGACCAGGTTCAGCGACTGGCCGCTGGCGGCCAAATCCATTCTCGGCTTCTGGCTCTTCTATGCACTGACCGTCGTCGCCCGGGCATCGCTCGGGACCGACCCATGGACGATGCTGACCAACAAGCTCGTGATCATCGGCATCGGGGTCGTCCTGACCGGGCTCATTTATCTTGCAATCACGAGCTTCGGCCGGGGCGCGACTATCCGCCGCAAGGCGGTGATCGGCGCGAGCGCCTCGCTGGTCGCGGCCCTTATCATGGGCGCTACCCTGGTGCTGATCGACGACTATCTGCGCGAAAGCAAAGAGGAGATGCGGTTCCAGGCGCGCGAGGGATTCGTCCTCATCGAAAAGGGCAACCAGATCCGCATCGAGCGAAACGCGGGCGAGCCGCTGGTGATGACGCTGCCCAAGGTCGGGCAGCTCGATCCCAACAAGCGCATCCGCTTCGCCCTCGACGCGTCGGTCATCTGGCTGTTCTTCTTTCTTGCCTGGAGCGCCTTCTATCTCGCCAACCAGGCGCAGGCCGAAGCGCTCGGGGCGAGGCGCAGGGCCGTGGAGGCCGAAAGCGCCGCCCAGGCCGCTCAGGTCCGAGCGCTACGCTACCAGGTCAACCCGCACTTCCTGTTCAACACGCTCAATTCGCTGTCGTCGTTGATCATCGCGGGTCGCGCCGACGAGGCGGAGTCGATGGTCCTCAAGCTGTCGAACTTCTTCCGTCAAAGCCTGACCCTCGACGCGACCGCGGACATCAGCCTCGCCGAGGAGGTCGCTCTCCAGCGCCTTTACCTGGACATCGAGAAAGTCCGTTTCCCGCGCCGGCTGAAGGCCGAATTCGACATCCCCGAGGAGCTCGAAAAAGCCCGCCTTCCGGGCCTCATCCTGCAGCCGATCGTCGAGAATGCGATCAAGCACGCAGTGTCCCCCACGCGCGACAAGGTCGAGCTCAGGATCGTCGCCCGCGAGGCCGGCCCGGGCCGGTTCACGATCGAAATCAGCAATAGCGGCGGGGGCCGGCCGGCGCAGGCACGAAACAACGCCAACGGCATCGAAAGCACCGGCGTCGGAATCGCCAATGTGTGCCAGCGCCTCACTGCGCGGTTCGGCTCGCTCGCCGATTGCGAATTCGGCTCGACCGCGGAGGGCGGCTACCGGGTCTTGCTGACCCTTCCGCTGGATCGCGGCGATGGCTGATCAGGCCCTTAAGGTCCTGATCGCCGACGACGAGCCGCTCGCTGCCGAGCGGCTCCAGCTGCTGCTCGCGAAGATCGACGGCATCGACCTGGTCGGCACTGCGACCGATGGCGAGAGCACGGTGCGGATGGCCGAGGCACTGGGCCCGGACCTGCTTCTGCTCGACATCGCAATGCCCGCGCTCGACGGCATTGGCGTCGCCCGCGCCCTCGCAGAAAACCACCCGACACCCGCGGTGATCTTCATCACCGCGTTCGATGCGTTCGCCGTTGCCGCATTCGAGGTTGAGGCGGTCGACTATCTGATGAAGCCGGTCGAGCCGGCTCGGCTCCGACGTGCGCTCGACCGCGGCCGCGACTATCTCGAGCGGCGCGAGAGCAGGCCGGCGCTGCGGCCGACGGCTTCGCCCCATTTGCAGGAATTCTGGGCGTCCGACCTCACCGGCCTCGTGCGGATCGCCGCGCGCGACATCGACCGGGTGTCG
>Ga0068863_100002183_pt1 | contig 19405 bp, 19 predicted proteins | sample KBSSwiS62_FD_66596 | JGI IMG/M metagenome (GOLD analysis project Ga0068863, IMG submission 66596) | Switchgrass rhizosphere microbial communities from Kellogg Biological Station, Michigan, USA - KBS Switchgrass S6-2 | ecosystem: Host-associated > Plants > Roots > Rhizosphere > Soil ...
CCTCAAACTGGACGAGATGATCACCACCGAGTTCAGCCTGGCCGAGATCAACGACGGGTTCGCGGCCATGCACGCCGGGAGCACCGTCCGCGGCGCCATCCGATACCGCTGACCCACGAAAGGAATCCATGTTCAGGGCAACCGTGCTGCGGAGGTATGTCGACCGCACCGCAGTCGGCAAGTACGTCCTGGTGCCCTCGCACCCGAGGCGATGATCATCAGCTGAGTCGCGGACATCCGCTCCCGCACTCGACGGCCCTGGTGGCCGGAGCCGGGAGCGGCACCGTACGCGCGGTGACCCAGCGAGCGCACCCCGCCGTGCCCGTGGGGCGTCGGCGAGGGGGACCCCCGGGCGGTCAGCCGCGGTGGGCGGTGCGGGTGGTCGCCTCGACGAACGTGGCGAGCTTCTCCCGACGGGTGTCCTCGTCGAGCAGCGGGCAGGTGCTGCAGTAGCGCGGAGCCGGAGCGGGCGGAGTCGACCCTCGGCTCGGGGTGCCGTCGCCGTGGGCGCGGCCCGGGATCCGGTAGTGCAGGCAGCAGGTGCCACGGACGTGGCTGAGGGTCTCGCGGACCGGGTAGGGCCGCGGGCGCGGGAAACGGACGGACACGCGGTCGGCCACGCCGTCGAGGACCGCCTGCACCTGGGCGAAGCGCGTCTGCAGTGCCGCCGGGGGCTCGGCCGCGTGCCTGCCCGCCCAGAGGGTGTGCGAGGCCAGGTGGTCGGCGAGGCCGCCCCAGAGGGTGCGGCGGCCGAACCGCGTGTGGGTGTGGAGGGCGTCGACGACCGGGGCGAGCAGCTCCGCGAGGAGCGCGGCCAGCGGGGCGGGGTCCACGGTGCGCCGCACCTCGCACCGCAGGGCCGCGCGGTCGACCACGCGCCCCCGCCGGCGGACGGCGACCGTCCCGGCGTCCACGGCGAGCAGCTCGCCGCGGAGCACCCAGGCGAGCGCGACCGGGCGCACGACCGGGCCCATCACGCCGCTGAGCAGGGACATCGCCACCTCGGCCGGTGCGCGGCCCGCGGCGATCAGCTCCGTGGACCACTCCCCCAGCCGCTCCGGGAGCGTGGGATAGGGATGCCATTCGGGGCCCTCGGCGGTGAGGTCGAAGCCGTACCGTGGATGGATCGCGTCCAGCGCGCCGGCGGTCGCGGACAGCTCGGCCCCGGTCATCGCGTCAGCCTCGCACGGCGGGCCGCCGGACACCGCCGTGAGCTGCCCCACGCCCCTCACGCGGGGGCGGCGGGGCGGGCGACGCGGGTCTCGCCGCGGGGCGGGGTGGCGGGGGCCAGCGGCAGGACCGCGAGCACCACGAAACCGCCCGCGGCCGGGCCGTGCCGCAGCACGCCCCCGACCGAGCGGACCCGCTCGCCCAGCCCCGCCAGGCCGACGCCGCCCGCGCCCAGCCCGCGCGCCCGCCGCCGAGGTGCGGTGTTCGCCACCTCGACGCGGACCGAGTCGCAGCGCCAGTCCATGCTCACCCGGACCGTGGAGCCCGGGGCGTGCCGGGCCGCGTTGGTCAGGGCCTCCTGGACCACGCGGTACACGGTGTGGTCCGGCGCGACGGCCAGCGGACGGGGGGTGCCGAGGGTCTCCCAGCGGACGTCGAGCCCGGTCTCGCGGGCGCGGTCGACGAGCTCCGCCACCGCCGCGGCCCCGGCGCTCGGCGCGGCCCCGACCAGCCCCAGCGCGCTGCGCATCTCGGCGAGCGCCTCCTTCGCCTGAGCGCGGAGCCGCTCGGCGGCCTCACGGACCGCGGGCTCCGCCGAGGAGGCCGCGAGCGCCGCCGCGCCGACGGCGATCAGGGTGGCGTGGTGCCCGACGGCGTCGTGCACCTCGCGGCTGATCCGGGCGCGCTCCTCGGCGCGGGCCGCGGCCTCGTGGGCGGCGACGGTCGCCTCGCGGGCGGTCTCGAGCTCGCGCAGGCTCGCCACCAGCCGCTCGCGCGCCGCGCTGAGCAGGCCGAACGCCAGGGGACTGCCGGTGGACAGCGCCGCGAACCCGACGGTGAGGATGCTCGCCTGCCAGGTCAGCGTCTGCAGCGCGAACACCGGCACGACGGCCGCGAGCACGACCAGGACGAACCACGGGACCGTCGCGGGGAGTCGGGTGCGCCTGCCCAACGCGAACAACGCGACGAGCTGCGCGGACCAGCCGAGCCCACCGACGACCGCGGCGAGCGCGCCGATCACCCCGAGCGGCGCCCAGAGGTGGCGCAGCGGGAGGAGCGCGCAGCCGACCAGCCCGGCGGCGAGCGACCAGGCGAACGGGCCCGGGGCCGCGAGCAGCACGAACACCGCCGGGATCCCGACGGCGAGGACCTCCACCAGGACCGCCCGGACGACCGAGCCGGGGCGCGCGAGGGAGCGGAGCCGGGCGACCACGCCGCGGCGGGGAGCCTGCGCGCGCTCCGGGGTCGGGCGGGCCGGGACGAGCGGGATCGTGGGGCGGACGTCGGAGTCCGACATCGCTCACGCCCCCCAGCTCTGGGCTAGCAGCGCGGCCTGGACCCGGTTCTCCGCGCCGAGCTTGATCAGGAGCGCGGAGACGTACTTCTTCACCGTCGCCTCGGCCAGGCCGAGCTCGCAGCCGATCGCCGCATTGGACACGCCGTCGGCGAGCAGGCGCAGCACCTGGGTCTCGCGCAGGGTCAGGTCCGCGGGGCGCGTGCGGGGCCGCGGGGACTCCGGGACGAGCCGCGGGAGCAGCCGGGCGGTGATCCGCGGGTCCAGCACCGCTCCCCCGGCCGCCAGGTCCCGCACGGCGCGGATCAGGGCGTCCGGGTCGGCGTCCTTGAGCAGGAAGCCCTGCACGCCGATCCGCAGCGCCTCGGCGACGTAGTCGTCCAGGTCGAACGTGGTGAGGACGGCGGCGGGCGCCGCGTCCGGGCGGGCGCAGAGCACGGCGAGGGCGTCCAGGCCGCTCATGCCGGGCATCTGGACGTCCGCCAGCACGACGTCCGGGCGGTGCTCCTCGACGGCCGCGATCAGCCCGTGACCGTCCGCCGCCTCACCCACGACCCGGACGGTGTCGCGTGCCTCGAGCACGGTCCGCAGGCCCGTCCGAAGCAAGGGCTCGTCGTCCGCGAGGACCACGCGCACCGGTTCGGGCATGGGAAGAGCCTACTTGTGTCCCGCGCTAGCGCCGCTTCCCCTTCCTCTCCCGCTTCTCCCGGACCCGGACCGAGAGCCGGATCGGGGAGCCCTCGAAGCCGAACTCCTCGCGCAGCCGCCGCTCCAGGAACCGCCGGTACCCGGCCTCCAGGAAACCGCTCGTGAACAGCACGAACGTGGGCGGGCGGGTGCCTGCCTGGGTGGCGAAGAGGACCTTCGGCTGTTTGCCACCGCGGACGGGTGGCGGGGTCGCGGCGATCACGTCGCTGAGCCAGCTGTTCAGTCGGCCGGTCGGGATCCGCATGTCCCAGGACGCCAGCGCGGTGCGCATGGCCGGGGCGACCTTCGCGACCGAGCGGCCGGTGAGCGCGGAGATGTTGATCCGCTCCGCCCACCGCACGCGGACGAGGTCCCGCTCGAGCTCGCGCTTCATCGCGAGCCTGCGCTCCTCGTCGACCAGGTCCCACTTGTTGAACACGATCACCAGCGCGCGCCCGGCCTCCTCGACCATGGTCAGCACGCGCTGGTCCTGCTCGGAGATCGGCTCGCTCGCGTCCAGCAGGACGAGGGCGACCTCCGCGGCCTCGATCGCCGCCTGGGTGCGCAGCGAGGCGTAGTACTCCATGCCCGACGCCGTCTTGACCCGCTTGCGCAGGCCCGCCGTGTCCACGAAGCGGAAGATCTCGCCGTCGAGGTCCACGAGGGAGTCGACGGGGTCCACGGTGGTCCCGGCGACGTCGTGCACCACCGAGCGGACCTCGCCGGTGACCCGGTTGAGCAGCGAGGACTTGCCGACGTTCGGCCTGCCGACGAGCGCGACGCGCCGGGGGCCGCCGCGGGTGGCCTCGAACGTCTCGCGCGGGGTCTCGGGCAGGGCCTCGAGGATCGCGTCCAGCAGGTCGCCGGAGCCGCGGCCGTGCAGGCCGGAGACCGGGTAGGGCTCGCCGAGCCCCAGCCCCCAGAGCGACGCCGTCTCGGCGACCATCCGCTCGTCGTCCACCTTGGTCGCGGCGACCAGGACGGGCCGGTCGGAGCGGCGCAGCACGCGGGCGGCGGCCTCCTCGACGGCCGTGGCACCGACTCGGGAGTCCACGACCAGCAGGATCGCGTCCGCCGTGCGCATGGCCAGCTCGGCCTGGGCGGCGACCTCCTTCTGCAGGCCCGCCGCGTCCGGCTCCCAGCCGCCGGTGTCCATGACGGTGAACCGGCGGCCGTTCCACAGCGCGTCGTACGAGACACGGTCCCGGGTCACCCCCGGGATGTCCTGCACGACCGCCTCGCGCCGCCCGAGGAACCGGTTGACCAGCGTGGACTTGCCCACGTTCGGTCGGCCGACCACGGCCAGCACCGGGGCCGGGCCCTGCTCGTCGGGGGCGTCGGCATCGGCGAACCCCTCGCCGACGAACTCGTCGGGGTCCAGGCCCAGGCCCGCCATGGCGGCCCGGTCCGACCCGCTGATCTCACTCACGCACTGCTCCGTAGCTCGTCCAACTCCGCGACCAGCGCGGCGAGCGCGCCGCGCACGGTCTCGGTGGCCGCCGCCAGCTCGGCGCGGCCCTTCCCGGTGGGGGCCGGCAGCGGCTCACCCACCCACACGTCCACGCGGGGGCGGAACCGGCGGCCGGCGCCCGCGGGCCGCCGCGTCCCCCGGATCACGACCGGCAGGATCCGCGCGCCGGACGCGCGCGCCAGCCACGCCGCCCCCTGCTGCGCGGCGGCGACCTCCCCGGTCCCGCGGGTCCCCTCGGGGAACACCCCGACGAGCCCGCCGCCCCGGAGCACGGACAGCGCCGCCGTCAGGGGCGCCCGGTCCGGCTCGCCGCGGCGCACGGCCAGCTGCCCGATCGTCCGCAGCCCCTTGCCGAGGGCCCCGCCGAACAGCTCCTGTTTGACCAGGAACACCGACCGGCGCCCGAGCATCCCGAACAGCAGCGGCCCGTCCACCAGCGCGGAGTGGTTCGCGACCAGCACGACCGGGCCCGCCGCGGGGATCCGGTCGCGGTGGTGCACCCGGACCCGGTAGACGGGCACGAAGCACCAGGTCCCGATCCAGCGGGCGAGGTCGTGCAGCCGGGCGTCCGCGCCCGCGGGCAGGTCGGCCGCGTTCGGGGCGGCCAGGGTGATGCTCACGAGACCAGCCCGCGTTCGCAGACCAGCCGGATCAGCTCGTCGTGCACCGCGTCCACCGAGAGATGGTCGGTGTCGAGGACCAGCGCGTCCGGGGCCGCGTGCAGCGGGGAGGTCCGGCGTGTCGAGTCCAGCCGGTCCCGGCGGCGGACGTCCGCCAGGGTGGCCGCGGCGTCCGCGGCGCGACCGGCCCGCGCGTCCTGCCGGTTCCGGCGGGCGGCGCGGACCTCCTCGCTCGCCGTGAGGTAGACCTTCAGCCCGGCGTCGGGGGCCACGACCGACCCGATGTCCCGGCCCTCCACGACGATGCCGTCCGCCGCCGCGATGTACTTCTGCTGGCGGTCGACCAGCGCGGACCGCACCTCGGGCACGGCCGACACCGCGGACACGGCCTTCGTCACGGCCTCCCCGCGGATCTCGGCCTCGATGTCCTCGCCCGCCAGCAGGACGCGCGGCGCGGCCGGGTCGAGGACCGACTCCAGCTCCGCCGCCAGCGCGGCCTCCGCGATCTCCGCGGCGGGGCTCTCCGCGGTCAGCCCGGCCCGCAGGCAGGCCAGGGTGACGGCCCGGTACATCGCGCCGGTGTCGAGGTAGGCGGCGCCGAGCTCGCGGGCGAGCCGACGGGAGACCGTCGACTTGCCGGTGCCGGACGGGCCGTCCATCGCGACGACCCCGTGCAACACCCCGGTCATGCCCCACCCCTCGGTACCGGACCCCGCCGATGCGCAAGGACCCGGGACATTGTGCCAGTCGGCTGCGTGGTCCCTACGAGGGCAGGTCGCGCCGCAGCGCCGCAGCGCCCCGCAGGTAGACGTGCCGCAGGTCGGCGCGGGCGAGCTCGGTCTCGACGTGGGCGAGCAGCCGCAGCACCCGCGGCATCGCGCCGGGCACCGCGATCTCCACCGCGCACATCAGCGGGACGTCCGTGAGGCCCAGCAGCCGGGCCGCGTACGCCGGGAACTCGGCGGTGAGGTCCGGCGTGGCGGTGAAGAGGATCGAGATGATGTCGTCGCTGGTCAGCTCGTTGCGCTTGAGCACGGCGGTGACCAGCTCGGCGGTGCCCTCGAGGATGTCCTCCCGGGCGTCGCCGTCGACCTGGATCGCGCCGCGGACGGCCCGCACCGCCATTACAGGCCCACCGTCTTGTACAGCGATCCGACCTCGTTCTGGTTGAGCGGGCGGAGCTTGCCGGGCCGCTGGTCGCCGAGCCGGACCTCCCCGATCGCCGTGCGCACGAGGCGTTGGACGGGGTAGCCCACCTCGTCCAGGAGCCGCCGGACGACGTGCTTGCGGCCCTCGTGGATCACGACCTCGACCATGGACCGACCGGGCAGCGAGTCCACCACCTTGAACGAGTGGACGCGCACCGGGCCGTCCTCCAGCTCGATGCCCTCCCGCAGCCGCCTGCCGATCTCGCGCGGGACCTGGCCGAGCACCTCGGCGACGTAGGTCTTCTCCACCTCGAACGACGGGTGCATGAGCCGGTGGCCCAGCTCCCCGTCGTTGGTGAGCAGGAGCAGGCCCTCGGTGTCCTGGTCCAGCCGCCCGACGTGGAACAGCCGCCCCGCCTTGTTCAGCAGCTCGGTGCGCGCCAGCACGAGGTCGCCGACGCAGGGCCGCCCCTTGTCGTCCGACATCGTGGACAGCATGCCCTCGGGCTTGTTCAGGGCCAGGTAGACCTGGTCGTCCCGGAGCTGGATGCGCGAACCGTCCACGTGCACGACCGCGGTCTCCGGGTCCACCCGGCGGCCCATCTCGCGGACGATCTGCCCGTCCACCGAGACGCGGCCCGCCGCGATCAGCTCCTCGGCCGCCCGCCGCGACGCCACACCCGCCTGGGCCAGCACCTTCTGCAGCCGCACCCCCTCGGGGGCGGTGTCACTCATGTTCTCTCGTACCTCAAAGCTCGTCGATGACGTCGATGTCCGGCAGCAGCGGCGCCAGCGGGGGCAGGTCCTCCAGCGAGGACAGCCCCAGCCGCTCCAGGAAGAGCTCGGTGGTGCGGAACAGGGTGCCCTGGGTGGGCCCGTCCACACCGGCCTCCTCCACCAGACCGCGTGTGAGCAGGGTACGCAGTACCCCGTCGCAGTTCACACCCCGTACCGCCGCGACCCGCGCGCGGGTCACCGGCTGGCGGTATGCGACGACGGCGAGGGTCTCCAGCGCGGCCCGGGTCAGCCTGGCGCGCTGCCCGTCCAGCAGGAAGCGCTCCACGTAGGGGGCGTAGAGGTCCCGGGTGTAGAACCGCCAGCCCTCCCCCACGCGGCGCAGGTCGATGCCCCGGCCCTGCTCGCGGTAGGACTCGGCGAGGTGCCGCAGCGCGCGTTCCACCCGGCCGACGGGCTGGTCCAATGCGCCCGCGAGGCTCGCCTCGTCCGTGGGCTGGTCCACGACCAGCAACAACGCCTCGAGCGCCGCGACGAGCTCGTCGTCTCGGTGCAGGGTGGGCAGGCCCGGCTCGTCGACGGCGCCGCCGAGGGTCGGCTCCGTGAGCTCCGTCTCCGTCGGCTCGGCGAAGGCCGCCTCGAGCGCGTCGAGGTCGGTGGGGAGGGTCGGGTCCGCAGGCTCCCCCTCCGTCGGCCGCTCCTCAGGCTGCTCGCTCATCAGGGTTCCAGCGTACGGTCAGGTCCCCGAACGCCTCGGGCTGATCGACGTCGACGGCCTGCTCGCGGAACAGCTCGAGCACCGCCATGAACCGCGCGACGATCTCGATCGTCTCGGTGCAGTCGTCGGTCAGCACGGCGAAGGTCGCGGCCCCCAGCACCGCCAGCCGCTCGCGGAGGATCTCCATGTGGGCCGGGACGGACACGTCGTGCCGGTGGACGTGGTCCACCCCGACGACCGGCGGTGGCTTGGGCCGGAACACGCTCGCGGCGAGCTCGGCGAAGCGCGCGGCGTCCATGCCCAGCAGGACCTCGGGCAGCAGCCCCTCGAAGCGGGGCTCCAGGGCGACCGAGCGCGGGAACCGGCGCAGCGCCGTCCGCTCCAGCTCGGCGAACAGGCTCGCGACCTGCTTGTACGCCTTGTACTGCAGCAGTCGGGCGAACAGCAGGTCCCGCGCCTCCAGCAGCGCGAGGTCCTCCTCGTCCTCCACCTCGGCGTTCGGGAGCAGCCGGGCGGCCTTGAGGTCCAGCAGGGTGGCCGCGACCACGAGGAACTCCGTGGTCTCGTCCAGGTCCGCGCCGTCGGCGGTGTCGTTCATGGCCGAGAGGTGGGCGATGAAGTCGTCCGTGACCTTGTGCAGCGCCATCTCCGTGACGTCCAGCTGGTGCTTGCCGATCAGCTGCAACAACAGGTCGAAGGGGCCCTCGAAGTTCTGGAGCCGGACCGTGAACCGGGGCCGGGTCCCCTGGGGACGATCGTCGGCCAGGGTCACCGGGCGATGACCTCGCGGGCCAGCATCCGGTACGCCGCCGCGCCCGACGAGCTGGGCGCCCACGTGGTGATCGGCTCCCCCGCCACGGTGGTCTCGGGGAAGCGGATGGTCCGGTTGATCACGGCGTCGAACACCAGGTCGCCGAAGGCCTCCACCACGCGCTGGTGCACCTCGCGGGTGTGCACGGTGCGGGCGTCGAACATGGTGGCCAGCACGCCCAGGACGTCCAGGTCGGGGTTGAGCCGGTCCTTGACCTTGTCGATGGTGTCCATCAGCAGCGCCACGCCGCGCAGCGAGAAGAACTCGCAGGCCAGCGGGATCAGCACGTGGTCGGCGCAGGCCAGGGCGTTGATCGTGAGCAGGCCGAGGCTCGGCTGGCAGTCGATCAGCACGACGTCGTACCGGTCCAGGACCCGCTTGATCGCCCGGCCCAGCGCCTGCTCCCGGCCCACCTCGGTGACGAGCTGGACCTCGGCGGCGGACAGGTCGATGTTGCTCGGGAGCAGGTCCATGCCCGGCACCGACGTCTCGAGGATGACGTCCTCGGGCTCGACGCCGCGCTCCATCAGCAGGTTGTAGACGGTCGCCTCGAGCTGGTGGGACTGCACGCCGAGGCCGACGGACAGGGCGCCCTGCGGGTCGAAGTCCACGAGCAGCACGCGGCGCCCGTACCCGGCCAGCGCCGCGCCCAGGTTGATCGTCGAGGTGGTCTTGCCCACCCCGCCCTTCTGGTTCGCCACGGCGATGACCCGCGCCGGGCCGTGCTCGGTCAACGGGGCGGGCTCCGGCGCGCCCGCGCGGTGTCTGCCGGTCGGGGCGGGCTCCTCGACCGTCGGGTCGTAGTCGGGGCCGTCCTCAGCCGTCGCTGTGTCCATGCGGCTCCTCGTGTATCCCTACCTGCGCCGCAGACTAGGAACCAGCGGTCCCGGGGGCAACGCGCCACGCCCGGCGGCCGCGAACAACATATCCGGTTAGGGTGCGCCGACGTCGTGGAGGGGGATCATCGTGGCGGTACCGGGCCTGGCGACGCCGTGGCGGCGGCCGATGAGCGGGCGGGACCCTGCGGAGCGGCCGCGCGCCTCGACGCCCCTGGAGCTGCTGTTCGACCTCTGTTTCGTGGTCGCGATCGCCCAGGCAGCCGCGCAGCTGGCCCACGGGATCGAGGAGAACCACACCGGCACCGCGCTGCTGGGCTTCGCGATGGTCTTCTTCGCCATCTGGTGGGCCTGGATGAACTTCACCTGGTTCGCCTCGTCCTACGACACCGACGACGTCCCCTACCGGCTGCTCACGCTGGTCCAGATGGCGGGCGCGCTGATCCTCGCCGCGGGCGTGCCCCAGGCGCTGAACGACTACGACTTCCTGGTCGTCACGATCGGGTACGCCGTCATGCGGGTGCCGATGGTGCTGCAGTGGCTGCGGGCGGCGCGCGAGCACCCCGACGGCAGGCGGACCGCGCGGCGGTACGCGCTGGGGATCGCCGTGGTGCAGGCACTCTGGCTGCTGCGCCTGCTGCTGCCGCACCCCGTGGACTACGTCGGCTTCGTGGTGCTCGTGCTCGCGGAGATCGCGATCCCGCCGTGGGCGGAGCGGGCCCGGCCCACGGACTGGCACCCGGAGCACATCGCCGAGCGCTACGGTCTGTTCACCATCATCGGGCTCGGCGAGGTCATCCTCGCGACGACCGTGGCCTTCCAGCGCTCGATGACCACCGGGCTCTCGCTGGACCTCGTCCTGGTGGGCGTCGGCGGGCTGCTGCTGATGTTCGGGATCTGGTGGGTCTACTTCCTCGGCGGGGACGAGCACGGCTTCCGGTCCCTGCGCGTGGCGCTGAGCTGGGGATACGGCCACTATCTGGTGTTCGGGTCGATCGCGGCGCTGGGCGCCGGGCTGGAGACGGCGGTGGCCGTCGCCGAGCACGAGGCGCACGCGGCGCCCGTCGTGGCCGCGTTCGCGGTGGCCGTGCCGGTGGCGCTGTTCCTCGTGGTGATCTCCCTGCTGCGCGGGCTGGTGTGGCCCGCCGGGTCCCTGATGCCGGTGCTGGTGGGGGCGGGCGCGGTGCTGGTGCTGCTGAGCGCGCTGCTGGCCCCGCTCGCGGGCATCGGGGTCGCCGTGCTGGTCATGGGCCTGATCATCGCGGCGTCGCTCGCCGCCTACCTGCGCCTGCGGCACACGTGACCACGCTGCGCGCCGGCCGGGTCGACGGGGTGCTCGTCGATCTCACCGTGGAGTCCGGGATGCTCACGGGTCTCGCGCCGCACTCCCCCGGACCCGGCGTGGACCTCGGGGGCCGGGTCGTGGTGGCGGGGTTGTGGGACAACCACGTGCACTTCGATCAGTGGGCGCTGGCCAGGCGGCGGCTCGACCTGGCCGGGGCCGCGTCCGCGCGGGAGGTGGTCGCGCTCGTCGGGGCCCGGGTGCGGGAGGACCCGCCCGCGGACGGGGTGCTGGTCGGGGCGGGCTTCCGGGACGCGCTGTGGCCGGATGCGCCCTCCGCCGGGGCCCTCGACGCGGTGTCCGCGGGGTACCGGGTCGTGCTCGTGTCCGCCGACCTGCACTGCTGCTGGCTGAACTCCGCGGCGGCGGCGCACTACGGCGTCGCGGCGGGCGTGGTCCGGGAGCTGGACTGGCACCCGATCATGGAGGACGTCCGGCGGGCGGCGGACGTGGACCGGTACGCGGCGGAGGCCGCGCGGGCCGCGGCGGCCCGGGGCGTGGTGGGGATCGTCGACTTCGAGGCGCCCTTCCCGCTCGACGCGTGGCGGGACCGCATCGCGGAGGGGACCCGGTCGCTGCGGGTGGTGTCCTCGGTGTGGCCGCCCGCGCTGTCCGAGGCCCTCGCGCTCGGCGTCCGCACCGGGGACGTCGTGCCGGGCACGCACGGGCTGCTCACCATGGGGCCCTTGAAGATCGTGACGGACGGGTCGCTGAACACCCGCACCGCGTTCTGCGTGGACCCCTATCCCGGGCTGGAGGGGACGGCGCACCCGTGCGGGATGGTGCTGGTGTCGCCGTCGGAGCTGGAGCCGCTGCTGCGGCGGGCCGTCGCGGGCGGGCTGGACGTGGCGGTGCACGCGATCGGGGACGCCGCGAACGCCTTCGTGCTCGACGCGTTCGCCGCGACGGGCGCCCGCGGCCGGATCGAGCATGCGCAGCTCCTGCAGCTCGCGGACGTGCCGCGGTTCGCCTCGCTCGGGATCACGGCGAGTGTGCAGCCGGCGCACGCGGTGGACGACCGGGACGTCGCCGACCGGTACTGGGCGGGGCGGACCGGCCGGGCGTTCGTGTTCCGGTCGCTGCTCGACTCCGGCGCGGCGCTCGCGCTGGGATCGGACGCGCCCGTGGCGCCGCTGGACCCGTGGATCGCGATCGCGGCGGCGGTGCACCGCAGCGGGGACGCCCGGGAGCCGTGGCACCCGGAGCAGCACCTGTCGGTGGCGGAGGCGCTGGCGGCCTCCGCCGGGCCCGACGGGCCGCTGCGGGTGGGGCGGGTGGCGGACCTGGCGGTGCTGGACGCGGACCCGGAGTCACTCCCGGGCCTGGACCTGCGGACGATGCCGGTGGCGGGGACGATGCTGGGCGGTCGGTGGACGCACGGTCCCTGGACGTGATGCCCGCTCAGCGCAGGGCGCGGGGGTGGCTCGTCGCGTAGACCTCGCGCAACGCGTCCACCGTGACGTGGGTGTAGATCTGCGTGGTCGTGACGGAGGCGTGGCCGAGGAGCTCCTGGACCACGCGCACGTCCGCGCCGCCCGCGAGCAGGTGCGTGGCGAAGCAGTGCCGCAGGGTGTGCGGGGAGACCCGGGTCGGGTCGAGGCCTGCCGCGTCGGCGGCGCCGCGCAGCACGTGCCAGCCGGACTGCCGGGACAGCCGGGCACCCCGGGCGTTGAGCAGCAGCGCGGGGGTGCCCCGGCCCCTCGCGGCGAGGGCCGGGCGGGCCCGGACCAGGTAGGCGTCGACGGCGGCGAGGGCGGGTCGGCCGACCGGGACGATCCGCTGCTTGCCGCCCTTGCCGTGCACCAGGACCGTGCGGTCGCCGGGATCGAGGTCGTCCAGGTCGAGCCCGACGGCCTCGGAGATCCGCGCGCCGGTGGAGTACAGCAGCTCCAGCAGCGCCCGGTCCCGCAGCGCGAGCGGGCCGTCCCCCACGCAGCCGGCCAGCAGCTGGTCGACCTGGTCGACGGTCAGGGTGTCCGGCAGCCTGCTGCGCAGGGTCGGGCCGGTGACGCCGCGGGCGACGTCCACGGGGACCTGCCCGTCCCGCGTCGCGAAGCGGTGCAGGCCCCGGACGGCGGCCAGCGCCCGCGCCGCGGAGGAGGCCGCGAGCGGGCTGGGGCCGCTGCGCAGGGCGACGACGAAGTCCCCGACGTCGGACTCGGAGACCGCGCCGAGCCCGTCGAGCCCCCGGTCCGCGAGGTACGCGAGGTACCGGTCGAGGTCGTTCCGGTAGGCGCGCAACGTGTTCGCCGAGCTGCCCCGCTCCACCGCGAGGTGGGCGAGGAAGGCCTCGACGGCCTGCTCAGGCGACGTGGGGGATCACCTCGCGCTCGAAGCGCTCGAGGTCCTCGCGGTCGTACGCCGCGTCGGGGAAGTAGCAGATGCCGTAGGTCATGCCGCGTTCCTGCATCCCGCGCAGGTTCTCGACGACCTGCTCCGGCGTGCCCACCCCCGGCAGCCCGCGGAAGGCACCGACGGTCCCCTCGGCCCGGCTGTCGCCGACGATGGGCCGCAGCCGGTCGACCATCCGCTGGAGCTTGGCCTCGACGTCCGCCTCGGTGTCCCCGAGCATCACGTTGTAGTTCGCCGAGCGGACGATCGCCGCGAAGTCCGTCCCGATCGTCTCGCAGTGCCTCGCCAGCAGCTCGGACTTGTGGGTGAAGCCCTCCGGCGCGCCGTCGAAGTTGGTGAAGTCCGCGTACCGCGCGGCGATCTTCAGGGTGACCTTCTCGCCGCCGCCCGCGATCCAGAGCGGGATGCCGCCGGGCTGCAGCGGGCGGGGCTCGCAGCGTGCGCCGTCGACCTGGAAGTGCTTGCCCTGCAGCGTCGACGTGCCGTGCTGCCAGGCCTGCCGGAAGATCTGCACCCCCTCGTCCAGCATGCCGAGCCGGTCGGGGGCGGGCGGGAAGCCGTAGCCGTAGGCGCGCCACTCGTGCTCGTACCAGCCCGCCCCGATGCCCATCTCGACGCGACCGCCGGAGATGACGTCGATCGTCGCCGCGACCTTCGCCAGGTAGGCGGGGTTGCGGTAGGCCATGCAGGTGCACATCTGGCCGAGCCGGACGCGCTCGGTGGACGCGGCGAACGCGGCCGTCAGCGACCAGGCCTCGTGCACGGGGTGATCGGTCGGCGTGGGGACCGGGTGGAAATGGTCGTAGACCCAGATCGACTCCCACGGCCCGGCGTCCGCGTGGGCGGCGAGGCCCTTCATCACCGCCCACTGGTCGGCGGGCGCGACGCCCACCAGATCGTGCCGCCATCCCTGCGGGATGAAGAGACCGAAGCGCATGGCGCGAGCCTATGGCCTGTCGCGACCGGACGGGCGCGTTCGGGGGTACCGTCGATCCGGTGACGGAGCCCGCACCCGAGACCCCGACCATGCGGATCGGCAACGCCGAGCGCGAGGAGGCCGCCCAGCTGCTGGCCGAGCATTTCTCCCACGGCAGGCTAGACGGGGCCGAGTACGAGGAGCGGGTCGCCGCGGTGTGGACGGCCAGGACGACGGCGGACGTCGGGCCGCTGTTCGCCGACCTGCCCGAGCCGCACCCGCGGATGTCCCGGGTGCAGACCCCGCCCACCGGCTCCGCCATGGGGAGCCCGGCCACGGCGTACGGGCCGCCCGCGGGGCTGACGTCCGCGCCGCCGGCGTACGGGGCGCCGCCGACCTACGGGGCCGCGGGGCTGCCCGTGCCCGGGTACGCGCACGCGCCCCTGCCCTTCCCCGGCACCGACCCGGCGCCCTACGGCCGCGAGCCCGGCACCGGCGCGCCCTACTCGGACAAGTCCAAGGTCGCGGCGGGGGTGCTGCAGCTGTTCCTGGGCGGGGCCGGGATCGGGCGGTTCTACACCGGGCACACGGGGATCGCGATCGCGCAGCTCATCGTCACGATCCTCACGCTGGGGTTCGGGGCGCTCTGGGGGTTCGTGGACGGGATCGTGATCCTCGCCAGCCGCTCCACGGACTCCTCGGGCCGTCCGCTGCGCCCCTGAGTCCGGGGGACCCCGGCGGGGTCAGGCGGTGCGGGCGGCGAAGGCCGCGGGGCGGTCCGGCCACGCGGCGGCGAGGCCTCGGGGCTCGCCGTGGCCGTCCCGGACCGCTTGCAGCGCAAGGACTCCGGCGACGGTCGTGGCGTTGACGATCTCACCGGACAGCACCATCCGGACCGCCTCGGCGAGCGGGATCCAGCGGGGCTCGAGATCGGCCTCCTCGTCGTCTCCGAGGTCGGGGCGGTCCACCTCGGTGAGCCCGCTCGCCAGGTACACCCGGATCGCCTCCTCGGAGAAACCGGGGCTCGGCACGGCGTCGACGAGGACCGACCAGGTCGACGCCTTCAGCCCGGCCTCCTCCGCCAGCTCCCGTGCCGCCGCCGCGGCGGGGTCCTCCCCGGCGTGGTCCAGCAGGCCCGCGGGCAACTCCCACAGGCGTCGTCGGACGGCGTGACGGTACTGCAGGACCAGCATCAGCCGGTCCCGCTCGTCCACCGCCGCGATCGCCACCGCCCCCGGGTGCTCGACGATCTCCCGGGTGGCCTCCCGCCCCCCCGGCATCACGACCTGGTCGGCCCGCACGGCCATCACGCGTCCGACGTAGATGTCCTTCGACGAGGCGACCGGGAAGTCGTGCTCGCCGGGTTTCACGACGCGACCTCGGCGGGCTGCTCCCGCTTCTTGGCCCGCGCGGGCAGCTCGACCGGCAGCCTGCCCTCGCCGCTGTACTTCAACGCCGCCTTGACGAACGCCGCGAACAGCGGGTGCGGACGCGTGGGCCGGGACTTCAGCTCCGGGTGCGCCTGGGTGCCCACGTAGAACGGGTGCACCTGCGCGGGCAGCTCGACGAACTCGACCAGCCTCCCGTCCGGCGAGGTCCCCCCGAACACCAGGCCGGACTCGACGAGCCGGTCCCGGTAGGAGTTGTTGACCTCGTAGCGGTGCCGGTGCCGCTCGGACACCTCGCGGGACCCGTACGCCCTCGCGACGACGGTCCCCTCCCCCAGCGCCGCCGGGTACGCCCCGAGGCGCATGGTGCCGCCCATGTCCCGCTCGCCCGCCACGACGTCTCGCTGCTCGGCCATCGTCGAGATCACCGGGTGCGGGGTGCGCGGATCGAACTCGCTGCTCGACGCGTCCTGCAGACCGGCGAGGTTGCGCGCGGCCTCGATCACCATGCACTGCAGGCCCAGGCAGAGCCCGAGCGCCGGGATCTGCCGAGTGCGGGCGTGGGTGAGCGCGCCGAGCTTGCCCTCGATCCCGCGGATGCCGAAGCCGCCCGGGATGAGGATGCCGTCCACGCCCTCCAGGGCGGTGGCCGCGCCGGAGGGGGTCTCGCACTCGTCGGACGGGACCCAGCGGATCTCGACCTTCGCCCGGTGCGCGAACCCGCCCGCGCGCAGCGCCTCGGTCACGGACAGGTAGGCGTCCGGAAGGTCCACGTACTTGCCGACCAGTGCGATCGTGACCTTCTCGTCCGGGTTGTGGACGCGGTCGAGCAGGTCCCCCCACACGGTCCAGTCGACGTCCCGGAAGGGCAGCCCGAGCCTGCGGACGACGTAGGCGTCCAGGGCCTCGCGGTGCAGCACCCGGGGGATGTCGTAGATCGACGGGGCGTCGGGGCAGGCGGCCACGCCGTCCAGCTCGACGTCGCACATCAGCGAGATCTTGCGCTTCATCGCCTCCGGGATCTCCCGGTCCGCGCGCAGGACCAGGGCGTCCGGCTGGATGCCGATGTTGCGCAGCGCGGCGACCGAGTGCTGGGTCGGCTTGGTCTTCAGCTCCCCGCTCGGCGCGAGGTAGGGCACCAGGCTCACGTGGAGGAAGAAGCAGTTGTCCCGGCCCACCTCGTGGCGCACCTGGCGGGCGGCCTCGACGAACGGCAGCGACTCGATGTCGCCGATGGTGCCGCCGACCTCGGTGATGACGACGTCCGGGACGATGCCGTCCGCGTCCGGCTCGGCCATCGCGAGGATGCGGTCCTTGATCTCGTTGGTGATGTGCGGGATGACCTGCACGGTGTCGCCGAGGTACTCGCCGCGGCGCTCCTTGGCGATCACCTCGGAGTAGACCTGGCCGGTCGTGACGTTCGCGCGGCCGTGGAGGTCCCGGTCGAGGAAGCGCTCGTAGTGGCCGACGTCGAGGTCGGTCTCCGCGCCGTCCTCGGTGACGAAGACCTCGCCGTGCTGGAAGGGGTTCATCGTCCCCGGGTCCACGTTCAGGTACGGGTCCAGCTTCTGCATGGTGACCCGGAGACCGCGGGCGGTGAGCAGCTGCCCGAGGCTCGACGCGGTGAGACCCTTACCCAGCGAGGACGCGACCCCGCCGGTGACGAACAGGTGACGGGTCGAGCGTGTCTGCACGGAACTTCAGCCTACCCCCGCCCGGACGGCGATCGCCGCCGACCCGCCGCGCACCGTCACCGTCCGCCGTCGAACAGCCGGAGCAGCTGGCTGTCGCCCAGCAGCGCGACCGGCCAGTCCGGCCCGGCCACCGCGACCAGGTGCCCGGGCACGCCGAGCACCGCGAGCGCCGTCGGCACCGCCACCAGCAGCGCGGCGGCGAGCGGGGCCGCCACGGTCCGCGCCACGACGGGGATCACCGGCAGCGTCGCGGCCGCGGCCGCCTCCCGCGCGTGCAGCAGCGGGACCGCCAGCGCGACGACCGTGTAGACGACCGCACCGAGCACGCAGAGGAAGGCGTAGCCGACCGCGGCCGTGCGCGCCTGCGCGTAGAGCGCGGCACCGGCCATGACCAGCGCCGTCACCAGGTAGGGCGCGACGAGCCGCAGCCGCAGCGGCTCGGGGCCGCCGCCGCCCTTCGGCGTGACCCGGAAGGTGATCTTCCGCGGCCGTATCACCTGCCGCCCCGCCGCGAGCACGCCCCACGCGATGTACGGCCACCTGGTCAGGACGTAGAGGTGGTTCTCCCAGCTCAGCAGGGGTGCCCGTGGTGGGCGGAGCAGCCCGCGGCGGCGCAGGATCAGCACCATCACCAGGACCGGCAACCCGATCGCCCACCACTGCGCGAGGAAGTCCACGTAGTTCACCCGGATCCAGGGGATCCCGGTCACGGCGGCGGCCGGGGCGAGCAACAGGCCGGTCAGGGTGCTGAAGGAGAGGGTGGCGTAGTAGCCCAGCGCGTAGGAGAAGCGCAGCCGCAGCCGCCACGGCAGCCGTGGCATCGTCCGGGGAACCAGGCCGAGCAGGATCGTCGTCAGGCTCCGTGACCACTGGTACTCCTGGACGAGCATCGCCGCGAAGGTCGGCGGGCCGTCGCCGTGGGCCTCGGCGTCGATCGCGAAGGCGCCCTCCCAGCCCGCGGCGCTGAGCAGGAAGCTGGTGGAGAAGTCCTCGGCGAGCTCCGGGCCCACCCCGCCGATCTGGCGCAGCGCCCGGGTGCGCACGGCGTAGTGCGAACCGATGCAGACCGGCGCGAGCCCGGCGCTGTGCCCCAGCTGTGCGGGCCCGTGGAAGGTCGCCTCGCGGTGCAGCCGCCCGCGCGCGGCCCACGAACCCGCGGCGTTGGCGTCGCACACGCTGGGCGCGGCGACGTACCCGACGGCCGGGTCCGCGAAGGGCCGGACCATCTCGCGCAGGTACCCCCGGGCCGGCACGTGGTCGCAGTCCAGCTGGGCGACGACGTCGTAGTCCCGGTAACCGACCCGATCGTAGAACCACGCGAGGTTGCCCTCCTTGCACCGGGCGCGGCGCGGCCAGGTCTGCCGCTGGTAGGCCTCGACCCCCTGCCGCGTGGACAGCCAGACCCCGTGGACGGCGCACCACCGGCGGATCTCGTCGGTGGTGCGCTCGTCGCAGAGCCAGACGTCGTAGTGCAGCGGCAGGTCCTGGTCGAGCATCCCCTCCAGGGTCGCCCGCGCGACGGCCCACGGCTCCGACGGCGCGCGGGTGACCACGAACGCCACCCGCAGGTCCGGCACGCCCACCCCGCGGGCGACCCGGCGCAGCCTGCAGACCCCGACCACGAAGTACACCGGCATGACCGACAGGTGGAGCAGCACGGCGGCGTTGAGCAGCAGGCCGGGCACCCCCACCCGGTGCTGTGGCAGCAGCAGCCAGAACCAGAACGAGACGAGCGCACAGCCCCACCAGACGCCGAGCAGCGCGAGCACGACCCGGGTTCCCGGCCCGACGGCCGGTTCGAACGTGGCCCGGCGCGCCCGACGGCGGACGCGGCGGCCGTCGAGCACCGGCCCGGAGGGCCGCACGTCGCGGACCGAGCCGAAGGACAGCCGCCGGATCTGCTCCCGCAGCGTGCCCGGGGCGACGGGCGGCGGTGCCTTCGGGGGCTCGGTGTGGACGACGGCGAACGGCGTGGTCGGCGCCGCCGAGTCCGGCAACGGACCCAACGCTCAGGCCGGCACGGGTGCCGCGGCACCGGCGGTGTCGCGGCCCTCCCCGGCCTGTGTGCGGAAGTAGGCGATCGTGCGCTGCAGGCCCTCGACGACGTCGATCCGCGGCTCCCAGCCCAGCAGCCTGCGGGCGGCCGCGATGTCCGGGCGCCTGCGCACCGGGTCGTCCTGTGGGAGCGGGCGGTGCTCGACGAGCGAGGTCGAACCGGTCAGC
>Ga0068863_100002186_pt1 | contig 19403 bp, 42 predicted proteins | sample KBSSwiS62_FD_66596 | JGI IMG/M metagenome (GOLD analysis project Ga0068863, IMG submission 66596) | Switchgrass rhizosphere microbial communities from Kellogg Biological Station, Michigan, USA - KBS Switchgrass S6-2 | ecosystem: Host-associated > Plants > Roots > Rhizosphere > Soil ...
AGGGGAAAGAAAACAACCGAGAGAGAACTAACCGACAAGCTCCTCCCAAGGGAGACACGCACGCCATTCCTGCCGTACCAGCGCCCGAACATCCTCCGGTACCTCAGCATCGGCAGGCATCGTAGCAGGGAAATAATCTGGAGCGAACTCCATCAGAACGTAGATGGTAGTGCCCAGGCTCTCTGCCAACTCTTTGAATGTCATGCGATTATCCTATCATCCGAGCTTTCGGATAACAACATTCAATACAGGAATAGTAGAAACATCTATCGGCCCGATCTTCACAAACTCGCCGGACACGCTACCGTATTTGATAATCCGATCCAAAGAATCCGTATCAAACTGGATTATCTCCGACTCCCTCAACTTACCATCCTCATCCCACCAAGAAAAACTCAGAGAATACATCACTTCACCGCCGGTTGCCGACCCGTCAACAACGACGGAGAAGGACGCGGAGAAGGAAGCTGCGAACGTTCCGGATGCACATCTCTCGGAATAATACAACTAGTCGCAACAGCCAACGTAAGCGTAAAACTAATCGCTCCGGTAAGTACCTTATCGAAAATATTCATGACTTCTCTCCCCTTCGAAGAAGACCATGGAAAGAAGTGCCATAATGCGCACCCCCAACCGGGCTGTGCGGATACACCGTCAAATACTTCACATCATCAAACCGTCTCCCACAGTCACAAGGAACCCATATCATCTCCCCGCCATCACCAGGCACCTGCTTACGCAGATACGGATCATTCCCATCGCAATACCGAACCATCACCTACCTCCCCTCCGACCCCCAGCGAATCCTATACAACATGGAATCCTGCGCATGCTCAGAAACTTCAAACAACTCCCGCATACGCTTCACACTCGTATACGACGTACGTGCCTGACAAACGGCAGTCACCACCCCGCCCACAACCCCCACAGCCACAATTACCCCGATCGTCGCGAACAGATACATCACAACAGTCATCGCAATCTCTCCTTAAAACGACGGTATCCCCCTCTGGCGGAAGGGGGACACTGTGCCGACAAAATCAGTGGGTAGGTCGTTCAAATGAATAATCGTCCCAAGACGCACCCTCCACAGCAGCCAAGAAATCGCTAGCCACCTTCAAAGCTTCATTATCGACGTCGAGATCTAACCTGTAACTCGTACGCAGATACCGGATAAACGCCGCAGGTTCCCTGTCTTCCAACTCGATTTGCAGCTTCAGAATCGGTGTGACTTTCACTTCGCTACCGGCTTACGAACCTCGCGAACCTTCACACAGAATCGAACGTAGCCATCACACGCGTTACCCTCGATCAGAATCGGGTCTCCACCTTCCGGGTTCGCGACATACATGTAGACCGGATTCGCCTCACCCCGCATCGTGTACTCCCGCGACGTCGCATACTTCTTACCCAGCTTCAAAAACTCATCCGCACGTGCCGGGGTGTCGAGCTTGAGAGTCAGCCAAACGGGAGACGGCCGACCTTTCGCGTCAAGATTCTTTGCAGTCTTCTCAAAACCACTCGTAATACAGTCCTTGATAAACTGGGGGGTAGTCGTCTCCACATTCTGACGACCAGGCGTGTTACGCGCGTAGACTGCGACGGTAGGAGCGGCGACGGTGCTCCAGTCGAATGCTGCCACAGGAGGAGCAGCATCGGGAACAGTAACTGTCGGAGCAATCTTTTCAACAGCCTTGCTCGCCATGCTCGCCAACGTTGCAGACACACCGCTTTTACCATTCTTCACATTAGTTCTCGCAACCATGACCATTCCCCTTTCCTAGGGTTCGGGTATCCGTTTGCTTTTCCGGATACCCGACCCTACCAACGGAGCGATTTAACCGCAAGTCTTAAATGCCGAGAATTTTCTCGCCCTGTTCGGTCAACGTGACAATCATCTTCCTACGCTCTTGCCGCAACTTCTCAAACTCTGCCGAGTTATCAACCGGCTCGGACAGTTGCGACTTACCGACTGTGGGCGTGTGCACTGAACAACTCGGTTCACAGCTCACCACCAGCAACCGGTCACCGGCAGTCATGGTACAGATGGCCATAATACCCACGGTGCCATCCTCTTCAATCGGTGAATAAATGTTCAATACACCGTTGGCAGAGTCATAGTAGTAGTCGTTCCCGTGGTACTCGAAACTCTGCTCGATCCCATACCGGATCGTGTGCACAAAAATCTTCATTTCAGCTTCCCTCCTCGTTTGCGATCGAACATACTGCCACTGAGCGTGTACCGGCGAGCCACCTTATGAGTACCGCCGGAGCGGGTTTTACGCTGCACCGTTTTCTTAGAGCCCGCCTTGAAAAAACTCCATACAGTAGTACGGGTACTCTTAGAAAACAAGCTGGGCTGGACGTATCGCATACTGCCTCCACACGTCATGTGACTGAAGAGTCTCACCCGCAATCACATCCGACTTGGTTTGCCGCCCATTAAGGTACGAACCGTAACGGTCAGCCCCCCGAGATTTTCTCTCAATACTGTATGTAGATCGACCCGTACGGTAGCGATTCCGAAGTCCTGTTTGCCTGCGGCCCATTACACACCTTTTCTCATAATGCCGATTGGTGGAAACGGTTCTGTCTTCTCCCGACACGGCGGAGGGGGGCCACCGTGTAAGTACGCAACCCAGTTGGAGAGACACTCCCAATGCAGATGATCCCCGTCTCTCATAACCGTGTTCGTGTCGGCTTTCACGACACTCACAATATACGCAACGTTGGCTATGGTCATACCACACCAGTTACAGGATATGATAATCATGTGTTTGTTCGGTCTCTGCCATCGACAAAAAGCTTCGCTCCCGGGGTAGTCATGGTACGAGCATGCTGAGCAAGCTCGAACAAAGCTGTATAAAACTCGGGATCGTACATCTCAAGCAGCGAGATTAGTTGACGGGTACGGTTGTTCATTGTTTCAGCAAATTTGTTGAGATCTCCAGTGGTGAACTCCCGGTCCAGAGTTCGCTGAAGTCCCCACGTTTCCACCAGGTCCCTCAGATCGCTTATGCCTTTATCCATCACTGCGTCCTCTCTTGTAGCCTTCCGCGTAGGTTCGAATCTCTGGCGGCAACGCCGCTAATTCGGAACTGAAACACTCTCCCGTTTTGGTGAGCATGGACTCGTGTACTTGCTCGTACTCTTCTACAGCGATAATCAGTGCCAGAATACTGCCGGGCAACAGTTCGCAGTTATACATCATGCAATCCTCCCATCGGAGCCCAGTCCGGCAAATCCGCAAACGCCAACCGATCCTCAGCCGCGTCCAGCAAACCGCCGATATTCTTCGAGTACGGTATTGTTTCTATCTCTGGAGAACCCTCATGCGGAAAGGTTTGGATCCACGATCGATAATCGGTGGGGTTAATCGCCATGGCCCCACGTTTAGACGTCCAGTCAAAAGATAGTATCTTTCCAGGAGTTTCCACTGTTCCGTACTCAATCCACTGACCCAAGAGGCTAGTGTTCCGTCGCTGTAGCGCGTAGCGGATGCCGACGAAGAGATTGATCGGGAGAGCCACCTGTCCTCGTGTAAGGTCGCCGGACTCCACCATTTCAGCGAATACAGTTCGAAATTCATCTTCGTAAGTATCGACAACAGTGCGGGTGAAGCCACGTGTTTTTGTTGGTTTCCCACTAGAGCCAAAATAAACTCCCGGTTGCACCACAAACATACCATCGGGATGGTGTTCACACGACCATCCGCCCAATTCCGATGAGTCTTCGAAATCAGTTCGTCTGGTAATAGTTGCAACAGAGTCGGTTGCGACCATGACAATATCCCGTCCACAATTCCCTCCCAAACACTCCGGACTCGAATGAATAAAATACTGAATCATCATCCGTGGATACGCAGTAATGAATGATGCCCAGATAGGATTCGAGTATTTAGGGAACCCTATAGACTGTACCATCTTCCCGTAAAGACTATTCAAACCGAGCTTGAGAACGATGCCAGGCCCGTTTTTCCCTAACCGCTGCCGGGTATTGTACACTCCCTCTACGAACGCCAACGGTTGGCAGTCGCACAACCGGGTATAAACCCAAGCGCTGTCTGTCTTAAACGTTTGATGTCTTGCCGACTGGATTTCAAACGACCAATACCATCCACGTCCAGCAGCAGGGTACACGATCCCGCCTGTCGCTGTACGTATCGGTAGTCCGTACCACAGAGACCGGTAGTTTTCTATGGGAGTAAATGACCCTTCGCATAACGCAAACCGTTCTCCTCTGATACCGCGAGGCCGGTCCCAATGTCCAGAGGGAATCTGCGCAGGGTCTTCATAATACTCCCATCCCCCGTGTTGCAGACACGGAAGATAACGCATCGCATGCGGATACGCCGAGTTAATATCCCACTGGTCGCACGGAACATTCACCGGACCGATCATTCCAACTTCAAACCGGCCACCATAATAAGCATTCCGACCGAACTCGACCAGACCTCGATATTCCTCATCGTTCAACAGTGGCACATTCTTCGACATCGGAACCCCATGCGTACGAAGCATAGTCTCCGCCAACTGTCCGGGACCCTGCCATTTCCGTGGAACATATCCAGCCTCTACACATGCTGCCCGAAACCGGTCCATCAATTCCTGCAACAACCGAATTTCGAGCGCATTGTATTCTGCGATAGTTTCATCATCAATGTTGAAAGCGGCCCGTTTTTCTTTCCCTGCCCTAATTTTCTCCCGTTCCTCTTCAGTCCCGACACCCCACATTTCCAACGCTTTGAGAAACGAACACTGAAAGAACGAACCGACGTCGTTTACTACTATCCATTGAGACCAGACAGTCTCATCGTCTTTTTGTTCTATCATCTTGCGAACTTTGAGTTCCTTGTGCGGAAGATAATCCACTTGATACATACCGTAATCTACGGGGAATATCTGCCCGTTGACTCCGGTGCGTTTGTGTCTGTGTATCAGCCGGTCCAGTTTAGGCCACGCCAGATCTTCCAATATTTTGGTGGTGTCATAGTCGAAGAAGTAGCCGACGTATATTTTCTTCGGGTCCTGTCGGCTGATAAAGTCGAGACAATCCATAGAAGACAACCGGACTTGTTTCCCGGCGGTTTCCAGTGTTTCATTGCCTACTGTCAGCATGAAATAAGCGTGGTAGCCGTTGCCCAGTGTGGCGCCTTCCCCATCGCAACCGACGAATTCCCGGTCGAGATAGTTGTTTCGGAGACTGCCTTTGTCTCTTCCGGCAGCACGATATTCTCGCATGTATTGGCGCATGAAGTCTCGGCTATTGGTGGTCATCTTTCCTCCGAGGTTTCAAATATTCGGTTACTGCAATAAGAATCGACCACTTCAACAACTCCCACATGCGATTTTCTCCTGTTACATACTCGCGAATGAGTGCCGTACCCTATCCAACACATTTGGCAGCAGGTTTTCCCACGTTTATCGTAAGGCCTGCCACAGTGACACACTTATCGGCTCCAGAGTCTGTTACCGCCAGCCTGCCACAACTCTTGAGCCTTCCAGCAGTGCCGGGCACAAATACGCAACCCGAACCACTCCAGTTGCGCCCACACTCCTACCGGCGTTTGCTCAAACCACCATTGAACTCCCGGCTTATTTCCTATCATCCTGGCCAACGTCACGAAACTGTGAGGCCTGCCCGCGACAATATGATGTATGTAGTTTTCTCCGTCCTTCAATTCCACACAAAAATAGTCGCCGAACAGATTCGACTCTATGACTCGTGCTTCTTCCTTCGGAATGAACACAGACGCATGCATGGTAACAGAGATGGTACAGGCAACACAGATAACACATAAATCCTTTAACTCGTACTCTTCCACTTTCTTACCCTCCAAACATTCCGTGGTACCACCACATGTATTCAGGCACGTTTACGCTCCGGTCTCTGCGCCGGTACATTGTCATCGCTTTGTCAGTGTCACCTCGTTCCCAATACCTGGTCATCTGACGCCGGTAGTTCATATAATCCTGTGCTTGTTGCGGACTCATTACCCGCAACCGTGTTATCTCATCTGCGATGGTGTAGCCTTGCGGGTTGTATCGAGGATTGTCTTCCGGTACTCCGAATGATGTCACGAAACGGGTTATCCGTTTACGTAACGATTCGTTAGAAGCCGATACATGTCCGCGTGCCTGGTGTAGCGATTGACCCGAAACGTACGCCTGCTGAGTTATTCCTTTGCGTTCCAACCGGCGCCGGTACGTGTCGGAGAGTGCATCCCATCCTTTGCGTGCCATTAAAACAATCCCTCCTGACGTAGGAGGGTTTCCCATGCGCTGAGTTTCTTTGGTTTTGGTTCACGCTTGGGTTTTTTGGCTTTCGGTACTCCCACAACGGCAGACGGTTTCAGTCGAACCCATACAACCAATTCGGAACCGTCCAGCGGATACCTCTGTCGCATGCATTCTTCGCATGGAACTTCGGGGTTTCCTCCGCCTAAATCACAAACCTGTGGCCATGTCCCAACGATATGGCCACAGGTTCCGATAGCTAGTTGGGTGTACCAGTTTCTACTTGGCACTCTTCCTTGCCGACTTGGCCACGGGAGGGGCGGGAACGCGATACGGAGCGACCGTCAGATACGCGCCAGCGGGGGCATTGTGCGATTGCAGAACGATGGAACGGCCCATCGGATACTCGTCCGTCACATCGAAATAATCGATGTTCCGCAAACCTTGCAGAACTGCCATAAAGGTTTTGCCACCGCAGTTGAGGATAACCTCATCACCGGTATCGATGGCAATAACCTTGAGAATAAAGTAAAACGGGAGTCCCTGACCATCGGTGAATGCAGTCTTCTTCACCTGAATGTTGTCCGACGACAGGTAGAACGGACGCCCGGCAAAGTCTTTACCGGACACCATGCCGTTGCTTTGCGCCTCGAAGATTTCCTCTGCGGATTCGGCGTTGAGGATGCCTTCCAGCAGTTGCATAACGAAATCGTCAGCGAGGTCTGTCGAGTCCACCGATGCTTCCATTGCCAACTGCTGCAACATACGCCGCACCATAGGCAGATCTTTCTGATTCTCGGTTTCTTCGAGGGTGCCGGTAACGACGTCTCCCGGGTTGGCGAGGTCTTGAGACATGGACGCTCCTTTGTGGAGGGTAGGGGTGTGCTGCCGTTGGCTCATGGTAGGCCCTGGTGAGGAGTTTGTACCCGAGCGATGTGTATCGAGTTTCAAGATTTTTCTTACATGTTGTCAGGAGTTTGTTGATGTTGCTTTTGGTACTTGACAACCCGTATGATGGGGGTGTAGCTAAGCCTTCCGCCGAGGGGTAGAAAAGTGACGGGAGTCGATGAATGCCGAGCCATCGACTCCCGTCACCCTTCTCTCCATTATCTGTAGAAAATAAAGGGAGGATTTAAATCATGGCAATGAAGGACGAAGACAAAGCAGAACTCATATCCGTTATGTCTGCCGCCTTTGTCGAAGGACTGAAGACATTCCGTTCTGAGACTGAGGAAGCCGCTGCCAAAGCCCAGCAAGAGGAAACGGAGAAGAAGAATGACTCAGGCAACAATGGAGACACCAAGGATGGATTCTCATTCCGGGGATTCATCCTGGGAGAGTGACGGTTTTCCGGAGTTGCAGGAAGAGCCTTTGCCCCCCGACAATACGGAACTGATCAACCCCCCGGAAAATGTGTGTCCTGTATGTACAGAAGAGATTGTTCGGGAACCTGGGAAGAAAGGTCGTCTACCCAAGTATCATCCCGAATGCAAGCCTGTCAAAGGTTCTGCTACTACCGGAGCACGCGCGGTACGTGTCGCCGCGAAAGACCGGGCGATTGCTGAGGAAGTTGAAGCAACGCTTGCGCAGGTGGAATCGAAGATTCGCGGCGCTGTTATGATGCTTGCTGTTGTCGAGCCGTATGACGCGTTTGTGTTGTATGTCAACATGCCTAAGCTGTTGGACAACCTGCGCCCGATCCTGATGCGGTATCCGGGGTTGCGGCAGCAGGCGGGAACGGTGAGTACCGCGGCAGCGATTTTCGGTTTGGTGATAACCGTTTTGACGATTCTGCTTCCGATGGCTGCTCACCATGGCCTTATCCCATCAAAAAAGATTGCTAAGATTCTGGCTGCTGTTCCCATGTTCATGAAGCAGATGAACGATGTCATGGATTCTGGGATTGATGTCGCAGACATGTTGATGTCGCGTATCCGTGAGCAGCAGGCAAAAAAGACCGAGGCCGCTAGGCGTGCGCAAGCACAGTCAGAAGCTGTCGATGCCAGTTTCTCTGGGTAAAGGCCTTTTCCAGTATCCGTTTGTGGCGTGGGAGCGTCTCAAGCCTGCAATTGTGTGGAGACAGGGTCAGCACGCCTTGTCTGTTGGTGCTTCGGGGACGGGGAAAAGTACGGTGGCGGGAGAGTTTTTACCGCGTCGCGAGCAGGTTGTGGTGTGTGTTTCCAAGGGTATGGACGAAATCTTTGAAGGCCCGTACTACGCCGGTAGGGAAGAGCCGTATAAGTACGAGGTTATCCATACGTGGAAACCTGGCAAGTTTAAACGTGTTCTGCTGTGGCCTGCCAATCAGAAGAATCTGAAAGAGAACCGGGATCATAAGACCAAAATTTTCTCGGAGATGTTTGACAATATTTTACTGGTACGTGGCAACTGGTGTGTCGTCATTGATGAAGAGCATTACATGTCAGAAGCGTTGCGGCTTAAGGCAGAGATAGCTGACATGCTGGAACAGGGACGTTCCGCAGGTGTATCGATGTGGAATAACACACAACGTCCCGCCGGTATCCCTCTGGCTACATATGTCAACTCACAGCACGGTTTTTTGTTCCAATCACAGGAAGCATACGATCTGGACCGGTTGGCGAAGATGGCCAACAAACACACCAACTCAAAAGAGTTGGGCGCCAACTTGGATGTGCTGGAATCGTTTGATTCGCACGAACTGATTTACCTCGATCGTACTGGAAAAATTCCTCCGGTACGAAGCATTGTAAAGAAGAAGGGGTCTAGGAATGACACTCGCAAGCGGTGAGTATCTCGCTAAGAAGCAACGGGTTGTTGTGGTGTGGCCTTCAGCAGATGCCGATGGAGACGGGGCAGAGGTCTGGAAGGACCGATTCGATTCTGAAGGGCGGCAGATTGGTCGGGATAAAGCAAAGGATGCGCAGGGAAGACCGATCCGGGAGTATCTTCCGCCGGAGGGGTTTGAGAACCGTCCGAGCTATACCCATGAGGATAACTATGTGAAGGTCGATTCTCGCGGTCAGGTTGTGCGGCAGCCTAATGGTGAGGCTATCTGTTTGAAGCCTGGACAGGCGGTTGTTTACAACCCGGATGGTTCTGTCGAGTATCTTGTTGATGAGTATTCCCAGCATCTTTTCGGATTGGCGCATGATTCTACGTCGCCTCAGGTGGAGGAGACGGAGGAAGAGCGGACTGCGCGGCTGGATGCGGCAAGGGCTGCAAGGGTTGCTGAGCTTGAGCGGCAGCTCGAGGAAGCCAGGTCGTCATGAAGCAGGGTTTGAGGGTTCATATCCACGCGTCGGTGATTGCCGCGATTTTGACGTTTCTGGAGTTCCTTATTGCCTGGATTCCGGTCAAGATTCTGGCAGCGTATTTCGAGGGACGATCGGCGTTGGCGTCCGCAGTTTTGAATGTTCTCTGAGGAAAGGGAAACACAGTGACCATGCCTGCTGCTCCTGTGGCACGTCAAGCGCCACAGTCTACTGTTAAAAGGAACGGTGCAGCCGCCCCGGCTATTCCGTTTGTGATTGCTTCTCTACGCCGGTCTCGTTCGAGTTTTGATACTGGAAACATGGTGCTGGGACAGAACCAGCCTGCTATCGAGATTCCGGCTACTGGCGGTTTTGCACGCTTCATTGAGGTTGAGGTTGATATCACTACGGCTGGTAATGCTGCCACTGTTGCGTTTCAGCCCGACTCTCCACAGAATATTTTCTCGTTTGTCGAGTTCCTGCCTCCGTCGGGTGATCCGCCGATTGTGCCTCACACCAGTTATCAGCTGTACCTGTGGAACAAGTATGGCGCTTTCAGTGCGCGTCCGCCATTCTGCGACCCCAGTTCAACCCCGGCGGCGTTTGGTACTGCTGGCGCCGGTGCCACAGGCGGTAGCGCGTATTTGAAATTCCGTATCCCGTTTGAAACTGATCCGGGTTCTGGTTTCACGAGTATCACTAACTCTGCTGCCAACAAGAGTTACTTGCTGAATCTGACGGTTAACTCTTCTGCGGCAGTGTATTCGACTGCACCGACGAATGCTCCCGCGATTCGTGCACAGGGCTGGATTTATTACTGGGACGAGCCTGCGTCACAGACGCGTGCGGGTTCGAAGCAGGTTCCGGGACCGCTTGGGTTGGGCTCGTTCTCTCAGCTTCGGCTTGACCAACCGCCGATTACGGCCGGTGACAAGTACATCAAAGTCAACAACGCGGGTCCTGTGTTGCGTGCGTTGGGTGTGGTTTTGCGTACGGCTGCCGGTGCTCGTATTGCCAACACTGCTGTCACGGATATTCCGCAGTTGTGGGATTTCGTGTTCAACACTCGAGATCGTTGGCTGATTTCGGATCGTATGCTGTTGCAGGATATGGCGCTGGCTTACGGGTATGGTTTGGCGTATGCGGGTACTCGTTTGGTGCCAACGCTTCCGACTGTTGACGGACCGCAGGGACTGGACAATGGGGTGAGGTTTTTCCCGCAGTTTATGGAGTTTGGGGATATCCATCCGATGTATCCACGGTCTCAGTATCAGGTTACGGGCGATGCGACACTGACTCAGATTCGCGGAACGTCGTTTGGTGCAAACGTTGCTACGATGGAGATTCTCTCTAACCTGTTGCGTCCGGACAGCTCTCTGTCGCTGTATCCTGCGAACCGTATCTCTTAGTAGGAGAATCCGATGTCATATCAAGGATTCGGTAATGTATATGGCGGCCCCGATACTGTTGATGAGGTTGCGGGATATACCGACATGATGGGTGCTGCGTCGGTCGCCAATCAGAAGACCAAAGGCATGCCGTGGAACAATGATGCAACTAAATCCCTGCTTTGGTTGTGGGGTTTTGTTGTGCTGTTGTATTGGATGGTAGCGTTTTTCTTCCGTCAGTATCTTGTGTAAAAGGGGATTGTCTTATGCGTATCAGCATTTGGGTTATCGTCATCGTCGCCTTCCTTGTCTGGTGGTTCTTCCTTCGCGGCCGGGCAGCGGCGTAACCTATGGGCGAGAAAGCTTTATGGCCTACCGTGACGTTGGTCAGTGTCCTTATCATTTGCGTTACCGTACTGCTGACAATGGGCGTTAGTCCTGTGAGTATTCTCGCGGTCTTTTCCATCACAGGAAACGTTCTTGGCGTTATGTTATACGGCAAGATGCAGAAGATTGAGACAAATACCAACGGCTCGAATGTGGCCCGAGATGAGATGTTGCGTGATCTGGTGGAGCACACCAAGCGGTCTGTACCGCTGGAGACTGCAAAGGAACTAAAGGAGTAAGGTGGCGATGGACCCTGTCAGTACACTGATCGGCTCTCTATTACTCGGTACCGGCGTAGTGCTGTTGTATGGCTCTTACCGGAACAAAAAAGTGTTTGGGGCCGACGGAATTCTTGCGCAAGCGCTTACTACAGGGTCTGTCACCGATCTGGATAATGTCGATACTGCATTTGAGGGTTTTGGTACTGGGGCCGTACTGGGGGCTGGTGGAGGAAAACAGGTAGGCCATACCACAAGATTGGGCGCTGCAATAACTACTATCAAAAATGGCGATCCGTCTTTGGGTGCAGACATTGAGAATCGGATGTACGCAGCATCGTCGGGTAGTACTCGTTCGGAACTAATTCCCTTAGCACAACTCCTAGCACTGGCAGAGGCTAAAGGTTTCCGGGACAGTGTATCGACGATTCGGGAATATATTCGGGAGGTGACCGGTGAACGCATCTAGTACGGTGTTTGCTGCTACTTTGATTATCGTTTCCACGACGATTGTTCGCCGGATTCGTAACGGCACATGGTCTGGTCATGTGGTAGAGACGATTGTCTTTGGTTTCTTGTTGCTGATTGCTCTGCTGATTCTAGCGATTGTGACACCTCGGTTTGCGCAGGTGTTAGGATATCTGGGTTTGGTTGGGGCGTTCGTTGTCAATGGTCCGGCGTTGTTTGAGCTTATCGGGAATTTCGGTCGGGGTAAGGGCGCGCTCTGATGAGACAGATTGCTGCACTTGTTATGGGGCTGTTTGTTTTCTGGGCCATTGTTGCAGCAATGTCCCGCCTGCTTACGGTGAAGGAAATTCCTGGATACATCGACAATCTTACGAGCGGATTATCTAACTTGTTTAAAGGAGCGTTCGGACAATGAGAGCAGGCAGCGCACTTCTTTTCTCTATCGGACTGGCGATTGTCATCACGGCAGCGACATTGCCTGACCGGCAGACAACGGGAGTTATCAACAGTATTGCGACGGGCGCAGTCCGTCTTACCGAGGCATCGCTGGGACAGATGCCGTCCGGGAAGGCATGATGATGGTTGACCTTCTGGCACAATGGTTGCAACCGGCGGACGGGAATCCGTTCGATGGTACATGGCGCGATTTGGAAACCGGAGTTAATCCGCTGTATGACAATCCGGAGGAAGCTCACGCTGCGACAGATCTTCCTGGCACTCCGCCCGAGCCGATTTATACTCGGCTGGAAGGGCCGTGGGGATTGCCGTGGTATGACGCGGTTGAAGACCCGTATAAACGGATTGATGTTCCGCAGACGAACGATCCGTTGCCGTGGTCTCCTAACGAGGATGTTGGTGGAAAGCCGCGTATCGGTGTGTATGAAGGCGCGTATCGTACACGGGGACCGGTTCGGGCGTGGGGACATGAGCCGTCTGGCGGTTTGGCGGGGGATCAGGCCTTGGGACGTATTATGAGATTCCCTGCGAATGTTCCGGAACGGTTCGATCCGTACGGTGTTTTCAACACGGACCCGCGTGATGATTTGGCGGCAGCCATGGAATATGGAGACCTCCCGTATCAATCTGACGCTGGTATCACTATGAATCTGCTCCAATGGTCGGGAGATTACTGATGTCATTCATGGATCAGTTACGTGAGGGTAGGATTGGGAGGGTTCCGGTATGGGCTGTCGGAGTTGTGTTGGCGGGACTGATTATTATCTTTGTTATTATCCGAAGTCGTTTACGTGCCAACGCTGCTGGAGATGAGTCTCCTCAGGTCGTTGGTACTGATGAGGATTCTGTGGCAGGGATACCGACAGGTTCGTTTGCCGACCAGTTGTCTAATCGGTTTCCCGCTTCCAATATGGGAACCGTTCCGCCTGCTTTGAGTCGCCCAGTCACCAATGCTCAATGGTTGACTATCGCATTCGACTATTTGGTAGGACTGGGGAAAATTCCAAGCGTGGTACAAAGGGCTTTACAGGATTATCTCGCAGGTAAGTCTCTATCTGCGGAACAACAACAATTGGTGGATATCGCGTTGGCTAACTCTGCGGTCAGTATCCCGCCGGAGGGGGTGACGCTACCGGATAACCAGCCACCTGGTCAGCAACCGGGTACAGCGCAGATGCCGCAGTATGTTTCAGTGCCGGTGAACTACAATCTGTATACGTGGGTGGGCGAGTTGAAACAGGCTTACGGGCCTTCAACTCCGGATTTCCTTCGGTTGTTCGGTATGTTCAAAGGAGATCTCACCGCATTGAATCCGACTCACCGCAACTACATGACGTGGGAAGGTACGGCACCTAACCTGTATCCTGTTTTCCATCCTGGCACTCCTCAGGTTCGGCTACGGTGACAGGAGTATCGGGTGAAGCTGGAACAGGGCACTGCGATAGCGGCTATCTCGCTTGGTGTGGTGGAGATTTTTAGGCTTTACCGGGATACTGCGCCTACGCTGGAAGCGATTCGACGTGCACCACCTGGAGATTATGTTATGCGGCAACTGATTTTGGATGCCGACATGCTTGGGCTGATTCTTGTGCTGGCTGTGGGCGGAGGTGCCACGTACCTGACCAGACGCGGGTATCCGCTGGTGTTGTCAATTGCTTCACTGGCTTTGATTTCCATGTATTATCGTATGGTGTTGAACTCTACTAACGAAGGGATGATGTAAATGAACGAATTGCTTAACGAAGCAAACAGTCTCATGGATGAGGGACAGCAGCTTCTGAATGAGGCAGAGATCGGTGAAGCGGCAGCAATTACGCAAATGGCGTACTCACTGTCGTTTGATGATTTCGAGAAAATGAAGGTGGCGCAACGGGATGTGCTCATGTTTGCTCTCGTGCGTGAGTTGACTGCCAGTCAGAAAGCTCTCGAGATGAAGATTGCCGAACTGGAACAGAAAGCTCGGGATCTCATGTCGCCGGAGGGTATCGAGGAAGCGAAGAAGAAGATTTTTGAGGCTATCGGTTTCGGCGGAGATGGCGGAAGCATGTTTGGGGGCATGTTCTCATGATGGGAGACTATGAGGAAGAAATGGTGGACGAGCCGGAGCTTGTTGTTGCTCCACCACCTTCCATGCCCCGACAATGGTCTTGGAATACCGAGACCCTCCTGTGGGTTGCCGGGGGAGTTGCCGGAGTCGGTTTCATCGTGTGGTTTGTGATGTCGTATACGAATGCAAAGTCTCGATTCGTTAAGGAGTTGAACAGTGACAACACCGAGTGAAGAACATGTACACGATGGACCTGTGGAAGTGCAGGTTGCTTGGTGGCTGACTGTCGGTATCGGTATGATGCTCGGGCTCGGCTTGACTTGGCTTATTACTCGGGATCAGACTCTTTCGGTCGAGATCTCTGCTACTGAGCAGGCCCTTGAAGACCTTCGAATCCGGCGACTTATACGACATGAGATAGCTCAACTCGTGTTCGCCAGCCCTGATAAAAAAGCTGAGTCCGATGAGGACACGGTTTTGTAACGCGTGTAAGGCGAGATGTTTTTCACGTAGACTCGCGTACCGAACGGCGCTTACTTCCCCCGCGCCGTTCGGTATCCCCTTCCGAGTATTCCGATGCCAGATACGACGGAGTGTGTTCCATGTGCAGGGCAGGGTGTGATGGCTAACTACCAATTGGGACCTGTAGAACCCTTCGTCGAGCGCGTTGCATATATTCTTGGCCCGATGTTCGGTGTCACTACGGTGTACGGACATCGGGACCAGGGTTCTGTACCTGACAGCGACCATCCCAAAGGCCGGGCACTGGATTTCATGATATCCAGTACGGCAGTCGGTGATGCGTTAGCCGGGTTCGCTATCAAGAACGCAAGAATCCTTGGCGTTAAATATATTGTGTGGAATCGGCGTTCATGGAATCCGGAACGGGGTACATGGCAGGCTTACACTGCAACCACCAACCCGCATACAGACCATGTACATATTTCGTTTAAAGCAGGTTCGGATTCCGATCCTCTGAATTCTTTTGCATCCGGGTTTGCCAGTGGAGTTACCGGCGGACTGCTGGACGTGCCAGGACAGGTTATTGACGCTGTATCTCCATTCTATAAAATCGCTGACAGATTAGGAACACCTGCTTTCCTTCGCCGTATTGCAACAGGCGTATTCGGTGCAGCGTTTGTTATTGCAGGGTTGTTGTTTATTGCTCGGCGCCCGATCGGTACTGTGGTTGGTACTGTCGGTGGGGCTGTTGGCGACATTGTTGGTACAGCTATTCAGGGAGCGGCGTTTGGTGTTGGTGCGGGTGCTACAGGGGGACTAGGAAAGACCAAAGAACGGCCCGTTAGTCCGGCGCCTGTGTCAGAGGCTAGACCTGGTCCGTATCCGCCTAAAATGTTGCCCAGTGCGCCTGCTACAGCAATACCTACTACTAGTGCATTGCCGCCCGAAATTTATGCTCCCACGAGTACTGGCGGAACATATACAGTGACTACTGCTAGGGGGCGTGCAGCGAACCCGACTGAATATCGTCCACCCGGGGGCGGGAGTTTGATCGATTTGGCGGGGAAGCGTAATCCTACTCCTCCACCGAAGCCGAAGAAGAGTAAGAAGGGGCAATTTAACCCCTCGGTTTCTGCCCCGATGCGTCAGCAACCTTATGGAGGCGAGTAATGACGTTCCCTGATGAAGCATATTTGACTAGTGATGCACAGGATCCGAACGAACCTAAATGGGTTTCTGATGCCACGATTGCCGAAATGCAACAAGTTGACGATCCGTATGATACGTATCCTGGTACAGGTAGAACTCCGACTGTGCGTACAACTTCGGGTGAGCTGGATTTCATTGAAGCTGCTGAAGAGCTATTGTTCGGGGAGGAAAGAACTGTTCGCGACAAACCGAAACCGCACAAACTTGATCCGGTACGTACCCGGGAACTGGGCTCAGATAAATGGCGGGGCCGTACTACTACCATACTTCCACAGATGGCTAACCCTATTTTGACAGAGTCTTCCAGGCGTCGGTATGCAATTCTGACGAATTATGGGCCTGGGTTGGTGTACATATCTGCCGTTGGTAATTCTGGTGTGGCAGCGCTCAACACAGTACGTTTACCGATCTCGGGTGTTGCGTTTGATGCACCACGTCGTATCGATACTAAAGACAATATTTGGGCGGTTGCGGCTGCTGGTACAACTGCGGTTGTGGAAATTATCGAAGTGTTTGATATGGAAGACTGATGACCAGATTTGCTGAGCGTGACGAGTACAAGGTTGGGTCGCTTGTTGGCGGTTTCCCTGTCTGTACTTTCTCGCCGAAGCCTTACTCGAGGGTTATCACGAATATCGTGGTGACCAACTCTGTTACTTCAGAGGTTGCGTGTTATCGGGGACAGATTGGCGGCGTTGCTGTTGCCCGGAATCTGTTAGGCGCCAGTAATACGATCCGTGGTACCATCAAAATCCCTGCCGGACAACCGTTTTTTGTCCGCTGGTCTGCTACCGGTGCATCAGTTCGCGACGCAACAGCTCGTGTGTCCTGGGAGAGGGATGATAACCCTTTAGAGGCAGGGTATAACGCGGGTCAGGACTGGGACGAGAATGCTATTACTTCTCTGATGGTTCCCAATGCTGCGTTACCCAACGAAGCAGCTATTATTGTCGGCTCAGATCTTCCGCCTTGTATGCAAGGCATATATTCGTCGGCTGTCTTTTGGAGACCGGCGGGTTCGCTGGCTGTGTCTGGTAGTGCCCCTTTGATGTTCAGGGCTCAGCAATTGATTTCCGGCGGCCCCGGGGTACAGGTTGTTGATGAGGGGTTTGTCGTCAACGATGGTGTCACCTGCGGCTTCATAGTTTTCCGGCGTATGAGAGCCACATACGACGGTACGAACATGAAATATTTGGAAAATGTCGGACTGATATCTGTGGTGAACATGGGGTTTGCTACAACGGATCCGTTCAGTAATCCTGCAATATTTTATACCAGCACCGATATTAATACGACGGGGAAACTGGTTCTCAACAACAACAGTTTGCAGTCTGAGATTGATTGCCGAGAGTACGATGACGAGATTGATTTCCCTAATACTGGTAGTGTGGTGTATGTAGCGATCGGCAACGTGTGTGGCGTGGTGTTTACTGCACCTGATTTAGGCGCTGTACGTATTCTCTACAACTCGGAACTGCATGTGTCTGCCGCCGGTAACCTGGGTTTGGGAACTATCGAGGTACGTGAGGGGAACGTCATTGGCGCCGGTGCTGTGGTACTGGCTGCTTCCGACAACAATCAGCTACTGCGCAATGATGACATCCGCGAGTTGTGTAGTGCCGCTCATATGGTTGTTACGGGACTGACCGCGGGGAGTCAGTACAATGTACAGCTTATGTTCCGGACTAACGCAGGGACAGTGTTTGCAGGCAGACGTGCTATCAGTACCGAGGCATGGACTCCATAGGAGGATGTTTTATGTTGGCGTTCAATGATTTTTATCGTTCGTTCCAGGCTGCTCAGTATGACGGTAGTAATGCTGCTGATGTCCGTACGTTCATTGAGTCAATCACGGGTAATGGTACTACCAGTATGGCTGGTACTGTGATTGTGAATCCTGTGGCTGCTGTCCATGTCGGTGATTGGGTGGTGAAGTCTGGGTTGACATTTGTTGTTGAGGACGATTTTTCGTTCAGCGGTACTGCTAAAGTTGATGACGTGTTGGTGAATGTGGCTCCGGAGTTGGTTGTTTCGGAAGGTTCTACAGCAGTGACAGCGTCTGTGGGCGGATCGGCGGGGAGAGATTTTGATGTGACCTTGTCGCCTGCTATGTCATCTACTGATTATGTGCCGGTAGTTTCTTTGCGTGGTGCTCCGGGTATTATCAGCGGGCATGGTATTGTGGGAGCGGCTGTTATCGACGCTGATACGGTGCGTGTGACGGTTGCTTCTGCTGCATTGTCTTTGTCGGGTGCTAGTGTTCATGTTATTGCTTACGAGTTGGGGTGAGATGATGCCTGGTATTAGCGGGTTGTTCAAGGCGAAGAAAGTTCAACCGTGGTCTCTGCAACGTGGGTATAAGGGGGGTCATAGGTCGGGTGTTCCTAAGCGCGGGTCTCAGCATCGTAAGCACACGCTTCGGGGTGCACTGTTCGGGCGTGGTGGCGCTACTCGGGGTAACTGGCTTTGGAACTGAGGTAAGAAATGAAACTCTCGGCGGAACAGGTGGCAGTCCGGCAGGCTGCTGAAAAGAAGCTGGACGTGTTGGTGCGTCAGCAGAGTGAGGCGGGGTGGGCGATCCGGGAGATTGTCTCGGATCTGAGATCTCAGGGGGTTGGCTGGAAGCCTCTCGCTGAGATGTTGGGCATGAATCCTAGTACTTTGCGTTATCAGTTTCTTCATGGCAGTTTGATTGTGGCTGTGGAGCATTATAGGAGGGGTGAGAGTGCCTAAGCGTTGGAAGGATTCGCGGTATGAGCGTGCTCGTAGGTGGTGGCGTGTGCGCCGGTTACGGAATCGTCGTCAGAAAGTTTGGGATTCTACATTGTGGTAGCAGTTTATTTGTTGCTTTTATTCGTGGGGGCGTGCTATCTTCTTTGTATGACTACTACCCCCACACAGCGGCGTTACGATGAGATCAAGCGGGTTACAGAGCTGTTTCTTGATGAGAATGCGGCTTACGTTCTCAAGGACGGGATTACTGTTAAAGAGATCTGTCAGGGGATTGAGACACTTCGTAAGCTTGGCCGGACTGAGCGTTGGGATGTGGCTATTACGACGTGGAAGAATCTTATTTGGCAGGCTAATTCTGCGGAACAAGGTTCTTCAGAGTGGAAGCGGATTGTACATTGGGCTTTGTTAGAGGGTAGTATCTCTGCTGGGCATGCTGCATAGACTCGGACGTATTGTGCGTTCGGGAAGCCTCTCAGTTTCGGCTCGTGACTGGGGGGCTTTTTCACGCGCTTGTTTCGTATTTATTGGTGTGAATGTTGGTAAGATACCTATCTATATGTTGGGAT